>ERZ773250.943-NODE-943-length-15551-cov-5.122161_pt1 | contig 15551 bp, 15 predicted proteins | sample MGYA00511258_ERZ773250 | MGnify/ENA primary metagenome ERZ773250 (study PRJEB29015, sample SAMEA2738164) | human oral metagenome | biome: human oral; feature: human-associated habitat; material: saliva | place: China | collected 2187 ... | reverse complement strand
CGTATTTTTTATAGCTTCAACTATCATAGTTTCAACACCATAATCAGTAACAGTGTCAGCAATAAACTCTATAGATTCTTGATTTTCACCTAACCTACTAGCTAACTTCACAGCATAGATTTTTAATAATTCTACTTGATCCATTTTAACTCCTTAAACCAACAAAAAACAAGCCATTGCTGACTTGTATCTGATTATCATTTCAACTAGTAACAGCTGTAAATACAGCAAAACTCCCAAAAATAACAATTATAGCCATTCTTAAAATAGGATTATTTATATCTATGATAATTAAGACTATAAACAAAATCAAAATAAGAATAAATAGTGCCAGTGTTATCATTGAATAACCACTAACCCTAGAAAATACCTGAACATGATACCACAACAACAAACCAGCAATAGCAGTCAGAATCAAGGCAAATGCTAATAACCACCATGCTTTCCCATCGTCTTTAAACATAACCGTAACCGGATTTGTTATATTCTTCACTGAATCATTAAATGTACCCAGTTCATGTAAATAGTACATTGTGCCTACAACATAAAAAAACTGAGCAATGACATTTAATAAAATCTCTTCAAAAATGGTATCCAAGTATTCTCTCATCTTACTACAATAAACCTCTTTCTTTCATAAGAACTTCGACAAAATAGAATTTCTTTTTCTTTTTAGAAACTCTAAACAAATAAAAGACAATGACGAATAAAACAATGACGAATATAACCACACATAAAATAAAAAAGCCATTTACCAAAACATAAGATTCACTACTTAGTCCATAAACCTTAGTAACTTTATCAGCAAAATCTACAAAGACCTTATACAAGCCCCCCAAAAAAGCAAGAAACAATACTAAAATCAAAGAATTAGCTATTGTCCCCTTCCTTTCAGAAATAGATTTTAACTCACTATACTCTATCTTCAATTCTTCATCAGAAAAAGAATTAACTTTATTTCTATACGCTTCACTTAGTCCACTACGATTTTTAAGAATAGTCCTTAAAAAAAACTGTTTTATCTTATCATTGTTATTACTCATAGTTACTCTCCTACTTTACATTATTATATCACAAAAAACAAAAAAAGGCAGGGTTGCCCCTACCTTATCATTCTTCTTCTAGTTAAATTTACGCTTGCCAATCACAGTTGCAACTAGTCCTACAAATCCCCAAATAGTTGTAAGAATTGTACTTGCTTTTCCAGTATTCGGAAGAACTTTTAGTTGTCCTTCTTTATCCTTCAAAGCGATTGTACCATCTTTTTGCTTCACAGCGCCTACTTCATAAGGCTCTTTTTCAGCATAATCACCTTCGCTTGTTTCAACTACAACTTTTCCTTGATTCGTAGAAACCACTTTATGACCAGTGTTTGTTTCAATAGATTTCTCTTGAATTTCTTCCTTTGTTACATTCAATGGTTTAGGATCATCAGATTCTTTCACACCTACATTATCTTCTGCCTTCTTCTTATCTTCCTGAACTTGTGGTGATTCTATTTTTTCTGAATCATCAGATGGCTTATCTTCTTTTGGTTGCTCACTTGGAGTTGTTGGCTCGACAACTACACCTGTATGATCATGTTCCTGATTCTTATCACTGTCTTTTTCAAGATCAGCAGATGGCTTATCTTCTTTTGGTTGTTCTGTTGGAGTTATTGGCTCGACAACTACACCTGTATTATCATGTTCCTGATTCTTATCAGTGTCTTTTCCAAGATCATCAGATGGCTTATCTTCTTTTGGTTGCTCACTTGGAGTTGTTGGCTCGACAACTACACCTGTATGATCTCCAGTTTCTTCCTTATCAGACTCCTTACCAAGTTCTGTAGCAGAATGTTCTACGCTTGCTGATGGTTGTGTTTCTGTTGGCTGTTCTGAAACTACCAATCCAGAATTATCTTCATTAGAAACTACACTTCCACCCAAAGTCAATTCATCAGCATATACTCCACTAGCAACTGTACTTAATACAGCCACAGACAACAATGTTACAAATTTCTTATTCATTTCTTTTTTCCTCTTTTTTTTCTTTATTTTCCAATAACATAATAAAAATTCCTTGCTTCATCAGCACCAAATACACGATAGTTTGTTATTCCAGTTCCTTGTCCACTTTGAACAAAGTTACATTCTGAAATCAAGATTGAGCCATCATCTTTGACATCTTCGACAAAGGCAACGTGACCATACGTTGGATGACCACCTGCCTGCCTTCCTTGAAAGCTAACAGCAGAATGTTTGCTAGGAGTGTTTGAAACCTCATAGCCTGACTTATGCGCCCAGTCTTGACCATTGCCCATATATGGATCAAATTGAATTCCAAATTCTTTAGCACGATTAAATACATACCATGTACATTCTCCATACGGATAAGACTGAGTAATATAACCTTTTTTTGTTATTTCTTTATCAATCGAATATCCACTAGGTATATCCATCGCAACAGCTCCAGGAGCAATATCTAAACTACCAGCTATTGCATTCCCACCTGACGAACCATCAGATTCAATCGTACCTTTAAAGACTTCATACCACTTCTTACTATCCTTTTCCAGCCTCTCTAATTTTGTCTGACCGTCTGAAAGTAATACACCTTCATAATGTTCAGACCAATACTTAGCACTTTCAAAAGGATCAGTTGCCTTCTGCATATAGTCTTTGACTTTTTTATAGCCATGATTCAACTCATAAGACATCAATTCCAGTTCCACCGTACTATCTAAAGTACGAGAACTAGCATTTCTCCAGCGATCACCATTGATTGTATTACCATCCCATCCTGACCATTGAAAGTAGCCAGCAACTCCACCTGATGGATTCGTTAGTTTTGGATCAAAGTCACTTTCTCTTTCAGCATTGGCAAGCGATCCACTAGCACCTTCTAAAGTAAACTTTTCTCTTGATAGTTGCCAGTTTAAAATCTTAATGACATCTTCTGCTTTTTCAACAGACAGATTCGCTTTTTGAGCCACTTCTTGCGCTGTTAATCTTGTTCTTTTTCCAGTTGTAGAGTCAGATGAACCACCAGCAGAAACAACTCCGATAACACTTAAAATAATTAAGAGAATCACTAGAATCGTAGGTATAAGACTTGCGAAAAAGAATCCAAAGTGTTTTGCTGATTTTTTACTCATTAAATTTCAACCTTTTTCCTTTTTTTAGCTTTCAATTTTTGGGTTTGCTTACTTCTAAATACCTTAGAGGTTTTTCCCTCATTTTTAAGATTTTTTACAACTGTTTTTCTTCTTTCCACAGCTTTTGGATTGACCGTTTTCTGAGCCTGCATTTTCTGTTTCACTGAAACTTCCTTATTCTCTTTAAATGGCTTCTGACCTTTCTTCAACCGTTCTTCCTTCAACCGTTGAATAGATTGCCGAGAAGCATTTTTCTGTCCAGCAAATTTTTTAGCTTCCTTATCTCTTAATTTCTGCTTTCCTTCTAACACATTTCTTTCAGCACTACCTTCTTTAAAGGCATTGGCTCTCACTCCATAAAGTTTGGCTAGAGTTCTATTGCCTTTTTCTTTCAAAGCATTGACTGAACTATTTTTATGTTCCTTAATCGAATTCATTCGATTCTTAATCACATCACCTTTTTCAGCAACCTTCTCTACCAATGGACTTTGTTTGCGTAAAGACTTAAGATTTTCACTCAACTTGTCTTTACCCATCTTCAATCCACCTTTAGAGAATTGACCACTAACTTTTAAACCACTTTTCCCTAATTGTAAACCTGCCTTACCTGAACCTGACAATCTTTCTTTCAGTTTTTGAACAGACTGAGAATTGCTTATTTCTCGACCAATCTTACCAACAGGACTATTGGTTACTCTTGAAAATGCTGATAAAAGCGAATGTCTATACTTCCACATTAGAAACAATAATACACCTTTTAAAAAGACTGTAACTAGTAAATCACCACCTACAGCAGTAGAGATGAATTCAGTTAAAGTATTGTAAAAGAATGAAAATATACTAGTTGCTAAAAGCATAATTGATGATAAAGCAAGCATTGATATTCCTTTTTTATTAAATCCAATCAATAAATGCTCCATCTTAGGAAACAGACTTAGAAGAAGGATAAATGGCAACAATACGATCAAAAAGATAAAAACGATTAAAAAGAAGAATCGTGACAACCCTAGCAATAAATAAATCGTTCCCATCACAATAATATCAACATCAGAAGCAAAGGCATACATAAATTTTAAGCCCCACTCATTTTTCAACATCTTGTTTTCAGGATCTTTATCTTTTGCAAGATCCTTGACTTTTTTATCGCCAACTAAATGATCTCCATCACCCTGCTTATAACCAGCTAAATCTTCAAATTCTTTTTCAGAAAGAAGAAATGAACCATCTTCTTTCACAGGAGAGTTCATATACTTATATCCCTTCAACAAAGTTTCAGAAAAATATGTTTCTACTCCATTTTTACTTTCACCAGTTAAAGTTTTTGTAATTTCCCCATTCAAGGTAATTGTTGTTGTTCTAAAACTATCATAGACATGAGTTATCAAATACTTATTTTGACCATTTACATTAAGTTGAATGAAATAAACTCCAATACAAGTATAAATCAATAACATTTTTATCAATGTTTTGAAGAAACTACCTTTTCCAGTCGCAAACAAATACAGTAAATAAACTGCCATACTTGCTCCAACCAAATAAATAATTTCTCGACTAAACAAAGAAGAAAATACTTTACTAGAATTATTTACAGTTTCATTCAACAATCCACTAACATCACTCATTCCTTCAACAGCAATATAAACTTCTGCAACTACATAGAAAACAAGTTTTCCAAGCCAAAAAACAGACTGAACCATAGAATTAAAGAAATAATTAACATTGGAATCAAATCCAAAAAACTTTTTATCAAAGTAAACTTTACTTGTTAAATCAGACATCTTAGACTTATAATTCTCATAAGTCAGTTTGCTATTTTCTGCTTCCTTTTTCTTTTGATTCTCTTTTTCTTCTGCTTCTTTCTTAACCTTGTCTAATATTTTTTTAGCATTATCAGAAGGATCAACCAGTTTAGGCTTATTCGTGTTCCTATCAAATTCAATAATATCAAAGTTATTTTTTGGAAGAATATCTTTAACAGAATCAGCTTTTACAAAAGCAGGAAGAAGAAAGAAAGAACAAATAAACACTAGTAAAATATTTTTTCTCATATTCCTCCCCCTATACAGCAACTAATTCTGTTTCTACTGTTTCAAATAATTTCATTAAAATAGGATAAAGTGTACCATCTACTGTAATGCGCTCTTTTCTTCCAAACGTATCATAATAGATACATTGACCCATTGTTTGATTTTCAAGCCAAGAACGTGAAGAATCGTTATCTTCTACACGCAAATGTTTCAAAATAGCTTCTGTTTCTGAATTTTCAGGAAAAGCAAATACTGTACCAAATCCAGTTCCATCTTCACTTGTTTTCAAATCTCTTACTGATTGAGTTACCAGCACTAAGAAATTATTGAATGATCGTCCAGTACGCTTAATTCGATTCACTACCTGCCTTCCAGCAGGAGTTGACATAATCTGCCATGCTTCGTCAAGGAATAACATTGTTTCCTTGTCCTTTTCACGTTCACCAAAAATCGCACAGAAATAGGTTAAAGAATACATAACAGTCAAACTTCTTAATTGACTTTCAGTCATTTCATCTTTATCTGTACCTTTTGGCATATCCAAACCAGTAATTTCAACGATTGTAATTTTATTATCAACCTTCAGAACATTTTGACTTCCATCAGAGAAACAAAGTGACAATAAAGAATTTCTTGAAATTCTCTTTAAGAAATATCCAGCAGTCGCAACATCTTCTTTTGAATTTTTCTCCAATTCATCAAAGACTTGTAACATACCGACTTTCTCACCAGCTTTTCTTCGCTCAATCACTTTGTCAATCGAATCCAGCAAGTGTGGTTGAACCTTGATATAGGTATCTTTATCCAATACAGAGCCTACAAGTACAGTTGCTAACTCTGTCAGTTCAGCTTCATCTTGTAAGAATGATAATGGATCAAGAACACCTCTATTTTTTTTATCTTTCATATTCAAGGTCACAAAATTGATTGACTTGATATATTCTTGAAGTTCATAAAATTCATCATTTTCTTCCAATTCTGATAACACAGCTAAATACTGTCTTTTCATTTCTGCTTTTGGATCAACATACAATACTTTTGTTTTCAATAAGGAATGATAGGTAAATAATAACTTAGTTAAGAATGACTTACCATTCCCAGTTGAACCAGTTATAGCTGTATGAGGATTGCTTGTTTCCTTACCCTTTACTCCAACTTTATTCGCTTGTAATAAATTTGAAAACACAATATTTGTACTTGAATCAAGTGCCTTTTGAAAATCTCCATACCATGAAGAAATTTCATTGTCAACACGAGCAATAGGAAAACCGATTTCTGTTCCAACCTTCTTAGTCGTAAACATTAGATTCTCACAAAGTCCACGTAGACTTCCATATTGAAGAAATGATTCCTTTTTATTATCAAGAATTTCTGTCAATCTACTCTTATAGAATAGGTATACTCGATCTGCAACAGCTTTGACAATTTCTACTTCCAATTCTTTCAATCGTGCAAACAGAATATCAAATTTAAGATTCAATTCTTCTAAACTGTCTGCTGTAATAGTTAATGTATGAAGATAAGTAATCATCAATTCTTTATTATCATGTTTCTCTTGAAAATCTTCTAGCAACTGATGGCTTTCCAAAACTTCAATCTTTTGAACATCATCATTTTCTGCTGTTTCCTCTACCGTATTCCCAAGATTCTTACGTTTGTTTCTTGCCCTAGATAAGAGTGAGAAAAAACCTTTTTGCGTTGAAAAACGGATTTTATACATACTATCAACAGGAAATTCAAGATTTTGGAGTTCTTCTTGTAGATGAAGATAAGATACATTTTTTGGATATGAAACAACAGGAATTGTCGCTACATAACTTGTTTCCTGACCATTGGTCAATTTCAAAGCATTCCCATCAACAACTTCAATAATTGTTTCATCTACATTCTCAATCGAATTTTCAAGTGCAATCAGCTCACTTTCTTTATCATAGGTTTGCCCACCAAGAAAATGAAGTCGATTCAATAATTCTAAATCAGCTTTTGAAACTTCTGTCACATTCAAAGCATGAATTTTAGTTTGAATCACATCTTTCTGATTTTGCCAATCCTTCCACCAATCGACTTTTGGTAATTCTTCAAAACCAACCATTTTCATCACACTTTTACGATAAGTTTCTATCGTCTGTTCAACAGTTAGTTTAAAGTCCGAGGTTACATTAACTGACTTCAAAGGAACTACAAGATAATGCTTATACTCAAAGAGATAGCTTACTTCTTCTTCCAATCGTGACTTCATTGTAGATACAATATAATTTCCTAAAGGACTTGTCCCTTGACCTTGCTCAATATCTTGTGATAACAAAGCAATTTTCTTATCCAATTCTAAATCAATATGTAAACTATGAATACTTAAATCATTATACTCTGCCAAACTAGCTAAACAATTATAAACAACATCCTTACTAGTCTCCTTTTTCATTTCTTCAATCGTATTGACAACTTGTGAATCAATTTCAAATACAGATAAAACCGTTCCATCTTTTAACAGAATCAAACCATCAGCAACCGACCAAATATTATTTGATAATTCCACGTTTTATACTTCTCACTTTCTCATATTTTATTCCTTTACAAATATATATTTTCTTTCGCTGACTATCGTATTCCTTCCAAAAAATCAAATACTCATAAATAAATCTAAATAGTGTCTTTCCATCTAGCTTATAATCAGCTAACAAATTTCCAAGTTTCCAACCAGCAAATGCAGAAGCCATAAAGCGCCAACCCCAATCAAGAGAAGGAATAAAGCCTAGTAAAAACCACGCTAACACTAAAATCACTAGGCAATAGACAATCGCAGACATTTTAATTGCAAATGGTAAACTAAATTCTTCATTTAATTTATGCACCCAAACAGGCTGTCTAAATGCTGTTGTATAGACATACAGCTTCTTGTCTTTTCTTTCCATTCTTCATTCCTACTTAACTACTTCAATCAATTTTGACCAAATAGGTTTAGTTGCATTTAAAACTGTTTCAGGATTTTCTAAAAAGAAAACAATGAATCCAGCTACCAAAATAATGACAACTAGTTTTCCTAACTGTTGCTCCTTCCATGCTTTCAATGCTTTCATTCCTGCAAAGAATGCTACTACTGGAATACCAAACTTAGAAACTAAAAAACTAAACAATGCCATCTATCTTATTCTCCTTTTTCTTCTTTCTTGTTGTAATCTAATGGAATTGTATGATCCATCTTTTCTACAAAATAACTATCTTTATCTTCTCTTAACTCAAAGCTAAAATTCTCGCTATGAGTTGAGCCAGCCACCTCTAAAGTAATCTGAGCATAAGCCAAGATTTTCCCATCTTTTTCTTTAAAGTAGGTATAATCTAAACTCTTAAATGTTGCACCACCAATAGACTTAATATCTTTAGAAATCAAATCTAAATTCGCTTGGCTAGTTGTGTAATTTTTAAAGAACAATTCTAAGAATGAAACTAATTTCTTTCTTTTGCCTTCCTCAATTTCATTATTATCAAGTAATGCTAAATGAGTCTCTTTTTCTACACCATCAGCCTTAAAATCACTTACAGGAGAGAACCAAGGTAAACCAGCTACATAGTATTTACCGTCCTTTTCTCCGTATGGAATTGAAAATTCAATACCTACACGCTGATTCTTGTCATCTTTTTTTGTATCATAAACAATACGATATACAGCTATACCGTCTTTAGCAAGTAACATACGAGCGCTAACTACCGACATTTCCTGCTTCGATTGACCTTGATTCTTAACTTCAGGAATACTTCCATAGTATTCATTTAACTTCGCTACATCATCTTCACTAGAGCCATTTTGTGAATTATAGGTAAAATATCTACTCACAAATCCATCTAAGAACTGTTCCAACTTACGATCTGTTTCTTTTTTGGATTCGACAACTGGTGAATTTGTCAATCTATCCAACATTTTTGAACTTGTCCTTAAAGAAACAAACATTGTTAAACCACAGAAAAGAACAAAAACAGATAAACCTGCTAAAAAAATACGATTCGATTTTTTCTGACTTATCTGTTTCATTTTTATTTGCTTTTCTTTTCTTGGCTTCTTTAAATATAAATTTCTCATTTTTTCCTTTCTATATTTACAAATTAACTTTCTTGTAGAAGCCAATAGGAGTATTTAAAATTTCTCCCTGCTCTATAAATCCTTGAAATACTGTCACCCAATTTCCACACTTAAAGAAATAATCAATAACCGATTTATAATCTAACTCTTTCGTCAATTCAAAAATTGTATCAACTTCATCTTTAGAACAAAATCTATAATAAGTCGTTGCAATTTTTGTCACAGAAATATAACGCTGTAATTGAAATTTTACAATGTATTCATCACCATCATACAATTCCAATACTACTTTCTTCAGCAAATAAACCTCGTCCAGCGACATGATTTTATCTACTTTCCAATCAGAAATCCCACAAATAAAAAAGTTGTCTTTATCAATCCCTCTTTCATTTATTCTTTCAAGGACTTGTTCTTGACTGTACTTCATAATATCTAGTTCACAGAGAAATTCAAAATTCCCTTCTCTTAAAACTCTTATATTTGCTATCATCTTGATACAAAATAACCTTTATCTACAAAACTACCACCTTCTTCTAAGCGAACATCACGACCCAATTTTTCATGGTCTAAATATTGAAGCAATTTTTCCTTAGATAGTTCTACACCAAGTTCCTCAACAAGATATTCACCTAACTCTCTATCCGTATCTACATCAGGATATAAGAAACAATCATCAAAATCTACACTTGCCAAGTACGATGGATCAGAAGTTTCTGATTCAATAAATGATAGAACCAAATCTTCATCTACATCTTCCAAATTTTCAGCAAGTTCATTTGCTAAATCTAAAGTTAAACCTTCACAATTCAAAGTAGGTAAACCCTCAATAGAATCAATAGTAACTTCAATTTCTTCACCTTCATAGCCAAATCGTTCACCTACTTCTTCACTTGAACATGGTAACAGGACTCGTCTAGCGATTCCTTTATAAACAACTAAAGCTAATAAATCCATTTTTTCTCCTTCCTTAATCAACCTTCTACTTGTCTATTTAACTGTTCCAAATCAGCAACAGTAAATAGACCGTAACCAATAAATGAAGTACCCTCATAATCAACAATTTGAATTTCTTCATCATAAGAGCCAGTCAAACCAATATGAGATAGCCTTCCAAAATACAAAGGCAAAACAAACCATGCTTGCCTTCGATTCTTTGTATTCTTAATTAAAACTCTTGAAGCCATATTCAGTACCAGTCATTTTCTATTGCAAGAAGTACCAGCTATCGCCTTCGTGACCGAGAAACACATAGGAATCTCCTAAACGACTAGCAATTTCTTCTTCATGTTCCTCTACATAAGCAGACAAACGATCTTCATTCACTAACTGTTCATATTCCCCATGATCCAAAATACCAGCAAAATCAATCAATGCTTCCTGCGTATCAACTTCTGTAAACGAATTGACATATACATTGTCAGGATTGTTCCCATCAAATTGTCCAAACTCAACACCGTCAAAATGTTCATCTAACCGATTAATAATTTTCTCAGGTTCATCAAGTAACTTTTTTCCATAAACATAATGTTTACAGACATCAGAATAGTTATCATAGACAACTTTAATACTCATTTTTTCTCCTTCCAAACTAAAAAGGAAGCCAAACTTGACTTCCTTAATTCCTTAACTTAAATTGAAGCTGAACGCTCAAAGCTACTACCAATCGCAAAGGCACGAGTTGTTACCTTGTTCAGTTGCTTGTTCATATCATAGTAACTATTCAAATCACGCTTGATACACTCAATAACTTGATACGGTAGTTGTAATTCTTCATCATTTTTAAGAAGCGAACTCAATTCACCAGCCATAGTCCATGCTTGCTTAAATTCTTGATCCTTTAACTTTTTCGCAAGTTCATTCGACAATTCAATAACTTGTTTATCTTTTCCTTGTAAAGCCATTTTTTTACCTCATTTTTTTCTATTTTTTTTCCATTATCCATCAACTATGCAGGCGAACGTTTTTTAACTTTCATTTGTTTTCTCCAATCATTTAATATAAAAATTTGTAAGTCTAAAAACCTTTAAAAGTCTTGATGAATTTTGAATCAAATAATATTTCTAAAATAAAAAAGAATGATGATAACTCAACATTCTTTTTATACTTACTTAAATTTCTTATATATACTACGAATTTCTTCTTCACTAGTTCTTTCTTTAAGGTATTCGATTTCTAATTTTATTTTTGATCTATGTTCCAGAAATTGAATCCCAGAAACTAATGGATATAAAGATTCAAGAAAGTTTATTTGTTTTCTATATGCAGGAATAAAACTTCCTGTTCCACTCCAACTCCTAGGGATTAATCTTATCTTTTCAAACACTTTAAAATCACTATTAATCTCTAATAAAGTTTGAATTGCTATCTTTCTTATTTCGTCATCTAACTCACATATAATGTCAAAAATTAAAATAATTTTATCATTTGCATTGTTAGTTCTAATAATGTGTTCAATCCACTTTATTTGATTATTGACAATATCATCTTCTCTATCAGAAAATTCTTTTTTAAAAGTACTGACTACTCTCCAGCTATACATTTTATCTTTAGGAAAGTGATAAAATATATAATCATAATATTCCAGAAATTTATCAGATTTCCATAAAGCTTTATTTTTATTATGAAGATAGTCCTTAAAGTTACCTTCGCTTTCCCAAAAAATTTTTGAATATCGTTCTAGCCATCTAGAGTCAAATTTTAAAAATTCAATCAAAAATGTACCATCAAAATCACTACTAGTCTTGTTAATTATAAAGAAATAGACCTGTTTCAATAATTCAATATCACTTTCATACAAGCTCAAAAGTTCTGAAGGCGAATATTCCTCCTCATGGAATAAGATAGAAAAATAAATTTTTGAAATAAAATCATTTTGTTTGTCATATATAATAGAAGTTGCAATTGGATATATATTAGGTTCAATAACTATAAACTTATCTAATATTCTTAAATTCCTATAACATGATGATGTGAATTTTGTAGCTGAATCATCCTTTAAAAATGTCAAAAATTCTTTTAACATTTTATTATCAACTTTTGAAGGTGAAAGAGTTTCAAAATAACTATACAACCATTCATTTTTTTGTGGAAAGTCTATAGATTTTATTGTCTTTAATATCTCTATGTAATCATCTTTATTGTTTAATTTATCTAATACAATACTAGGATTAATAGAAATATTGCTTCCATATATCATAAAATCTTTGAAAAATTGTTTCAAAATAGGTTCATTAAATTGCAGAATCATTTGTTCTAAACCTCTAGATAAATGAAACAACTCTGTTGATTCTAATGGTTCAGATAAAATATTACTCATAGTCTGGATTAATTTACTAACTTCTGTTATGTTTACTCTATTTCCATACTCAATAATTTTTCTGTCTCTTTCTTTTATATGTTCCTCATAGTCTAGTCCAGATACAATGAAGTCTTTATTTAAAATCTGGTATAACTCCCATTCTGATCCTGTATAAATTCTATCCCATTTTTTAACTAATGATGATTGAATCCCTATATTCTTGACTTTAAATATTATTCTTTCCACTACTTGACAGAATCTTATTTGTTTTGAATTCAAAAGCGTAAAAAGCTGATCAATATAAATATAGTCTGTAGAAATGATATCATCATCGACATTTTTGTAAATATTCACTGAGTATAATTTAATGAAAGATAATATCCTAGCTCTCCATTTAGTTTTCTCTGCAAGATGTATTAATATTTTCCAACATTTTTTCCTATATTCTGCAAGTCTTTCTGAATCAATTAACTCAATTGTATAAAATTTAAATTCATCTCCTCTTCCCACTTCTGAATAATGAAAAATAAAGTCTAATGAGTATTTAGCCCATTGTAAAGCAATAAACTCTGCAGTGTTATCTTCCTTTCTTACTTGTTCTAGTAAATATTCACTTATCTTTACTTGAGTGTAATAGCCATATTTGTAATCATTATTCTGCAAACCGTATTCATTTTTTAGCCATTCTATTCCAGAAATTAAGTGATTTTTTCCTCTATTTGCATATGCTAAAAGCAACTCCATAACATAATCTAAAAACTCACTATATCGATATCCTACCAGTAATTTTAAAACAGATTCTTCTCTACAATATATTTTGTCGGTATAATGAATATCAATGACATTAAACTCCTCTTTCTCTATATTTTCTATTTTATATTTTGCTAAAAGAAATGCTTCTTCTGGATTAAAGACATGAAAGTCTTGTACAAACTGATAATAATTTGAATCTGAATCATTTTGTAATTTTTTCCAAACTTTTCTAATTTCATCGCCACAAAATTCTCTTGTTTCTGGCGATTCAAATAGATTAAGTATTGTATGCAATGCATTGATTACACCACTACGAAAATTTTTATATCCTATTTCTAATACCGTAGATAATCGCATCGTTCTTTTTTTGAAAAAAATGTAATAAAGCAAGTAATTTGATAAACACTGATCTGATAAAGTAGCTAACTGTTCCAATTGAATCTCAACAAATTCTAAAGAATATAATTGCCTTACTTTTTTCTCAAACATTTCTGTGCTCATATCGTACAAATTTAGCAATTCTTCCAGTGGAGATAAATCAGTTAACAAAACACAATTTATGATTGATAGAATACCCGCTGTAATACATAATTCTTCATCTCCCCCAAAAGAATAATCTACATATTTTCGATAATACTGATCATAAATATCGGATGCATTTTGAATGGATGCTAGATTTTGGTTTTTTATAGCTAGCTTTCCAGCCATATATGCTATTCTAGGATTCCCTTCGGCTATGCGAATAATTTGTTTTATATAGTCAATATTAAAAATATTTAAATTTTCATTTAAAAAACATTCAATTTCCTTATCTGAAAAAGAGAAAAGTTCAACAACTTTTGGCAAACCAAATCGTCGAGTTTTTTCAATTACCTCACACTTTACATAATCCCTAACTGTCAAAATTATTTTGACTTCATATCCTTTTAGAATTTTTGTTATATACTCTAATATAAGATTAAGCTCCGCTAATTCATTAGCATCATCCACAAAAAATAAATACTTACCAGGTTTTTCTGTCACAGAAATCAAATCTTCATACAATCCTAGACTATTATTTTTTACACATAAAAGTATATAATTTTCTTGTAGTGAAAATATACGAACTGTTTCTAAAACTAACCTTGTTTTTCCAACACCAGATTTACCTGTAACAATTGTAATCTTATTATCATACAGTGAAGTTAAAATTTCTTTCTTTTCACTTTCTCTAAATTGGAATTGTGTACTAAGAGGAGCTAGCATTTCATTCGCATCATAAATACTCACAAAACTATCAACATCCATAATCTGATTTGTATCAATGCTTAATCCTAGTTCACGTATCAATGATCGAAAATTATTAAAAATTTGATTAGCAATTTCGTCTATTCCCCATATAGTTAGAGAAATTCCCTTATTTGCACAATACTCATGTAAATTTTTATCATCCCCTGCACTAAGATTTGATGATGTGTGACAACAAATTATTTCATCAATATCTGTGATGGAAAGTTTTGTTTTTGATTTATCAAGACACTTATCAATATCTTCTTTTATTTTGGCATAGATATTATTCTGTTGTGTTGTATAAGCAACAAATACATATTTACCGTTATCTTTTCTAAAATAGGAATCAGGGTTCCCGATAGTTGTTTTTCCTGTTCCTGCCTTCATTCCATAACCATGAACTTTCCCATATCCATTTTTGTATATTAAACAATCACAAAACTCTTGGAAATTAGCTGGAGAGAGTGTCTGTATCCGATTTTTTATATCAGTTATTGTCGTCATTTTAACATTTTTCCTCCAAACAATTGTACTGGCATTTTTATTATCATTTTTAAATTAGAGACCACTTTTCTCTATTATAAAACTACTTTAATTATATCAAAGTGATAATATGGTGTCCATAAATAGTTCGAGTATAAGTTTGAAAACAATTCCTTTTTACAATGTAAACTATAACTCCTTTATAAGATTAAAAATTTTCGCCTTCTTAAATCCACCCCTCTAAATGAAATCGATGAATCAAATTCAAACATTCATTTTCCATTTCTCCTTTGCTCCTTCTCAACAATCCAAACCATAATAGTTTTCGTTTCACATCAACTTGATTTGCCAAATATGATTCATATTCAGTAATCAATCGTTTCAATTCAATCCAATCGTTCCTTTTTTTAGTCTGATGATATTTCTGAGATTGAAATTCAATATAAGCTTGATACTCTCTTGCTACCTTACTATCTGTCAAACCATCATAAAAATTTCTTGCAGGAATCA
>ERZ773250.942-NODE-942-length-15557-cov-9.276093_pt1 | contig 15557 bp, 8 predicted proteins | sample MGYA00511258_ERZ773250 | MGnify/ENA primary metagenome ERZ773250 (study PRJEB29015, sample SAMEA2738164) | human oral metagenome | biome: human oral; feature: human-associated habitat; material: saliva | place: China | collected 2187 ... | reverse complement strand
TCCAGGAGTGCACGCCCGCGCTGCGCCGCGTCGTGTCCCAGGCGGCCCTCGCCGGCGTTCCGATCCCCGTGTTCGCCTCGTCCCTGGCCTACTTCGACCAGATTCGCGCGACGCGCCTGCCGGCCGCCCTCATCCAGGGTCAGCGTGACTTCTTCGGCTCCCACACCTACCACCGGGTAGACAAGGAGGGTGTCTTCCACACTCTGTGGGCTGTCGATGGTCGCCCGGAGGAACAGTGGTCCTGATCTGAGACTGCGGCGCAAGCCGCACAAAGGGGGTGGGTGCGTGGCACCCACCCCCTTTGTGTTGCAGCCCATACTTTGGGGTTCTTTCAGGAAACCCGGTTAATCTAGGGGTATACCAATCCGCTGAAAGGGCGAATACGTGGCTACTAACAACGGACAGTCTGACTGGAACGACATCATCGAGCCTGGCGGCTCACGCACGTCAGGGCGGGACTCGCTGCCCTCGCGACGCGCGGCGCGCGCCGGCTCCGGATCGCACACATCGCGGAAGGCTGCCAAGGCCTCGTCGGCCGATAAGAAGGGTCCGGCGAAGAAGAAGCACCGGTGGGCCAAGCGCATCGGCTTCTCAATTCTGACCGTCTTCCTGGGCGTGTTCATCGCGGGCATGGCGATGTTCCTGTACCTCTACAACACGCTTGCTGTGCCCGCGCCGGACGACCTGGCGCTCGCGCAGAAGACCACGGTCTACTACGCCGACGGCACGACCGAGATGGGCACCCTGGGTGAGATCAATCGTCAGATCATTGACACGACGACGCTGCCCGACTACGTGCCTAAGACGATCGTGGCCTCCGAGGACCGTACGTTCTACACGAACAACGGCGTCGACCTGAAGGGCATCTTCCGCGCCCTCATCAACAACCTGCGCGGCGGTGCCCGCCAGGGTGGCTCGACGCTGACCCAGCAGTACGTGGAGCGCTACTACATCGGCGAGACGACATCCTACACGGGCAAGCTCAAGGAAGCCGTCCTGGCCATCAAGATCAACCGTGAGAAGTCCAAGGACGAGGTCATCGGCGCCTACATGAACACGATCTACTTCGGTCGTGGCGCGTACGGCATCGACGCCGCCGCCCAGGCGTACTTCGGCCACGGTGCCCACGAGCTGACGCTGTCCGAGTCGGCGCTCCTCGCGGCCGTCATCCCCGCGCCCTCCGCGTGGGACCCCGCCGTCAACCCCGATAAGGCGAAGGAGCGCTGGGAGCGCGACCTGAATCTGATGGTCGAGGACGGCTGGATCACGCAGGCCGAGAAGGACGCTGCGGTGTTCCCTGAGACGATCGACCCCGACTCCCTCGGTAACGCCTCCATGACTGGCACGACCGGCTATCTCATGGCGCAGGTGAAGGCCGAGCTGCTCGCGTCCGGCCAGTTCGACGACGACAAGATCAGCCAGGGTGGCCTGCGCATCACCTCCACGATCGTCAAGGAGCATCAGGACCAGGCTGTCGCGGCAGCCGAGGGCATGAACGAGGTCCGCGGCTGGGATCCGACGCATCAGCACGTCGCTTTGTCGTCGATGGACCCGGCCACGGGCGAGATTCTCGCCGAGTACGCGGGCGCGGACTACGAGCAGCGCCAGCAGAATGCTGTCACGCAGGATATTGCGATGGCGGGCTCGTCTTTCAAGCCATTCGCGCTGCTGGCGAACGCGCGGCTGGGCGGCACCGTCAACGACACTTTTTCGGGTAAGTCGCCGCAGTACTTCCGAGACATGAAAACGCCGGTGTTCAACGACGGCGGGTACTCTTTCGGTGACGTGACGCTGGTAAAGGCCACCGCGTACTCCATCAATACGGTGTTCGTGGCCCTCAACGACGACGTGGAGCCCGAGAATACGCGCAAGGCGGCGGTCGACGCGGGTATCCCCGAGGAGACGCTGGGCCTGAACGATCACATCCTCAACGTCCTGGGGTCCGCTTCCCCGCACAACATCGACCTGACGACCGCCTACTCGACGATCGCAAACGGCGGCGAGCGGGTCACCGCGCACATCGTGAAGAAGGTCGAGGACTCGAACGGCAAGCTGCTCTACAGCGGCGACGTGGCCCCCAAGCGCGTATTCGACGTCGAGGAAATCTCCTCGATCATGCCGGCCCTCGAGGCCGTCACGAAGGGCGAGGGCACCGCCGCCAACGTCGATCCCGCGATCGCGCGCCTGGCGACCGCCGGAAAGACGGGAACGTCTTCCGATCAGCTGTCCGCACAGTTCGTGGGCTTCGTGCCCGGCATGGTCACCACCGTGTCGATGTACCAGTCTGATGACGAAGGTAATTCTGTTCCCCTCGACGACGTTGGCGGCATCGGCCAGTTCCACGGCGGTGACTGGCCCGTGGACGTGTGGATCGACTACATGAAGCCCGCGACCGCAGACCTGACGGAAACCGAGTTCACGTGGAAGGTGAAGTCCAACCGCAAGGCGCGTAACACGCCGACACCTACGCCTTCCGCGTCGAGCGAGGCCCCGCAGTCCGCTGCCGAGCCCACCGAGACGCCTGCCCCCACCGAGACGCCCTCCACCGAACCCACCGAGAATTCGGAGAACGGTGGCAACGGGAATAACGGCAACAATGGCAACGGTTCCAACAACGGCAACGGCGGGAACAACAATGGCGGCAACAATAACGGCGGCAACAATGGCGGCCGAAGAAACTAGCCGCGCGTCCTAGCGCCGAGCCTGCGGGCCCCGAGGAGCATCCTCGGGGCCCGCACTCGTACCTGCTGGATGCCTGTCGGAGGAGTGGGGGGCATCTACCCGTCCTGGAGTCGCTAGCTCGGGGTCCTCCTGTGAGCGGGGAGTATGGGGTATCTCTCCTCTGGCCTCGATTCGCTTCGATGCCTCCTACACCCTTAAATGTGAAGGGCCGCTAATTTGGTGGTTGGCTACGCGGTTGCTGCGTCGGAGCTGAGCGTGCTGGGTGCTTCATGCGATGAGAACAAGGGGTTTTCACAGTCGATGTGTTTGCTCTTACAGTCAGATTTTTCTGCGCCAGCACAATGAAAAGTGTGTGTGTATGAGCGAGGTAGGCAAGGGCTGTGTCTTTTTTGGAGATTCCTTCCGTCTATCAAGGACATGAGCAACAAGTGGAAGGCGCGGGGACCGAATTCCTCGAAGAAGACCGACGTTCTTGAATCCAGTCAGGACATCGTACACCAGAGCGCCATGTCGCTGGTGCCGGAGGTGTTGTATCCCGAGATGGGTATGAATGAGATCGAGCAGGCTGCGGCCAGGCAGGTGCGGGCAGGGTGTCATGACGTTGACACGGTCAATGACCCTGGTCTGCCCGACAGGGCTCAGGACAGTTGGGTCAAACTGCACTATGCTCTGCTCCCGAAGCGCCTGATCAAAGCGCTGTCCATTGACTCGGATTTGCGCGCCAACTCGTTGGCTGAGGAGGACAAGGCGCAGGCGAAGGTAGCTGACCTGGAGGCCAAAGAAAAGCGGATCATCGCCAATATCGGCGAGACCGAAGCGCGTGTGATCGAGAAGAATGGACGCGAGGGCCTTGCTGAAGCACGTACCATGTCGCGATGGCAGCAGTGGGGGGTCTATGTCGCGCTTCTGGTGTTCCTGGTCGCTGAGATTGCATTCGATTACAGTGCGCTGAGAGTTTTGAAGGTGCCCAAAGCCTTCGTCCTGTTGATCGCGTTCATGCTTACGTTTGGTCCTGTCGTGGCCGCACATGAGGGTGGGAAGATGCGTGCTCTGCACCGTACGCGCGATGCTGTGTGGCTAGAAGTTCTCACGGTTGTTTTCGCAGGTGTCATTTCGGTTCTGTTGGCTTACGTGCGCGTTCAAGCTCTGCAGAATGCACAGTCCTTGAAACAGAAGGTTCAACAGGTGGGAATGCTGGGGCAGCTGGGCTCGCATAATGAGACGCTTTCGACGGTAGCTGAGTGGGCGTTTTTTTCAGTATCGTTCCTGTTGCCGATCATCGCCGCCAGAGTGGTAGCGGCGAGGTACGAACCTCTGTATGACGAGCTGTTGAAGTATCGTGGTCAGCTCAAGAAGCTTCACAAGAGCCTTGAGGCAGCACGCGAGAAGGAGGCTTCTATTCGTCGTCGGTGCGAGTCGCTGCTCGCCAAGGAGGATCTGTACGAGCTGGAGACGGCGGCAGACATCGATGCGGTTCAACCCTGTGCGGAAGAACGGAGCCGCCGATACGACATTGCCCTCATGGAGGATATGGGGGCACCCGATGCGACGTCGGCGGTCGCGGATACGTATCGCGATCAGGATCACGAGGTCATCACTCCTAGTCCCCTGAGGGTGGTGTAAGACCATGATTCGCCTGTGGGAGTGGGTATGGAAGCGTAGGCACCCAGATCCTCCCGGTCCCTCGTGTCTGGTGTGTGACGACGTTCCCATGACCCTGTGTCCTTCCTGCAAGGGTAACTGGAGAGCAACTGGATGCGGCGTCTGTCTCCTGGGGTGGCTGTGTCCGATCCACGAGAATCACTGGCTGCCGTAGAGGCATTCCGAGACTAACGAATTGAAAGGGGGTGAATACCATGGCGACCAAGATTGGGTCCGTGCGTAGGACGAGTACGTACACTGAGGCTCACCGCTGCCGGAGCTGCGGCCGTGCCTTCTGGGCCGACAGTAGCTGGAACTACGTGACCGTTGTCTGCCCGCACTGCAAGGCGCAGAACTAGTCCGTGAGTGATCGTGGCCGGGCATCCCTTGTTGGGGTGCTCGGCCACCTCGCTGCGATCTCACATGGTGGATGTGGGAGTGATTATTCAGCGAAGCGTCTTCCGTCTCTTATCAGTATGAGAAACTCACACATGCGGCGCATGCGCCAATACATCATCACTGTCCTGTCTATCGTCGTCTGCTCTGTCGTTGGTCTGACTTTGTCGGCCTGCGACGACAGCACCAATTCCGGTGCGAATAGCGGTGCCATTGCGATCATCGCTTCTAATCGCTCCAACCAGCAGCGCTTTAACCTCCTCTCGTCCGAGCACATCATCTCCGCCATCGACGACCACATGGGCGGCACTTTCTACGTCATTAGTGCTGACGGAGTCCCGCGCCTGGTCGCCAGCATTGACTCCACGAGTACAAGGCAAGATGATACGGACAAGGAAGACTACGAGGTTTCTGTTCTGGAAGCCATGCTGACCCCCGCCGAAAAGCCTGAGTCGGATATGCTGTCCGCGCTGTCCCTCGCGGCGAGTTCGTTGGCCCATGCGTCTGGCGATCGTACGATCTTGGTTGTGGACTCCGGTATGTCTACGGCTGGTGCAATGGCCTTCCAGAATACGGGTCTGCTTGAGCCGCATGCCGATGTCGACGCGATGGTCGAGCGCATGCGCAGTGCTGGCGCACTGCCCGACTTGACGGGTGTGACGGTCCGTTGGTTCGGTCTTGGTAGCGTCGAGGAACCTCAGCCCCTTCTCGACACGGCGGCGAAGAGCCGTCTCAAGAACCTGTGGACGAAGCTGATTACAGCGGCCAACGGAGAAGTGGTCTTCGATGACGCGCCAATGATGAAGGATATCGGCGACGATCTGCCGGCTGTTCCTGAGGTGACTCCCGTTCCGGTAGGCGCTTTCGAATTGGGCGCGGCACCGTCCCTTGAGATGTCATTGCCGGATACCGAGGTTGGTTTCGAGGCAGACGTCGACGTGCTGCGCAATGAGGAGGTTGCGAAGTCTCGTATTCAGGAGGCTGCTGCACAGATTCGAAGCAGTGGCGTGAGCGAGGTACGAGTCACTGGCTGTACGAGTTCATGGGGAACCGCGGAGCATCGGCAGGACTTGTCCGAACGGCGAGCGGAGGTCGTTGCAGGTCTCCTCGAGAACAACGGAGTAAAAGTGACATCTATCACTGGTCGTGGTTATGAGTGCCCGCATCAGGTCGTCGACACCAATGCAGATGGAACTCCCATCGAAGAACTGATGGCTGTCAACAGGCGCGTCATCATCCAAGCGCCTTGATTTTCTGCGGAAAATACGCGTAATCAGATGCGTGCCCCCGGGTTCTATCCCCGGGGGCACGCGCGTGCTTCCTGTTGATCGCCACCCTTCCAATCCCTGTGCGGAGCGCCCAGGAGAGATGAGGGAACTTCCCCTCCCGACTGGAAGGACGATCATGAACAAGTACATCATTACCGCGCGGGAGATTGAGCGGATGCTGAACCTGGCCGCGATGGAGGAGGCGGGATGTCTCTCTCGGGCAGGCAAGGAAGAGCTGAACGAGCTGGTTGCGCGCGTTCAGGAAGTGATCGACGAGCTCGCTGCATGGTGGAAGGAAATCAAGCGCAACAAGGAGGAAATTAAGGCGAAGAATGCTGAGGCGAAGAATAAAGGGGAGAAAACGGACAGCATTCCTCGCCTTGACTATTCGGCGCAAGAACACGCTGCAACGTACTGGCTACGCCCGATTATCGACAAAGGGGTGGGAGGAATGACGCTTGTTGTCGCGGACGGATGGGTCGATCAGATGCGTCGAATCGGTTTCACGATGAACGGTGTGGAGCTGTCGGTATGCCGCTTCGAACAATATGCGAAGCTAATGGAGAAGGCCTGGAATAACGGTAAGCAAGCGAGGAGGATGATTCACAATGGCGGAACCTGTGACTGTGTCATGCCCCTCGAGTTTGTGAAGCGTCAGAAAGGTGCTGAGGAAGGGGAGTGCGATCAGGACAGCCCAATTGGAGAGGGTGGATCACAAAAGAGAAATCAGGTTAAGGAGGAGTATGAATATAAGGAGGAGGGTGAAGATAAGGAGGAGGGTGAAGATAAGGAGGAGGGTGAAGATAAGCAGCAGAAGAGTCTGCTTACAAAGTATGCAAACAGGGATACGTGCCATGAATCCTTTGCTGATCTTTGTGAGGAGACCTATTGCAAGCTCAACCGTAGTCTATCGGTTCATGAGGCCGACAACCTTCAGTACGTTCAGTCTGTATTGAAGACGCTGGGCGGAGAATGGCTGCGTTGGATACGTAAGTCCAAGGGGATTCCCGTGAGGCCGGATCTCCTTGCTAAGAGCATAAAGTGTGATGATCCTCGTCTGGTTCCGATCATCCGTTTTTTTGCACACTACGTCGATTCTACCGAGCCGCTTGGTGAGCACATCCTGCTGGATAAGCTCTGCACTGTGCTCGTGCAGGATAACAATTGGCTCGAGGCTGTCAGAGTATGGGGAGACGATAGTGATGGAGTGCGTGCCGCTGCGCTTGCATGCATTCGCGAGCTGCGAAAGAATGACGTGTTTAACAAGAAGATCTGGAATCGCCTCGATATTTGTCGGAAGGCAAAGGTGTGTGTCGACAAGAAAAACGAAGACGGAACAGGGCTAGCTAATGAGCACCTGCTCTTTGTTGACGTGTTGTACCCGGGTGACGATGAGTATATGAAGAGTGAGGCACCTGAACCAATTGTGGAACTGATGAGGGAGACGTACGTGACTGCCCTGCTGAAGCGGGCCGGAAAGAAGGAGTCGCGCAAGCGGGCCTTCGTTGCAGCCGTCGAGGCAATGATGGGAGCAGGTGAGGAATCACGCCAGGAAGCTCTCCTCCTGTGGGATCAAGCAAAGGCTGATGAGGAGCGCAAGGAGGAGCTTGAAGCCTACTGGAAAAAGTGGGAGCAAGAAGTGGAGAAGGAGAAGGAGTTGCGCAAGGCTAAGCGTGCTCGGCGGTAGCCGCGCAAAGCGCGCGGCACGCGCCTGACACATAGGTTGCTCGGGACTCGCCAACAGGCGAGTCCCGAGCCTTGTTGTCGTTGTGTCAGGGCAGTGTTGTCATTGATCTAGATTCATGTGGAATCCTCCCTTCTCTCCACTATCGAGCTGGTATGCGCCCGGTGTCAGTGTGAGTAGCTGTGTAAAGATCGACGTTTCTATTTCTCGGTGAAGGCGTCGGGCCCCGTCTGGCCATGTGGCTGCCTGCCGCAGCATACGCTCGCGCGCCCCATCGCTGATACGTAGCTGATAGCCGATCTGCGCCGATGTCTCGATCGCGTGGGCGAGACAGTCATCGAGAATCGCTCCGAGTCTGATGTCATCGAGGGTATTCATAACGACAACGGCATCGAGGCGGTTGTAGATCTCGGGAGGCATTGAGTCCCTGACTGACTTGTGTGTCGCGTGTATGGGATCCACGCGTTGTCCGAATCCGGTAGGATTCTTCGTCATCTCTTCCGCGCCTATGTTCGCCGTGAGAATCACGTCCAAACCCCGACAATTGACTGTTCGCCCAGAAAAATCGGTGAGTGTCCCACTGCCGAGAAGCTCCAGTAAGAGGGGTATCCATACGGCGGGGCTTGCCTTCTCTACCTCGTCAAAGAGGAGAACTCCTCTGGGTGTCTCCTGAATCCTCGTCGTGAGCCATCCGTTCCTCTCCTGACTGCCGACGTATCCCGGAGGTGCTCCCAGGAGCGTCGCGCTGAGATGATCGGAGTTGAGTGCCGCCATGTCGACGCGAATCAGTTGATCGGTGCCCAGGAACGAGGCTAGCTGCTGTGCCAGGAGAGTCTTCCCTGTGCCGGTGGTTCCCGTCAGCAAGACCGCGCTCGATACCCTGTCTGCTCGCATGCGAAGGCCGTTGCGTCCCAGGCACACCTGTTGAGCGAGCGTGTGGATGGCCTCGTCCTGTCCCCTGACCGTTTTGCGCAGGTGTTCGACGAGGCTGCCGAGGTGGGGGCTGCCTGATCGGGAGGATTCGGGCGATTTGACGAGGTCCTGGCCGTGCATGGAGGCCCTAGCTGACCATAGATCGAGCAGGTGTGTGCCGAGGAGAGGCTGGGCCTGGTCTCGTCCGTGTGGGACGGCGTCGGCCGCCGCGTCGATCGTCTCGGAGGGGATTGTCACCCCATGGAAGGTTTCGAGTTCTTTTGCTTCACGAAGCAGGTGGGTGCGGATCTCGTGGTGGCACACCGAATAGGCCATGTGGATGACGGTCGTCCCGGCGGGTAGGCTCTCATCACGCTCTTCGCTGCACAGTTCCTCCCACTCGCTGTGAGGAATCACGATGATCAGGGGAAGGCCCTCTTCTGTGGCAACATGCCACAGAGGCTTCGTCATGCTGTCCGATTGCAGGTAGACGTCATGGGGTTCGAAGATCAGCGCAATGCGTCCCGGAATGGCGTGGATCGCTTGGATTGCGTCGGCGCGCTTCGCGTTTTTTCGGATCAGCAGCGCCGCAGCGGTTCGAACATGACGCTCCTGGGTGAGGGTTTGTGCAGTGTCGGCGATTTTTCGCGCGATGTCGAGCACCGAGGCCTCGTCGGGGATGATAAGTGCGAGGCTTGAGGGTGAGCGTGTGAGGACGTGTTCCGTCGTCGCTGTCAACCAGGAAGGGGAATCGGTGGCGGATGATTCACCGGGAATAAGGATGATGGAGTTGGAGGAATCTTTGTGTCTGTCCATACTATGAGTAGACGGAAGCGATACCTCCCGAATCACCACTTACTCCCAGAGGCCAGCACCCTCCTCTGGTTTGGTTGGTCTCATAATTGATGGCTTTTGGAAGGCTGCGACCAGCTCGCATAGCCACGGGAAGCTATGGGGAGTCTCTGGCGGTGTCCATGAGTACTCGTCGACGGCGTTCTCGCTGAGGCGGCATTCGCGAATGCGTGCCGAGGCTCCATCAAGGGCATGCTCTTGGTCTTCCTCGATGGCATAGCATTCGCTGGGGTGTGCTACGGGGCCGGGGTCATCCACAGAAACCACGTCGATCGAGGTGGGGCGTCCGGGTACCTGTCCAGAACCTTCCATCTTTGTTCTATCAGCATTGAGATGGAGAGGGAAGACTATGGGTTCAGCGGTGCCCTCCCATGTGATGCGCGCATATGCGAGCTCGGGTTCCACCCCTTCAGGAAATGCCTCAACGAGGGGCGCGCTAACAGTCACCACAAATCCCTTACCCTGCGTATACCTTGAGACGCATTGCGCGCGTTGCGCGGGATCGAACAGGCAATGAGTGTTCTTCATCCAATCGATGACGGTTTCCCATGAGGCACCCTGGGTGTCGAAACTGCCTTGTTGCTGGTCGCTGGAGCCTGCGGCTAACGCCAAATCATCCTCAGCGATGTCGGGGGGACAGCCGAGTTCGAAGGGGACGATGTAGAAGACGTATGCGGGCGTCCTCTCGACGAGTTGGTGACCCTCCAATTCCTCATCAAGAGTGTTGAGTGCTTCAGTAGCGATTGCCAGTGCGGTGGGATCTTCGAGGCAAGCATCGTACTCCTCGTCGGAGGCGAGGTCGAAGAATCGGCGGAGGATTTCCAGGACGAGGGGGCGGTATCGCGGGGCGATGCGGTCGCGTTTGTCAAAGATAAACGCTGCGTCGTCGAATCGCAGACTGGTGACGGTAGCAATGAAGGGGGAATTGCCGAGCAGGGGACGAAGCCGCAAGTCTGCGGCGAGGGCAACCAGTTCGAGGTCGGTGAGGAAAGTGCTGGTTGCCGGGAGTGCCTCGTATCCGAGGTCAGTGTGGGTCTGGGGGGCCGACTCATCCTCGTCTTCGATGGAGATTTCTCTTGTGGCTGGCCAGTAGCGTCGGATCCACAGCCCTTCTGCGTAACGGGCCATTGCGCGTAGGTGATCTGCGGCGAGGTCAGACAGGGTGAGGGGTATGGTTCTCGGCCGCGAGGAAGGGGCTGTGAGCGTCTCGAAGAAGATGTCAGCCACATCTTCGCCGAACAGGGCATCTACCCAGGTGGGCAGCTCAGCCTCGTCGAAGACCAAGGTGAAGTCGGGTAGCGGGAGCCGCTCGGTTGTGTGGGGAACGTTGATGGTGGTAGTGATCAACATGGTGCCACCATCGAGTTCGATGGCAACGGTATACAACGACTCTGTGAGGGGTCGTTGTGTTGTGCCGATGGTTGGGCGACCGTCTGTCGATTGGCCGTTGTGTAGGGTGCATGAGTTAGACATTGTGGTCCTTTTGAAGCTGTTGAACGGCGCTCATGAATCCGTCCATTCCCAGTGACAACAGTGCCTTGTGGGCACGTGAATTGTGAGTTTCTGTCAGTGCGAGAGCGTCGTCCCATACTGTGACGAGCCGTTTGTGGGCCTCGGCCTGTTCCTGCGAAGGGCATGTCACGTATACGACAGCTGAGCGGAAAAGGCGGTCCACCTGTGAGCCAACTCCCTCTGGATCATCGTTCTGTCGCAACTGTTTGAGTGTTTCGAAGTTCTGATCGGGGGTGCGGGTGCTGGCCCTCTTGGCGTTACGAGTGGGTGTGGAATCGGCCCTATCTAATGTGAACCTATGACGTACGATAAGTTTGACAAAATGATCGATTGCAATCGACATGAATGCGCCAAAATTTTCCAGATTATACGCTTCCGTTCCTTTGAGTTCGTTGAAATGCAGGCGCCTCCATACGTGTTTGATGAATCCGGAATCCACATACTCTGTGATTGGGAAATTCGTAACGCTTAGCTTCTTTCGTGTCTCGGGGTCCATTTCTCCATCTTTCACCTGTTGGATTCTATGTACCTGCTTATCCCATTGCCTCAGGAATTTGCTGGCGATTGATAGTGCTGATGGAGGGTATCCTTTTTTCTTTTCTTTAGTTCCTTGCGTTTTTGCCTCAATGCACTGGCTGATAATAGGGCCAAATCGGCATGCTGTGGCCAGGCACAGAAGCGACTTAACGTTGGTCAGCCCACACCAGGCGGAGGCAAGATCGGCGCTAGCGTCCAGTAGATCATCCACCCTCTCCCAGTACATGGGAAGAGTCTTGTTTTGAAGCGCGTGACCGATCCGCTCCTGCAAGGATTCGTTGAGTGGGGCACGCAGGAACACAGTGGAACGAACATCCGTTGGTGCTGCCCATGCGTGTTTCGCCACGGGGGGACAGGCGAGCGAGCTGGTCTCGACATTGTCGGTCAGACCTGATCCTTTAGTCCCCGCAATGGTGGCCAAGTAGATCTGAAGAGGAGTGGGATCTGACTGGAGCATGACCCACTGGCTCTCCCAGTGAGCATCGTTGACCATCGTCAATTGACAATCAGATTGATCGGTGAAGTGCGTGACGAAATGATGGATCGGCTGCTCGCTTGCGGGGGGATGAGTCGGCAGATGCCGCCACTGGCGCTCGATCCGCACGTTCAACTCTTCCTCTCGTTCGTCAATACGCTTATCGACATCTGCTTTTGAGAAGGTGGGAGCATCGCGCATGACTTCGTGGTACACGTCAGAGAAATCCTCGATGTCATCTGGCCACGGGACGATCTCAACGCCATCTTGCGGCTCTTTAAGGGCGTGGAACACGCTGGTGATGATTCGCCGTTTCTGATCGTCTTTTCGTACACTTTTGTCATGAGGTGTTTCAGTGAGCCAGTAGGTATACAGGCAATCTGACCAGATCATGATACGTACGATTAGGTGTCGCGCATCATGAATCCCGTGGATGATGTACTCACCATGTTCCTTGTTTAGACGTGTATCTGCTTTGACGAGCATTTTCTGTGTCAGTCCTTCAGGAAGTTGGCCCAGTACTGGGGGCAAGATAGAACGACGAAAGCTAGTCCTGAGGGTGTCCCTTTTCGCGTCAAACCAGGTGTCTATCGAAGCATGATGGTCAAATTTCAGTATGAGGCACCGTTCCTGGTACTGCGGGAGGATGCTCTCCTTGAAGATGTGAGTGACGACCTCGTCCAGGCGTGGTTCTCTTTTTGGCCAGGGGTCGTATATCGTCGGGTACGCCTCGACGTGAGGATGGCGTTCGATCATCGGTGACCTCCGGCAGATGAAACTACACGAATAGTAGCAGCCCCACTGCCCCGACTGTGATCGTGTGGAGGGGGACAAGCCCCCACCATCCGAGTTTCACGCCTTGCCGCTGCCCTTGCAGGCGTCGCAGACGACGTAGGCCTTGACGTAAGAGGACCACGATCGTCCGGTGCCAAGGCACCACTTGCACGGTTTCTGCTGAGCCATGATGAACCTCCTTTCTGCCCGCATCATGAATAGACGGAAGGGAGGGTGGAAAAACACTCAGTGGATGAGGCCTGTGCTCATATTGAGGCGGGTTGTTCCGTCTCTATAGATTGGCGTGAAGTATCACGAGTGTCATCGGTGGACAGCGAGTGGAAGGAGCTGTTGTGAACACGGAATCTGAGTGGATGCACAGGGGTGACAGGCCTGAGATTGAGGCGTGCCACCATCTGGAACCCAAGGTCTGGCGTCTGCGTCAGTTGCGGCGCACAGAGGACTCTGAAGAGGTCGCTCAGGTCGTTACGAATCGTCTACTGGCTCTGATCCAGGCACAGCCAGCGGATGCCAGCGTGTCGATTACCTGGCGGGGGGACGCCGATGGCCTGGTTTCTATTGAGCTGGAGGCGACGGGCGTGGGAGCATCCTTCGGGTCAGACCTGGCCTGGGTTGGCCGCAACGTACACGAATGGGAGTCGGCCGAGGTATCCCAGGCCTCGTGCCCCGCGCACGTGTGTGAGGTTCTCGCGGCCCTCCCGGCCCAGGAGGACTGCGCCAGAGGAGGCTCTTCGCTCTGGTCGTCTCGCATAGCCGAGCGTCTACCTGTGGGTGAGCTGATGCCAACGTGGCCCTTCCCGAAGCCATCAGATTCGCAGCTTCTCCTGGGGATTCTCAACGAAGTCGGTGGATACGTGAAAGTGCGTCTTGCTAACGCCAGTCCTTTGGAGGCCGCGATGGTGGAGGAGATCTTTACCTCTACTGAGCGTCTTCGTGCCGGCGGCGAGGTCGGCTCGTACCTGGGTAGGCCTATGCGGCTGCGTGTCTTTCTCGGGTCGGACGATCTTCAGGGCATTCCCGCTCGCCTGTGGATCGCGATGCGCGACTGGGTGAATGGCGCGCGGCGTCGGGACGTGGACGAGTGCGTCGCGCAGAGTGTGTGGAGTGGGCTGGATGCTCTGGTCGGTGCGGCTCAGCCCGAGGGACTGGTGCGGGCGTTCGCGCGACTCCCTCTGGCAGGCACGAGCGCGCGGGTTATCGGTGTCCCCGTCGCGGAAGCCGTGATCGACAGTGTTCCTCTGTCTGACCAGGCGATGGTGTGCGAGGTCGGAGGAATGCGCGTGGGAGCCGCGATCACTGCGACGGGTGCGAAGAGCGACGTCCAGTTGAGTGTTGAAGGGTCCTTGCAGCACCTTCAGATTGTCGGGGGCTCGGGGACCGGGAAGTCGACGCTCGCGGCGTCCCTAGTCCATTCGTTCGCGATGTCGGGTAGAGGAGGTATTGTCTTGGACCCCCACGGGCAATTGGTGCGTCGCATCGCGGACGAGCTGCCCGAGGAGGCGCTGGATCGTTGCCTGTTTATCGACTGCGCGGATGCGGCGCATCCTGTGCCCGTGAACCTGTTTCACTGCGGCGACTTCGACACGGTGTGTTCGGAGTTTCTCGAGATGCTCTACCTGATCCTGGATCCGAAGCGAACCGGCATTGTTGGGCCGCGTTTCGAGCGTATTTTCCGCCAGCTCGCCTCAGCGTTGCACTATCTGTTTGGTGCGGATCTTCCGATCACGCTGATTCCGCTGCTGCTCACCGACGAGGGGCTGCTGAAGCTTGTCATGGAGTCTGTCTGGGAGGTCGATCCGGTTCTGGCAAAAAGCATCCGGAAGGAGCTGCTCGGAAATAAATCCAGTGACTTCGCTGAGGTGATTGCCTGGTCGGCTTCGAAGTTTGAAAGGCTCGTGCGTCATCCCGTGATGCGAGGTGTGCTGGGGACGGGGGCTGATGCCCTGGATATTCGCGAGGTCATGGCATCTAACGGGATCGTGCTCGTGGACTTATCGGCGCCTCGGATTGGTCGAGATCAGGCGCAGATGCTGGGAATGATGTGGCTGAGCAAAATTGCGCTGGCTATGCCGGAGCGTTGCCCGGGCGATAAGCCGTTCCACGTCGTGGTTGACGAGGCTCACCTGTTCCAGGAGTCGCTGTTGAGCGAGATGCTGGCGGAGGGACGCAAGTTTGGACTGGCATTGGCGCTGGCACACCAGCACATGGGGCAGCTCACCCCGAGCTTGCGTGACGCGTTGGATGGCAATGCCTCTTCGGTGATCGCGTTCAGGACGTCGATTCGTGACGCGATCGAGGTCGCGGAGCGTTTGGGGACCTGGTCGGGCGGGTCGTTGAGCAGGCTTCCGAACCTGAGCGCGGCGGCGACGCTGGCGACGCGGCACGGTCAGACACAGGCGTTCACGCTGCTGGTGGATCACAATGAGCAGGTGCAGCGCGGGTCCATCAATGGTGCTCCGGTCGTTCACGGCTTGGAGCGTGTGTGTGCCCAGTCGCGCGCCCGCCTGATGGATCCGTTTGCAGGGATACAGCCCAAACAGGCCGAGGACGTGGTACGTCATGCCCGTGAGCATCAGAGGAGCGCGGGGGGTGCGCCGGTTTCCGATAGCGGGTATGGCTCTGATCGGGGTACCCGCTCCTATTTGGAGGAGTGGCTCGAGAAGCGCGCACAGAACTCAGATGTGGCTGCATCCGATCGGTCCTGATGTGGTGCCTGGTGATTCCTACCGGTAGTGGGCGCGGGGGCGGTCTGCGATTGTGGGGTGCTGGTAGAGGGGCGTGGTGCGCGGGCGGGGGGGGACGA
>ERZ773250.935-NODE-935-length-15677-cov-24.844386_pt1 | contig 15677 bp, 16 predicted proteins | sample MGYA00511258_ERZ773250 | MGnify/ENA primary metagenome ERZ773250 (study PRJEB29015, sample SAMEA2738164) | human oral metagenome | biome: human oral; feature: human-associated habitat; material: saliva | place: China | collected 2187 ... | reverse complement strand
TCAAAGCTGGATGATGACGGTAGCAGAGTGTTCACTCTTCTTGGAGATGGAGAGCTTCAGGAGGGTCTAGTTTGGGAAGCTGCTATGGCTGCAGGTCACTATAAGCTAAACAATCTAGTCGCTTTTGTTGACTGGAATGGGCTTCAGATAGACGGTGAAAATGACAAGGTAATGACGGTAAGACCAATTGATGAGAAATTCAAAGCTTTTGGCTGGCATGTTCAGGTCATTGACGGACATAATTTTGATGAAATATTTGATGCTTTAGATGAGACTAAGAAGGTTTCCGATAAGCCATCGATAATCATAGCTCACACTCATAAGGGCCAGGGCGTTTCATTTATGAAGGACAATGCTGGATGGCATGGCAAGGCACCTAACGAGGAGCAGGCAAAGCAGGCAGTTGAAGAACTTGGAGGTCAGTGGTAATGGGAAATAAACAGGCGACAAGAGAGGCATACGGAAAGGTTCTGGTTGAGCTAGGAAAAGAAAATCCAAACCTTATTGTCATGGACGCAGACCTTTCAGGATCAACTAAGACAGGAGAATTTGCTAAGGTTTATCCTGAAAGATTCTTTAATATGGGAATAGCAGAGCAGAATCTATATGCCTCAGCAGCGGGAATAGCGCTTTCAGGAAAGGTTGTTTGCGCATCTACTTTTGCGATGTTTGCAGCAGGAAGAGCTTTTGAGATTATCAGAAATTCAATCGGATATACATCAGCTAATGTTAAGATTTGTGCAACTCATGCAGGTATAACTGTAGGTGAGGATGGAGCGAGTCACCAGACCTTCGAGGATCTTGCTTTGATGAGAACTATCCCAGGCATGACAGTTATCAATCCATGCGATGGTGTAAGCGCTGAGAAGCTGATAAGGCAGGCAGTTGCCTTTGATGGACCTGCTTATATTAGACTTGGAAGAGCATCGGTTCCTGTTTTCTATAGCGAAAACGACGAGATTGAGCTCGGAAAAGCTAAGGTTCTTAAAGAGGGTAATGACCTTACAATCTTTGCGACTGGCATCATGGTTTCAGAGGCTATGGATGCAGCGAAGAGCCTTGCGGATGAAGGAGTAGATGCCGAGGTAATCGATATCCACACAATCAAGCCGCTTGATGAAAAGGCAATTATCGAAAGTGCTAAGAAGACGGGTCTAGTTGTAACAGCCGAGGAGCATTCAGTTATAGGCGGTCTCGGCGGTGCTGTGGCAGAACTTCTTTCTAGAGAGCTTCCAACAAAGATGGCTATGGTTGGCCAGCAGGATACTTTCGGTGAGTCAGGAAAGCCAGACGAACTAAAAGAAAAATATGGAATGACGGCGAAACACATCGTAGAAGCTGTTAAGAAAATCTGCAAATAAGTAAAGTTCAAATTTCCCCTTACATTGTGTTGTAAGGGGATTTTTCTTGTTGTATCATAGTAAATTCCCCATATAAATAGGCTTGATTTCCCCATACTTTGGGCGTAGTCTACTGATACTAGGCTTTGAAAAGGGGATTAACATGGCAATCAGACTGGGCGGAAAGCAGATTCGCGAGGATGCTGGCGCAAATAAATATAGTAAAGTTGATTTTGAGAAACGATTTGGAATTAAACTTGGTAGTAATATTGGAGTGACTGGCACAGGAAGGCAAGTTGGTGCAAGCCTTTTCGCTGTTATGCTGACTGGGTTTTTGGCTAGCCTAGGTTTTGATATATGTTATACAGAGTTTGGAGTACCGAGAGAAAAAACGGCTCTTTTGTATGACAGCTTTGCAATGGACCAAAGATTTTCTGCAAAGGGATTTGTCGATTTTTATGAATTGATTTCTAAGAGCGAAAGAGTGATTGGAATATCGAATGTGGAAAGTTTAGCTTTTGGTGAAAATATACAGAAAAGAGATGTGCTCGCAGGCAAGGGGAACAAGCTGGGCTCTGGATCCATTGACTGGAGGCTTATATCTCCGACAAATATACAAGAAGGGATGACGCTTGATGAAAAAGGTTTTGTAAGGCTTCAGAGCATTGCTCGAGGGGATTACAATATTTTTGATATTGATTCCTCGTCTGATTTTGATTTTATGCTTAAGGATATGGATGCACTGTTTGTTGTGGCTTCACCATTACCATCGAGGATGATAAGAGAGGCTGAGAGGATAAAGGAATTCAAACTTTTGGCAGATCATATGAAGATAGTTTGGGTTATAAATCACATGAATAGCGGAGTATCCAAAAGAGAAATTAAGAGAGTGTTTAGAAACGACAATATGTTGTTTATAGATGAGCTAGGAGTGCAAAATTTGTATGCCTGCGAATACAAATGCACATATCCATGGGCAGATGAGGAGTGTCGCAAGCAGTTTTGGGGAATTTTCACAAAAGTTTCACTTAGATAAAGCGATAGAATGCTCTGTAACGGTTTTCAAAATGGCTATTTTGTAGTATACTATTTGGGTAAATTATTTTTTGATACAGAGGTTTTATCATGATAACATTCGATAATGTTACCAAAATATATAACGATAATGTTGGCTTGGAAAATGCTAGCATCCAGATTAATGATGGAGAGTTTGTATTTTTGGTAGGACCAAGTGGCGCGGGTAAGTCGACATTTATCAAGCTTATCCTTAAGGAAGTCAACGCAGACTCCGGAAGCATTGTTGTAGACGGACAAGAGGTCACTAAACTAAGCAACAGAGAAATTCCTATGCTTAGACGTAAGATAGGCATAGTTTTCCAGGACTTCAGACTTCTTCCAAAGAAGACTGTATTTGAGAACGTTGCTTTTGCCCTTGAGACTGTTCACAAGAGTTCAAGGCGTGTTAAGAACCGTGTCCCTGTAGCGCTTGATATGGTTGGTATTGGAGATAAGGCAAGCAAGTATCCTGATGAGCTTTCAGCAGGTGAGCAGCAGCGTGTTGCTATTGCAAGAGCGATCATTAACAATCCTGACCTTTTGATCTGTGACGAGCCTACAGGTAATCTTGATCCAGACACAGCTAATGGAATAATGGATCTTTTAGCTGAGATTAATGAGACAGGTACTACAATCGTAATGGTTACACATGCTAAAGATATAGTTGATCGTATGCGTAAGCGTGTAGTTGCAATTGACTCTGGTCATATTGTAAGAGACGAATACGGAGATTATGGATATAGTGATAGTGAGGAGGTTCAGAATGCTGAGGATAGGCTATAATATCAGACAGGCACTCCAGCAGATATGGCGTAACAAGGGTATGTCAACTGCTTCAGTATTTGCGATAACAGCCATGCTTCTCATACTAGGACTGTTCTTCGTAATTACAGTAAATATAAATCTCTTTACGGAGATGCTAAAGAATAACTACAACGAGGTTGAGGTCTTCCTAAATGATGATGTCAAGAAGTCAGATGCTGAAGACATCATGAAGAAAATCAATGCAGAGCCAGGAGTTAAGTCTTCAGCATATCGCAGCAAGACTGAGGCGATGAAGATAATGAAGGCTCGTTGGGGAGAAAATAGCTATTTGCTCGATAGCTTAGGCGATAATCCTTTGCCAAGCTCCATCGTTGTAACTGTTGACTCTATGTCAACAGCAGACAATGTTATCAAGATGATTAAGGGAGCAGATGGCGTTGAGGACGTCAAGTACTATCAGGAGACAGTTAAGAAGCTTACCAAGATAACAAACTTCCTCAAGCTAGCTGCAATGATAATAATGGTGTTTTTAATCATAGTTTCTATAGTTGTCGTATCAAATACGATAAAGCTCACAGTATTTGCAAGGGCGAAGGAAATAGAGATTATGAAGTATATAGGAGCGACCAACTGGTTTATACGAGGTCCGTTCCTGATAGAGGGAATATTGATAGGTGTTATTTCATCAGCAGTTTCTGCTGTAGCAACATTCTTCATCTATCGAGAAATCATATCGCTCGTAGGTAAGCAGTTTATGACTATTATGAGTTCCCCGCTTGTTCCGGCAGGATATCTATCAGTCAATCTGATTTTGATATTCCTAGCAATAGGAGTAAGCATAGGTGCGTGTGGAAGCATAGTTTCAATGCGTAAATTCCTTGATACGAAGTAGAGGATTTGGAGGTTATTGATGAGAAAAAATAGAGTTATAGCATTATCATTATCGCTGATGATGGCCTTGAGTCTTAGCCTTGCATATACGGGAAGCATATATGCGACAGATAAGAAATCTGAGCTAAATAGCATAAAGGAAAAGCAGAAGGCTGCAGAGGCAGAAAAAGGCGAAATAGTTAACGAAATAGAACAATATAATACTAAGATTGTAAGCCTTAACACCGAAATCACAAATGCACAGAGTGAGATAGATAAGAAGCAGGCAGAAATTGATGAGCTAAACGGGAAAATCGATGAGATGCAGGCTAAGATTGACGATAGAAAAAGCGGAATGTCTAAGAGACTTCGCACTATGTACAAGAATGGCTCTGTTGGATTTATCGATATAATCCTAGATTCAAGGAACTTCTCTGAACTTCTATCCAATCTATCTATGCTTCAGAAAATCTATAAGAGCGATAGAAGCACCTTAAATAGTCTGGAGAAGATAAGCAAAGAACTAAACCATACAAAGAAGGAACTCAGTGCTGCTCAGCAGGCAATGGCAAGTTCACAGAGTGAACTTAAGGATAAGAAGGGCGAGCTTGACAAGGTGTCTGCACAGCTTGAGGCTAAGGCAGCTAAGATAGATGAGAATCTAGCAATATTTAATCAGCAAGCTGAATCTCTTTCATCACAGATTGCAGCAGAGCTAGCAGCACAGCAACAGCAACAGCAACAGCAACAGCAGGCAGCAGTTAATAATGGTGGTGGTTCAGCTGGTGGAAGTTCCGGTGGTGGAGCAAGCTATGTTGGAACTGGTGGAATGATAAGCCCAGTATCAAACTATGTTGTAACATCAGAGTTCGGTAACAGAGTTGGTCTTGAGCAATATGGTACATTCCATGGAGCTATCGACCTTGCATGCCCAATGAATACTCCAGTAGTTGCATCAGACTCAGGTAGAGTAATGAACCTAACAGGTTGGTATCAGCAGGGATATGGATGGGGAGTGTTCATTGACCACGGAAATGGAATAGTAACTGCATACGGACATAACAGCGCACTTGTTGTTTCTCCAGGTCAGTATGTGCAGAAGGGACAGATTATCGCTTACTCAGGAATGACAGGTTGGGCAACAGGTCCACACGTACATTTCGAAGTTAGAGTAAACGGAACACTTGTAAATCCTCGTAATTATGTTGCCTTCTAGAAAGTGAAGTAATGAATTTAAACAGCGCAATAGAGACAATATTAAATAAAAGAGGAATCTCCGCGGCAGATGATGTCGCGGAGTTCTTATCTGATAAGCCAAGCCTTACATATGATCCTTTCTTGCTTAAGGATATGTATGAGGGCGTGGATCTTATTATGATGGCCGTTGAGACTGGACAGAAAATCTGTATCTATGGAGACTATGATGCGGATGGAGTGACATCGGTTTCGCTTATGATGGATGTTCTAAGAAGAATGGGTGCAGATGTCAGCTACTATATTCCTTCGCGTTTTGATGAGGGTTACGGACTAAATTCAGATGCTATTGACAAGATTAAGGCAGCAGGAGCTGACCTAATTGTAACTGTAGACTGTGGTTCGACTTCTGTTGATGAGGTAATACATGCTCAGGAGATAGGGCTTGAGATTCTTGTAACAGACCACCATACGATTAGAGATGAGGTGCCAGACTGCTTAATTATCAACCCTAGCCAGGCTGATTGTAACTACCCATTTAAGGCACTAGCTGGAGTTGGAGTTGCGTTTAAGCTTGCTCAGGCCTTGTGTGAGACTGCAAATCTTCCTAAGGAGGTTTTGACGCGAAACCTTGACCTTGTCGCAATAGGCACAGTCGGAGATGTAGTGCCACTTATAGATGAGAATAGAACTCTTGTGAAGTTTGGGCTTAGAGCGCTAAACCTAAGCAAGAGAGTGGGTCTTAAGGCTTTATTATCAGAAATTGGACTAAAGCAGGGCGAGATAAGCTCACAAAACATTTCATTTGTGATTGCTCCTCATATAAATGCAGCTGGAAGAATGGGAAGTGCATCTTTAGCATCAAGGCTCATACTCTGCGATGATGAGCAGAGAGCAAAGGAACTTGCAGGGCAGATAAAAGAAGCTAACAGCACTAGAAGAACTGTCCAGGAGAAGCTTTTTAAGAGCTGCTTGACCGATATATCAAAGGAAGATGTAGATAAAGGATATCTTCTAGTAGAACTAGATGATGCGCACGAAGGCGTTACAGGAATTGTAGCAGGAAAGCTTAAGGAAAAATATAATGTCCCAAGTCTTATCGTTACAAAGATAGGCGAGGGATGTAGTAAGGGAACAGGACGAAGCGTAGATGGAATAAGCCTGTTTGAACTATTAAATCGAAAACCTGAGCTATTTGTTAAGTTTGGTGGACACGCGGCAGCCTGTGGATTCACAATTCTAGATGAAAATATTCCGCTTTTAAGACAGTCCTTAGAAGAGGGTTTGATAGAGCAAAAGAGTAAAGCTAAGTTAGAAGAAAACAGTATGCCAGATTATGACGTTCAATTACAGAGCGCTGATCTAAATGCAGATTTCTTCTCTCAGCAGAGTATGCTTGAGCCATTTGGCAGATGCAATGAAGTACCGCTAATAAGAATTGATACGAATATTGATTTCGTTTCAAGGATGCAGAGGAGACCTGAGTTTCTGCAGTTTACAGCAAACTTTGATGGAAAGCAAATTAGAGGTGTAGACTTTGCAAATGCTGATGCAAATGAAGTGCTTTTAGAAGAAGCAATGAAGACAAATCAAAGGATAGCTTTGATTGGGAATTTGGATTTATCAAGCTGGAACGGAAAACAATATATGAATTTTGTTTTGAAGTCAGCAAAGATGGAGAACTAATGAAAAAACAAAGATTTGGGATAGTAATATTCACCGTATTTATTACATCGGCAATGTTAGTGGCAGGATTTTTCTCCTACCTAAAGATCAGTGACACAGCTATGGTAAATAGGAGTGAACTAGATGAGCAAAACAAGCTTCTCGAAAAATATAGTAAGCTTATAAGTGTAGAGGAATTTATATCATCAGACTTTCTTTTTAAGTATGATAAGGATAAGCAGGAGCAAGCTATATACAATGCGATGTTTGATTCCCTTGGAGATAAATACTCAAGATATCTAAACAAAGAAGAACTTGCACTACTTAAGAGAAATCTAAATAATAGCTTTACAGGAATAGGTATAAGCTTTGAGATTACAAAGGAAGGAATCGTTGTCAAGGATGTCATGAAAGACGCTCCAGCAGAATCTGCAGGAATCAAGACGGGCGATATAATTCTAGAGATTGACGGAAAGACATATACCACTACAAACTCTGTAAGGAAGGCGATAACTGGTAAAGTTGGAGATCCTGTTGTGCTTAAGATAAAGCGTGGAACAGAGAAAAAGGACATCAAGGTTATCAGAGGTGAGATTGAAGAATCTACTGTTGAGCAATCTTCAATTTCGGATAAGATAGGCTATGTAAAGATACTCTCATTTGGAAGCAATACTGCTAAGCATTTTAATGAGGCCATAAATTCCTTTGAATCTAGTGGTAAGGAGAGTGTGATTATAGATTTGCGCTCAAATCCAGGTGGATATTTTGATGAGGGAACAGAGGTAGCGGATAGAATTCTTCCTAAGTGCAAGATTACCTATACAAAGGATAAGAAGGGTAATATCAAAAACTTTAACTCCGATGAGAAACATACAAAACTCAAGGTAGTACTTTTGATAGATGAGAATTCTGCCAGTGCATCAGAAATTGTTGCGTCAGCCCTCATAGATAATAATGCTGCGATTTCTGTGGGTCAGAAAACTTTCGGTAAGGGTATTGTTCAGGAAACACGCTTGTTTAAGGATGAAACAGCAGTAAGTCTTACTGTAAAGGAATACTTCTCACCTAAGGGTACAAAAATACATGGTGTGGGAGTTACTCCTCAGTATCTTGTGACGAATAGCGATGGCAAGGATTTACAACTAGAGAAGGCTATAGAGCTTGCAGGCTAATTGACTTTAGCACGGTAAAATGGTATAATTTCAACGCAATATTTCGATGTTTTATGCCTTACTATTAAGGCGAAAGGAAGAGACCATGGCTTACGAATCAAAGTACAGAAGAGAAGATATTGACGAACTATTCGATGGGATTTTGACATTGCGCGATAGAGAGGATTGCTATAGATTCTTTGAGGATATATGTACTATCAACGAGATACATTCAATCGCTCAGAGATTGCAGGTGGCTAAGCTCCTTTCTGAGAAGAAAACATACAACGAAATAGAGAAGGTAACTAAGGCTTCGACAGCGACTATAAGCAGAATTAACAAGTGCATTGTTTATGGTGCGGATGGATATCGCAGGGTTTTGGATCGCCTTAACAATGAGGAAAAATAGTTTAGGGTGCATTAGCACCCTATTGTTTTAATAGTTAAAAATCCCCATAGTTTGTCTTGGGATAAGTATAATGGAGGTCATTTTGCCAGAGATATATTTAAGAGAAGGAACAGTTTTGCACGGAGAGAAAAGTTATGGCTTAATAAGAACTGCACTAGCAAGCTATCTCAAAAATCAAGAATGCGAATCACTGAATATAGGCGAAATAGACAATATTGTAAATGGTGTTAAGATAGAAGTTTACAAAGAGGGAAAGCCATATTTTGAGAATTTAGATGTAGAGTTTTCAGTATCAAATACAGGCCCTATGTGGATGTGTCTATTTGATAGAAAGCCGTGCGGAATCGATATACAGGAGGTGAAATCCTGCAAGCACGAATCCATAGCGGAGAGACATTTTAGCAAGGAAGAATTTGAGTATGTTAAGCTCTGGGGAGAAGAAGGCTTTTTTGATATTTGGACAGCCAAGGAGGCTTTTGGAAAATATACAGGAAAGGGACTTTTTGCATCAAAGGAATCTGTGGTTGGTGAAAATCACGAGCTAAAACAGAGCCTTGTGTATGAAGGAAAGAAGGTCTATATAAAGAGAATAAATATTCTTCCTGAAATAAAGTGCACATATTGTCTTGAGACTAATGAAGATGCCAAGGTGGCGCTTCTATGAAGTCAATAAGTGAACTTGCAGCTGCAAGGGTGCTTCGCTCAAGATGTAGCACCTCAGTTTTAAGAAAATATCTTAAGGACAAGGACTTTTCTAGTGAGGAAATAGAGCCGGTAATTGAAAGCTTTATAGAATACGGATATCTAGATGATCTTCAGTACTGCAGGGACTTTATCGCTCATGGAGAGAGAAAGGGCTGGGGAGAGCTTAGAATCAAGAGAGAACTCCGAAAGCGAGAGCTCAGCACTGATGATATATCGGTTGCTTTTGATGAGAAGACTGAGAATGCTGAATCTGAAAACGGAAATGGTGAGGCAAATAGAGCACTTGCTGTAGCTCTAAAAGTTGTAAGGCAAAGCGGAATGAATATAGAAGGCAGGCTACCAGAAAAGCTTAGAAATAGAATAATCCGCAGGTTATCAACCTACGGATATGGTTCTTCAATAGTATTTTCTACACTGAGCAAACTCGATGAGCTAGCTAGAGATGAGATTTTATTCGATTATGAAGTCTAGCCTATTTATTGCTATTTGATGTCTTACTTCTTGCGATGATGAAGACTGTTACAAATATGCATGCAAAGCCTAGTGCTTCTATTCCAGTGAATGGAACATTTAGTAAAATTACCATAAACACTGTGGCTGATACTGGCTCGATGCTAGCTAGCATGCTGGCTACGACAGGACCGCATCTGTTTATTCCCATTAGATATAGAGTATATGATACTATAGTTCCAAGTAGTATAATTAGAACAAGAAGCGCGACGAACTTAGGATCTGTATTAAATGGCTGTAAGAATGCTTTGCTATAGGTGCTTGTTACAGCTCCTCCGATGAGCATAGCACATCCAGTTACCGGAATCGCACCGTACTTCTCTATCAGCTTGATAGGGATGAAGGTGTAGAATACGATAGCAAATGCAGAAAATAGTCCCCACATTAGACCAAGTGGTGTTATGTAGATGCGGTGAATATCGCCGTGAGTTGCAAGTATAAATGTGCCTATCATGGCAAGCATGATGGCGCTGACTTCCTTCTTTGTTGGGAGTCTTTTGATAAGTATGCATTCGGTAATCATGCAGAAGACAGGCCCTATATACTGGAGTATGGTTGCGGTTCCTGAGTTTGAATTATTGATTGCCTCAAGATAAGAAACTTGATTGAACAAAATGCCAAACAGTGCAAATAGAACTAGCTGAAGTACAGAACGCTTATCTTTAAGCATAGAAATCAGGTTTTCTCTATTTGTTAGTAGGGCTGCAATGGTGAGTATTAGACCAGAAAAAACCATGCGCATTGAAGATAGATAAACAGGAGTTATCCCGAAGTTCTTAAACAGAATTTCGGCACAGTTGCCCGAAAAGCCCCATGCTATTCCTGCGAAAATTGTCATGACCATGCCTTGTTTGAATCTATCCTTCATATAGTCCTCCAATCAAAATATTCGTAACTTCTATAGTGATATAAAAGGAGAAAAATGTCAAATAAGAATTTTGCGAGAGAATTTTTTAGAATCTACGATAGAAAGGTGAGCTGCGGAGAAATCGTTTTCAAAAACCTCGGCATGCCGCACAATGATTTTACCATGCTCTGTACTACGGAAGGGCATGTGCCACCAGCTGAAGTAATTGAAACTCTTTGCGTAACAATGAAATTAAGCGAGGATGAAAAGGCAATCTTTAGAAGCTTCATCGTAGAAGAAGATGAATAGTGAAGTACAATAATATTGCAAAGAATATCTATGATTTTCATTTTGTTTACACATCAAAGTGGTATATATAGATATGTAGAATTTAAATTAAATATAACTTAATATATATTGAAGGGAGCGTAATATGACAAAGGTAGACATATTTTCAGGGTTTTTAGGAGCAGGAAAGACAACTTTGATTAAAAAGCTGATTTCCGAAGCATATAAGGACGAAAAGCTTGTGCTTATTGAGAACGAGTTTGGTGATATAGGAGTGGACGGTGAGTTCCTAAAGGATTCAGGAATTCAGGTTAACGAAATGAACTCAGGATGCATTTGCTGTAGCCTTGTCGGAGATTTTGGTAAGGCTCTTGCTGAGGTAGTTCAGAAATACAATCCTGACAGAATCCTGATTGAGCCATCTGGCGTTGGTAAGCTTAGCGATGTTATTATGGCAGTAGAAAATCTACATAATGACGAGCTTGTACTTAACGGATTTACAACGGTTGTTGATGCTAAGAAGTGCAAGATGTATATGAAGAACTTTGGTGAATTCTTCAATAATCAGATTGAGAACGCAAGTGCTATTATTTTGAGCCATACAGCTGGTCTTGCCCAGGACAAGCTAGATGCCTGCGTTGCACTTCTACGTGAGCATAACGAAACTGCGGAAATTGTTACAACAGATTGGAATGAGCTAGATGGCAAGTTGATACTTGAGACCATGGAAAAGAGATCTGGAATTGATGCGGAGCTTGAGCATCTAAAAGCGGAAATGCATGAGCATCATCACCATCATGAGCATGAGGAGCATGAGCACCATCACGACCACGAACATGGCGAAGGCTGCTGCTGTGGACATGATCACGGACATGAAGAGCACGAGCATCATCACCATGACCACGAACACGGAGAAGGCTGTGGTTGTGGACATGATCACGGACATGAAGAGCACGAGCACCATCACCACGACCACGAGCATGGTGAAAGCTGTGGATGTGGACATCACCACGAGCACGGACATCACCATGCAGACGAAGTATTCCAGAGCATAGGAATGGAGACAAGCCATAAGTTTAGTGAGGCTGAGATTAATGACTTCCTAGGTAAGCTCGGAAACTTTACAGAATTTGGAACAATACTAAGAGCTAAGGGTGTTGTTGAAAATGCAGAAGGTGGATGGATTCACTTTGACTATGTTCCAGGAGAGCCCGATGTTAGAACAGGAAGTGCTGCAACTACAGGAATGATATGCGTAATCGGTGTTGATATCGAGGAAGCTAATATCAGGGAAGCACTAGCTTTATAGGATAAAAGTAAAAGAGGACAAAATGGAAATTCCAGTATATTTATTTACAGGTTTTTTAGAAAGTGGTAAAACGACATTCATTCAAGATATTCTCGAGGGTAGTGATTTCAATGCAGGTGAGAGAACTCTGCTTTTAATGTGTGAGCAGGGAGAGGTGGAACTTGATGAAAGCAAGTTCTTTACAAAGGATAATATCTTCTGCGAATATATAGAAAGTTTGGATGAGCTAAACCCAGAGCATCTTTCGGAGCTACAGAAAAAGCATCGTGTTGAGAGAGTTGTAGTTGAATATAATGGCATGTGGATGATGCAGGACTTGTTCCGCAATATGCCGCCAGAATGGATCATATCTCAGGAAGTTACATTTGCAGATGCGAGTGTTTTTATAAACCACAATGAGAATATGAGACAGCTTGTTTTTGATAAACTAAAGATAGCAGACCTAGTGGTCTTCAATAGGTGTGTGCATGGCTTTGACAAGCTAGAATTCCACAAGATTGTAAGGGTTGCAAACCGAAAAAGCCAAATAGTTTACGAGTATGGCCCAGACGATGTAGAACCAGACACCATAGTCGATGAACTGCCTTTTGATATGAATGCAGAAATCATCGAAATTGAGGAAGATTGTTTTGCTGAGTGGTACCGTGATGTAAACGATAATCCTGAGAAATACGATAAGAAAAAAGTAAGAGTTCTCGGTAGATTTGCGACCGGTGGAGGCTTGCCAAAAGATAATCTAGTCTTTGGAAGACATGTTATGACATGCTGTGCAGATGATATTCAGTTTGCCGGACTTTTATGCGTTTGGAAGAATGCATCAAAGATCAAAAACGGAAGCTGGGCAGAAATCGTAGCTGAGGTGAGGCTAGAGTATACAGATATTTATGGTGAAGAGGGACCTATCCTCTACTGCAGCAAGGTGGTAGCGAGTCTTCCGCCTGAACAGGAGGTGGCAACCTTCTAGGAGCCAAGACTATTTAATTTACAGATGACAAAGGAGCTGAAATGAGCACTTACATAGAGCACTATTCCATATCATCACATGATGTGGACATAAACAATAATATAAAGCCTTCAAGCTTTGCGAGACTTATGCAGGAAACCGGAAATCACAACATGAGGGATAGAAGACCTACATATGAGGAGCTATTTGATAATGGTCAAAGCTTTATTGCAACGCGAATTCTCTATGAGGTTGTAGATCAGATTCATAGTTATGATGAAATCGATGTACATACCTGGGCGACGACAGGAAAGGCGGCAACCTTTGTCAGATGTTTTTTAGTTAAGCGAGGAGAGGAGATTGTTGCTAGGGGCTATAGTGAGTGGGCTGTAGTAAATATTCATACAGGCAAACTCATCAGAACTGACGAGATTGACCTTTCAGACTACGAGTTTGACGAGCCATTAGAGATGAATATTCCTTTGAGATTTACCTTGCCAAAGGACCTTGATTATGAGCTATGTGGAAAGCACCAAGTTATGTTCAGCGAGGTCGACAGAAACATGCACATGAACAATACCTACTATCTTGATATGGTATGGAATCATGTTCCAGATGTCGATAAGAAGAAAATGACATCATTCCTAATCAGGCACAGGGCAGAAGCGCCACTTGGATCAGAAATAGAGATCAAAAGAGCAAAGGCTAAAGAGCCGATAGATGTAGCGGGTGGAGCAACAGAAAGCTACATCTTTAAAACTACAGTAAATGGCAAGACAAATATAGAGGTAGTAATCTCTTTTGCAGATTTATAACGATATAGTTGATATCAAACCCAGACTCCGGTCTGGGTTTTTTCGTGTGTGAAAGTGTTACTAAAAGGTAACGGTTTCACATAAGGTAACGTTACATAAAGGTAACACCTCAATTAATGAAAGGTAACAACTAATAAAACTTCAAACTAAATTATCGTTGAAATATCAAAGAAGATAGAGTTTGTTTTGTGCGCGCTTAAATGTTGGCACGGATATCGCAATAAATATGTTCAAATATCAAATATCTGTTTTATAAATGGAGGTAAAAAAATGAACATTAAAGACAAGTATCTAAATTTCTATTATGAAACAATTGGTGAAATCGAAGAACCTGTCATCAATCCAAAGAAAACTGCTCTACTTCTTGTAGACCTTCAAAATGAGTTTGTATTAAGAGACTTTGGTGAGGCATTGCAGTTTAAAGCGTCTGGCGAGTGGGAAAGATGGATTCCTTTCCATGATAGATTGGATGACATCGTTATTCCTAATAATAAGAAATTGTTGGATTTCTTTAGAGCTAACAATATGGCTGTTACATATGGTAGAATTGCCTGCCTGCGAGATGATGGTGAAGACAGATCCCCAGTACAAAAATCGGAAGGCTGGAACAATATGTTGATGCCGGTTGATAGTTATTCAGCTCAAATGATAGACGAATTAGCTCCACTAAAAAATGAAATTATTGTAAATAAGACGACAGATAGTGTGTGCAATGGTACCAACTATCTAACGCTATTAAGGTTTATGGGAATTGATACGGTAGTTGTTACGGGCATAGTTACAGACCAGTGTGTTGCTTGCACAGTTAGAGACCTTGCAGATGCGGGGCTAAAGGTAATCTGTGTAGAAGATGCATGTGCAGCAGGAAGTCAGGAACTTCATGATGCAGAACTTAAAATAATGAACGTGATTTACTGTGATGTATTAAGTACTGACGAAACAATTAATATCATCAGCAAGAATCTTCAGTAAGGAGGTCTAGAGTAATGTCAGATAATAATAGCCCTAGCGGATTAAGGAAAGAACTGAAATTATCGAATATGATAACGATGGCTGCAGGTGGAATGATTGCAGCATGGATGGTCGAGATAAAACTTTGGTATGAGTTAAGTGGCCCAGGATCTGTGTTTGCCTTACTTACTTTGGCAATTTTGATTTTACCACTCTGCTTTATATATTCAGAAATGTCAAGTATGATGCCTTATGCTGGAGGACAGAATATATGGGTATCGAATGCGCTCGGTAAAAACTCTGGATTTGCAGCATTTTGGATGATAATGCTACTGTATATTATGGCAATGCCTACAGTAGCATATGGTATTGCGAGCATGATGGGATATATATTCCCAATTACTACACTTCAAGTAAAAATACTCGCAGCTGCAATAATAATATTTTGGTTTTTCCTTACGAACAGGGAAATTAAGGTGCTAGCAAAATTACAATCAATATTATTTTGGAGTACTTTAATTATATCTCTGTCCGCAGATATATACTTTATTCTTAGCGGTAAATGGCACCTCTCAACTATAACTCCTATGTTTACCCATGGAGTTTCAGGTTGGGCAGCAGCGGTTGGACTTTTAGTAATGAAATTTGTAGGCTTTGACATCATTCCACAGCTTTCAGAGGAATCCGATTTTCCTAAAAAGGACTTATGGAAGGCATTTGTTGGCTCTATAGGTTGTACAGTTTTAGTTTACGGACTAGCTGTAATAGCAGTTGGTGGTGTTGTGTCTAGTGAATGGGTTGCAAATACAGATATCGTTGATCCTAGAGTCGCAGATATTTGTGGGGCACATTGGTTAGG
>ERZ773250.929-NODE-929-length-15730-cov-8.857161_pt1 | contig 15730 bp, 15 predicted proteins | sample MGYA00511258_ERZ773250 | MGnify/ENA primary metagenome ERZ773250 (study PRJEB29015, sample SAMEA2738164) | human oral metagenome | biome: human oral; feature: human-associated habitat; material: saliva | place: China | collected 2187 ... | reverse complement strand
AGTAGTCCACTCCGAGGATCTCACCCTGTTCCATGCGCGCACGATCGATGACGTAACCACGCAGCGTGAAGTCCCGAAGTACTTTGGTGGCCCACTGTCGGAACTGTGTGGCACGGATGGAATTGACTCGGTAGCCCACAGAGATGATGGCATCGAGGTTGTAGTGCTGTGTGGAGTACGCCTTCCCGTCAACGGCAGTTATCCGGAATTTCCGGATAACTGAGTCTTCGTTGAGCTCGTGCGACCGGAAGATGTTTCGCAGATGTTCACTGATCGTGCGCACGTCCACGCCAAACAGCTGCGCCATGAGCTTTTGGGTGAGCCAGATTGTTCCGTCCTCGTAGCGCACCTCGATCGTGCCGTTCGCCTCGCTGGTGAAGACGAGAAACTGCGACGAGGTCACCTCAACATGCTTGTTCTCAGACACTTCTGACCTCCTCATCAAGAGCCTCACTGACCAGGCACCCAGCCTCATCCACCCGCATCCGCCCACTCATGAGCTCAGGCAGCAGAGCGTCGCGTAGTTCAGTCAGTTTAAGTGACTGAACTTGGCAATAGTGTGCCTGCGCCTCGAGAGCAACCAACCTCGCAGAGAGCGGCCTTTGTTCCTCCAGTGAAAGCAATGGAACATTGAGTTGAGCTAGTCGTGACGGTGATAGTTCCGTCTGCCCTGTTGACCCGGTTGCCATATGCTCTATCTCATCTTGGAGAGGGAATACTAGGTACGGCATTAGCACTGGATAGATTCGCCGAGGATCCGCTTTCACTACAGTCACATGGCTATCTACATAAATGGGGTCATCTGAGTCCCAACGAGCTACACGGCCAAGCGTTCCTTGGCCAGTTGAGTTAACGAGAAGATCGTCCAATCGCGCGATGGCTTGTGATTTTTCACGTGAGCGGGGAATCATTAGACGAGCCAATTCAGGTGTGACCCATCCATCGCGGATGCACTTTTGGTTCAGCACCAATACTGGCGACGCATCTTCATCTTTGTAATACCGTGGTGTGACGCCTCTTGAAATGGATGCTGCATAATGCTCAAGCTGAGTGCTTGGAGCTGAACGCACCGTATCGGCTACAAGATTTCCGCCTAAGTCTCGACACAGGTTTCGGACCCGTAGGTTGGATTCGATTTTGTCGTCCAGCGCACCCAGAACACCAGCAATCCGCCGCTGCTCCGTGATATCAGGAAGGAGGATTGGAAAATCTGGGAAATCATTGAGCGCGATACGGTTCACGGTGGATCCATGAATTGTGCGCTCGGCGATCGTTTGCTGGAATTTTGGTCCAAGGAAAAGATACAAAAGGAATCTTGGCTCGATAACCTTCTGATTTGGTCGCAGCAGTGCCATGCGACGTCCGAGGCAACATGTTAGACCAGCCGGGATTAACGCACCTTCACCAAGACGAGTTTCGTAAGAGAACACCAAATCTTGTGCCCGCGGAGTGACTCGGCGTGTCCAACTTAGATAATCTTCTTCTGAAATAGATGGGCTCTCTTTGAGGTTGAGACGACCATTTTCAAGACTTGAAATGCTGAGGAATATGTAGTCTGTGGAGACCTTGCCCTTTGACTTTGGCGTCGCATGAGGACCGTCAAAGAGTTCTCCTATATCACCAATCCTCAGTGGCGCCCATTGACTCATGATTGTTCCTCCAGCATGGTGCGAATCCTCTCCTCGAGTTCGCGGCCGCGGTCGAGCTCGGCGAGGAGTTCGGCGGTGAGGCGCTTGATTTTCTGCTCGGCGGGCTCGGCGTCGGGATCTTCCGTCTGGTCGAGGCCGACGTATCGGCCCGGGGTGAGGATGAAGTCGTTGTCGCGGATCTCTTCGAGCGTTGCTGCTTTGCAGAATCCGGCCACGTCCTCATAGTTCTCGTGCGCGTCGCGCGAGCGCCACGTGTTGTAGGTGCCGGCGATGCGTTCGATGTCGGCCTCGGTGAGCTGGCGTTGCGCACGGGTGATCATCTCACCCATGCCACGAGCATCGATGAAGAGCACCTCACCGTGGCGGTCACGGTGGCCGTTACCGTGCCGGTTCTTTGCGAGGAACCACAGGCACGCCGGGATTCCGGTGTTGAAGAAGAGCTTGTCGGGCAGCGCCACGATGCAGTCCACGAGGTCTGCCTCAACGAGTGTCTGACGAATCGTGCCGTCCGTCTTTGCTTTGGATGACAGAGCGCCGTTCGACATGACGAAGCCTGCCGAGCCTGAGGGGGCGAGATGGTAGAGGAAGTGCTGGATCCACGCATAGTTAGCGTTGGAAGCATTTGGGGTGCCATAGGCCCAGCGTGGATCATCCTCCAGGACGGCTGACCAGTAGCCCTTCAAGTTGAAGGGCGGGTTGGCGATGATGAAGTCCGCGCGCAGGTCCGGGTGTTGGTCTTCAGTGAAGGTCTCCGCATCACGCGGGCCAAGATCTGCCTCGATACCGCGTAGCGCCAGGTTCATCTTAGCTAGACGCCAGGTAGAGGCAGCCTTCTCCTGCCCGTAGATGGATAGTGCATCCCGGCTACCCCCGTGTGCTTCTACGAAACGAGCCGACTGCACAAACATGCCGCCGCTGCCGCAGCAAGGGTCGTACACGCGGCCGGAGAAAGGTTGGAGCATTTCGACGAGAAGATTCACCACGCTGCGCGGCGTGTAGAACTCGCCGCCATCCTTACCCTTCTCTGCCCCGGCAAACATGCCAAGGAAGTATTCGTAGACGCGGCCGAGAATGTCATCAGCCCCATGATCACTGTCCGCACCGAAACCGATCGAGCCGATGAGGTCGATGAGCTCGCCGAGCATCTCGTCCTTGAGGTCCTCGCGGCCGTAGTTGCGCGGCAAGACACCTGTAAGTGTGGGGTTCTCACGTTCGATGAGTCGCATCGCCTCGTCAATAGCCTGACCGATTCCTGGCAACTTAGCCTTGGCCTGCAGCTGCTCCCAACGGGCACCATCAGGAATCCAGAAGACGTTCTTACCCGAATATTCGTCCCGATCTTCCAAGAATGATGGTATCTGCTCGTCGTCGATACCCTCGTCCATCAGTTCCTGGGTGAGCTCTTCGCGCCGCTCGTAGAACTTGTCGGAGACGTATTTAAGGAACACGAGCCCGAGTACCACATGCTTGTACTCGGATGCCTCCTGATTGCCTTTGGCGCGCATCGACTCGGCGGTCTCCCAGAGAGTTCGCTCGAGAGTCATTTCATCGCCCTTTTTACTCGCCATATGAGTCATCCAAACCTGTAGTTTTCTTGATACAGCGATTGTATAGGTGGCTTCAGTTCATTGATATCCATCAACTGGCAGTTCAACGCTTCACAGATACACACAAATGCTGCGGTCGTGACAGTCTCATCCTAGCCGAGCGTGCGCGCTTCGGGATGGAGATGTTCACTTGCCCCGGAAGACTTACTCAAACGATCATCTAGCGACCAACATAATCCATAACAGTCTAGTTGGTCTTGAGGTTGCTAACAGGCCATTCATGAGGGTTTTCTGGCTCTTCAGAGTTGAGTGTGGGTGACCGGGTGTTGGTCGGGGGTGCGGGTAGAGGTCGAGGTCCTTGATGATGAGCGGACTTCTACCTCCGATGTCTTTAAGGACCTCGACAATGTCGTAGCTCGCTTAGGTCAAAACCAGCGCGGTAAGTATATCAGGGGGAGAGGTGACTGATTCCCGATCATCTTCTAGATTCGAAGTGTTTAAATTTATTGTCGCACGCTGCTTGGATATTTGATTTAGAAAATATGGTAGACAATGCAGGAATTGGCAAGGAAGTCATCCTGCTAAAACAGCCCGCTATCTTTGTGGTGCTGGATTATTTTCAGTTGTCTAGTTATCGGATTTGGGCGTGCTGGCGGCCTACCTGGACCTAACCACCTGGCCCGCTGCGACGTCGTCGGCCCTAAAAGCAGACAACCGCAAACCCTCAGAGTCTGCCGGGCCCAGAGCTGCGCTACATCCCTGGCTTAAAGTGGGTGCAACCCTAAAAGTGGGCGCAACCCTAAACCCGCTAAATCTTGCAAAAAACCATCGGAAAACCGAGCCTTTTGGGGCCATGTAAAGGATTACCTAAATTAGGGTTAACAATCTTTAGTCGTACAAAAGCGGTGCTAACCTCTTGCGTATTTGTATGCCCTAACTAAAGCGGCACACCGTTGGAATTTCAAGGAAAAGTGGCAATGATTGAATTTTGCTTGCGCCGGGCTGAGCATTAATTTAACAAGCGCTGCTTCCTGCGGCGCCCCGGCGCAAAGGAATCAAAATGGAAACTGCACATGTAACCGACTGCTCGGTCAGCTCCTGCTCTTACAACAACGATGGCTGCCACGCCCTGGCCGTGAACGTCAAGGGTGCCGGCTGCTCCACCTTCATCTCCCTCAACGAGCGCGGCGGTCTGGACCGCGTCGTCACCTCCGTGGGTGCTTGCCAGAGCGCGGACTGCGCTCACAACAGCCACCTGGAGTGCACTGCCGCTTCCGTGCGCATGGGTGAGCGCGACGGCCAGGCCACCTGCCTGACCTACTCCGCCGCCTGATAGCTCGCGCTTGGCGCGCAAATACTGACATTTCATCCCTTCCCTATAAAACCCCATGGAATTTTTATAGGGAAGGGATGATTTTGTGTGTAAATAGGAGGGTGCTGCATACCGTTACCATTGACACCCCGGCGGGCGAGTTCACCATGCTGGGTGATAACTTGCGCATGTACGGGGCTGGTTTTACTGGGGATTTGGCTCGGGTTATGGCTTCCATCCGAGCTCTTCCCGACGACGTGGGTTGGGAAATCCGCCCCGGCACTAACCAGCTACTTGAGCAGGCAGTAGACGCTGTCAAGCAGTACTTTGAAGGAAATTTTGAGCCAGTTGCTAGCTTCCCAATTTGGCAGCAAGGCACTCCGTTTCGCCACCAGGTTTGGTCTACTTTGCGCCAAACTAAGGCTGGACAGCGTCTAAGTTACAGTCAGCTAGCTGACGCATCTGGTTTTCCGGGTGCTACCAGGGCTGCCGCAACCACCTGCGCGGTTAATAGTGTGGGGCTGTTTATTCCTTGCCATAGGGTGATTCGGGCCGATGGGTCGATTGGTAAATTCGGCTGGAATCAGCAGGTCAAAGTTGACCTGCTAGAGCATGAGGCGCGCCTGGCCGGACGTTCCTAGCGGTGTAGGTCTAGGGGGAGTGGCACCAGAGGCTTGAGCCCTAGCGGCGTTTGGATTAGAAGTGAGACCAGCGGAAATGTTGGGCCTGGGGGTAGGGGTGGCAGAGGCTTGGGCTCTAGCGGCATGGGCCTTTGCTGCGGCGGCAAGCTCTGCAAATTCATGGGTGGGCCAGGCATGTGGTGTAGGGCCACATGTCCAGGACTGGTTTTGGGCGGGCCTTGCAGGCTGGCGCGCACAAATACTGACATTTCATCCCTTCCCTATAAAACCCCATGAATTTTTTATAGGGAAGGGATGATTTTGCCTGTTTTTGCCTGTGTTTGTCTGATTTTGTCTGCCTTTTACTTGGAGTCTAGGACGCCAAGGAGAGGCTGATAGTGGGTAACCACGGCCTCGCAGTAGGCATTGGCGTCGCCAGCTACTGCCGCCTCATACATGAAACGGTGAGCCTGGGCGGTTACATGAATATCCTCCGGCGTGGGCACACCCAAAGACGGTGAAGTAATCATGTGCACCTCCCAAAAAGCATCGGTTAGCTGCTGGAACAGGTGGTTATTTAGCGGCGCCAGCAGAGCATTGTGGAAAGTGCGGTCTTGCTGGGGGAAAAGCTGGCCCGCCTGAGACAGCTGCTCCATTTCCAACAAAATCTGTTCCATAAGCGCTGAAGGCTTATCCTGCCAGGCATCAATAACAGGCTGCGCTAAAGCCAAATCCAAAGCCTGGCGCACCTGCACAATATCCTTTAAAGCGCGCCAATCATCGCCCGGGTTTAGCAGGCCCCTAAAAGCCAGTAGTTCCACCATGGGGCGCATAGAAACAGAACCCACAAACATTCCGCGCCCATGGCGCACTTCAACAATGTCCAAAGCTGACAAAGTACGCACCGCCTCGCGCACAGATGAGCGCGAAACATTTAAGTCGCTGCACATTTGCGTCTCAGTGGGGAGCGGATCGCCACGCTGCAAGTTGTGGCTAATGATGTGATGCTTAATAGCTTCAATGGCCACGCGCGCCTGACCCAGGCTGGCACTACCGCGTGAAACGCCGCCTGACGTGCTAGAAAGATCTATAGGTGTTTGCCCAAAAGGTGTGGAGTTATTAGACACGTGCCCCTCCGCGAATGGTTCGTCATTGAATTGTGTCCTTTAACCGTACACTCAAAACGCAACTTCATGGTACAGTTCATTTCACCAACGTCAGACATAAGACGTCAGGCATCCAGGAGGATCTTCAATGTCGAATCCCATTCGCTCAACCAGCCGCCGTGACTTCCTCAAAGTCTCCGGTACCCTAAGCCTCGCCGCCGGTATTGCTGCTTCCCTAGCAGCTTGTGGTGGTGGCACCACTAAGAAGAAGAAGGCCGGTGGCGCCACTGCTGACACCAGTAAGGCTAACAAAGATGGCGCCATTGTTGCAGGTATCTCTTATGAGCTAGGTACCAACGGTTACGACCCGGCCACCACCAGCTCGGCCCTAACCATTGCTGCCAACTGGCACACCCTAGAGGGCCTAACCGAGCTAGACCCGGCTGACCGCACCGTCTACAACGCCCTAGCTAAGGAAACCCCCAAGAAGGTAGATGACACCACCTGGGAGGTCACCCTGCGTGACGGCGCCAAGTTCTCCGACGGCGCTGCGGTGACCGTTGAAGACGTTATCTTCTCCTACACTCGCGTACTCGACCCCGAGCTTAAGAGCCTGTACCGTTCGATGGTCGGCTTCATCGACAAGGTAGAGAAGAAGGATGACAAGACCATCACCTTCAAGCTAAAGCAGGCTTTCTCCCTAGTTCCCGAGCGCCTAAGCATCGTCAAGATTGTTCCCAAGGCCGCCGTCGAGAAGGACGCCAAGACCTTCGACCTCAACCCCATCGGTTCTGGCCCCTACAAGATGACCGACAACGGCTCCGCCAGCCAGAAGGTTGTCTTCGAGCGCAACGAAAACTACAACGGCCCGCGCCCGGCCCTGGCCAAGACCATGACCTGGCAGATTCTGCCCGACCCGGCTACCCGCACCAACGCCCTGACCTCGGCCACCGTACAGGCTATCGACTCTGTGCCCGCAGCTGACCTGGCTAACCTCAAGGCTCCCAACAAGGTCTCCACCGTGCAGGGCTTTGGTCTGCTGTTTGCCATGTTCAACCAGAACGGCAAGTTCAAGGACGTCAAGGCCCGCCAGGCCATCATGTACGCCATGGACTACAACAAGATCTGCGACAACGGCATGGCCAAGCTGGCCACCCCGGCCACCTGCTTCGTGCACAAGGCCCACGCCGACTACAAGCAGGCCAAGGTGGTTTACAAGTATGACGCCGCCAAGGCCAAGAGCCTGCTATCTGAAGCTGGCGTAACCGAGATCAAGGTGCTGGCCTCCAACCACGACTGGTTCTCCTCCGTGCGCGCCATCCTCAAGGAAAACTTCGAGGCCCTGGGCGTAAAGATCAGCTACGACGAGAAGAAGTCCTCTGACGTCTACAGCACCATCGACGGTGACCCCAACGCCTACGACGTACTGATCGCCCCCGGTGACCCCTCGGTCTTCGGTAACGACGCTGACCTGCTCATGCGCTGGTGGTACTCCACCGACGTGTGGACCGACAAGCGTATGCACTGGAAGGGCGCTGACAGCTACACCCAGGTTCAGGAAAAGCTCGACGCCGCCCTCAAGCTCACCGGCAACGACCAGAAGAAGGCTTGGGGCGAGATCTTCGACCTGCTCAGCGAGCAGGTGCCGCTGTACCCGATCTTCCACCGCAAGACTCCTACCGCTTACAACGGCGAGTCCCTGGTTAACTTCCGTCCGATCGCGATCACCGGTCTGTCCTTCGAGAACGTAGGTTCCACCAAGTAACGCTTCACTGGCTAAGTTAGCCACGCTGGCTTAGCTAGTAAGTTTTAGCGGCCAGGGTAGCGCTTAAGTAGGCATCGCCATTAAGTTGCGCCCTGGCCGCGCCCGCTAGGGGATTTGCGGCCCGGCCAGGTGGTTTGCCTGGTTTCCTGTGTGGTTCCCGTATGGTGTAGCTGGCGGCCCTGTCAGGTGGTTCCTGCGTGGTGCAGCTGGTGGCCCGGCTGGGACGTTACTGGGCAGGGGAGGGGGACGACGGCGTCGTCGGCCCCGCGCGCAAAGCTGGCTTAAAGGCTGGCTGGCCCCAAACCGGCAGGCCACAAGCCAGCAGACTCAAAGCCAGCCCACAAACAGGCAGGCCCGAAGCCAGCCCAAACTGACTAACCGACAAATCTCTTAGTAGTCTTTGCCACTGTAGGCAAACAATCAATAGCACTTGCTATTAGACATCAGATGTCCGACAATAGACACAACGGCGGACTACAAACCTGCCGGGCGCACACGTGTCATAGAAGACGTGAACGCAAAAGCAAAGGAGCAAACTCGTGTCTAACCTGATCCGCCTAATTGGCCGGCGCCTAATCGCGCTGCCATTCATGGTGGTTGGTGTGACCTTGCTGGTGTTCTTGGTAATGTCGCTTTCTCCCGCAGACCCGGCCGTTCTGGCCCTGGGAGAATCAGCCAGTCCAGAAGCACTAGCGCAGTATCGCACCGCTCATCACCTAGATGACCCCCTATTTCAACGATTCTGGGATTACCTAGTTAACCTCTGCCAAGGTGACCTAGGCCAATCATTCACCGGTAACGACATTACCGACCTAGTTAAAAACGCTTTCCCCATCACCTTGCAGCTAACCTTCATCGGTATGTTCCTGGCGGTAATCATCGCCCTGGTGCTGGGTATCATCGCCGCCCTTTACCGTGACCGCTGGCCCGACCAGGTCATCCGCGTCATCTCTATCGCCTCCCTGGCCACCCCCTCCTTCTGGCTGGCACTGCTCATGATCCAGTGGTGGTCGGACGTGCCCGGAGGCACCGGCACCTTCCCCTCAGTAATCACTGAGTGGATCCCCTTCGGAGACGAAGGCTACCTACGCCAAATCACCCTACCCGCCATCGCCGTCGCCCTACCCAACTCCGGGTCACTAACCCGTGTAGTGCGTACCGCCATGGTTGAAGAACTCGATAAAGACTACGTACGCACCGCCATTGGCGCCGGTATCCCCAAGAACATTGTGGTAGCCCGCAACGTGCTGCGTAACGCCCTAATCACCCCGCTCACCGTGCTGGGCCTGCGCATCGGCTACGCCATGGGTGGAGCCGTGGTTATCGAAATGATCTTCAACATTCAAGGTATGGGCCAGTTGATCTTCCAGGGCATCACCCGTAACGACGTAAACATCGTTCAGGGCGTGTCCATCACCGTGGCCGCCGCCTTCATCATCATCAACATCATCGTTGACATGCTTTACGTACTGGTCAACCCGCGCATTAGGAGCGTGTGAGTGATGCGCCACCAAAAGAAACTAGACAAGGTAACTGCCCCTGCGGCGCGCTTCCAAGGATGGAAAGCCATGCCGCTGGGAAGCAAAATCGCAGTAGTGGTTCTGGTAGCGCTCGCGCTCATGGCCATACTCGCCCCCGAACTTGCTCCCTTCAAACCCGGCCAAAGCGGCCTGGCCAGCGTAGAGGAAGTAGTAACCCTCGACGACGGCACCGAAACCAACATCACCAGCCAGGCTGCCCCGCCTGGAGGCGACTTCATCTTCGGAACCGACGGCTCAGGTCGTGACGTGCTATCCCGCATCATCTACGGTGCGCGAGTATCACTGGTAGTAGGTATCTCCGCTACCGCCCTGGCCCTGGCTGCGGCTGTAGTGCTCGGCGCTATCGCCGCCACCGGCCGCAAATGGATCGCCGAAGCCTTGATGCGCACCCTGGACGTAGTCATGTCCTTCCCCGGTATTGCGCTTGCGGCTGTGCTGGTGCTGGCGCTGAGTGCCACGCTACCTACGCTGCCAGTGGTGGTGGTCTCTATTGCGGTTTTGTATGTGCCACAGTTAACCCGTGTGGTGCGAGCTAATATCATCTCCCAGTTCGGAGAAGACTATGTGGCTGCCTCCAAGGTAATGGGTGCCTCGGTGCCCTGGATCTTGTTCAAGCATGTAGCTCGCAACTGCATCGCCCCGATCATGGTTTTCGCCACGGTTTTGGTGGCAGACGCGATCGTATTTGAGGCTTCACTAAGCTTCGTGGGCGCAGGCATCAAGGCCACCAACACACCTACCTGGGGCAACATGCTCTCTGAAGGTAAGGCCCTGTTGCTCAGTGGTCACTGGTGGGTGACTTTCTTCCCCGGCCTGTTCATCTTGATCACCACCTTGTGCCTAAACGTTTTGTCTGAGGGCCTAACTGACGCTATGGCCTCGCCGCGTATCCGTTCGCGCGCCGACGTCGAAGCTGACGAAGCCGCCCTGGAAGAAGTCGCTGGCGAAGGTCACGGCAAGGATGGCGAGCTGGTGACCGAAAAGAGCATTTTCGAGTCCTCCTACCCCGAGATTCGTCGTCCTGAGGTGCATGAGCACGTATCTCTAAGCGAGCGCCTAAACCAGCTGCGCGACTCTGAGCTCAAGCGTCGCGACCGTCTGGTTTACGCCACTCCCGAACAGGAACCGGTGCTGGAGGTTAAAAACCTGTCCATTGCCTTCCCGGCCCAGCACGGTGACGTCAACATTGTTGACAACGTCTCCTTCTCGGTGCGTCCGGGTGAAACCATGGGTCTGGTGGGTGAATCCGGTTGCGGTAAGTCCATCTCCTCCATGGCGGTTATGGGCCTGCTCCCGCCCAGCGCCCGCATCAGTGGTGAAATCCTGTTCAAGGGCAAGAACATCTTGGAGATGACCCCGCAGCAGCACAATGACCTGCGTGGCCACGAAATGAGCATGATCTACCAGGACGCGCTCAGCTCGCTTAACCCCTCCATGCTGATCAAGGCCCAGATGAAGCAGCTAACTCGACGCGGGGGCACCCGCAGCGCTGAGGAACTGCTGGAACTGGTGGGTCTAGACCCGGTGCGTACCCTGCAAAGCTACCCGCACGAGCTCTCCGGTGGTCAGCGTCAGCGCGTACTGATTGCTATGGCCCTGACCCGCGACCCCTCGCTGGTGATCGCTGATGAGCCCACCACCGCCCTGGACGTGACCGTGCAAAAGCAGGTGGTTGACCTGCTCAACAAGCTGCGTGAAGAGCTCGGCTTCGCGATGGTCTTCGTCTCTCACGACCTGGCGCTGGTGGCCAAGCTGGCCCACCGCATCACGGTTATGTACGCCGGCCAGGTGGTTGAGCAGGCTGAAACCATGGAGCTGCTAACCAACCCCACCCACGAATACACCCGTGGCCTGCTGGGTGCGGTGCTCTCCATCGAGGCTGGCTCCAACCGTCTGCACCAGGTGCGCGGCACCGTGCCCTCGCCGCGTGAGTTTGTCGACGGCGACCGTTTCGCCCCGCGCTCTAGCCACCCCGAGGTTGGGCTACACACCCGCCCTGTACTCAAGCCGGTTGATGGCAACCCCAACCACGTGTTTGCTATCACCCCTGAGCTTGAGGCGCTGCTGAAGAAAGAGGCAAAGTGATGAGCCAGGCATGGGACCCCAAAGATCCGGTAGTTGAACTACGTAACGTCAACGTCATCCACAAGTCACGTACCGGTGGGCTTTTCCACCCTGACACGGTGCACGCGGTTAACGATGTTTCGCTAACCATCAGCCGTGGCCAAACCCTGGGAATCGTGGGTGAATCTGGTTGTGGTAAATCCACCACCGCCCGCGTGATGGTGGGTTTGCAGCCCATCACCAGTGGGGAGGTGCTGTTCAAGGGCCGCAAGCTCACCCACTCCAAGGCTGACCGGCGCGATCTGGGCCGCTCCATTTCGGTAGTGTTCCAGGATCCGGCCACCGCCTTGAACCCGCGCATGATCGTGCACGACACCCTAATTGACCCGCTTAACGTACACGGCATTGGTTCACCCAAGGACCGCGAGGCGCGCGTACGTGAGCTGCTGGAACTGGTTGGTTTGCCGCTAAGTGCCCTGGATGTGTTGCCGCGCCAAATCTCCGGTGGTCAGCGTCAGCGTGTGGCTATTGCCCGTGCGCTGGCTTTGGACCCCGACATTATCGTGGCCGATGAGCCCACCAGTGCTTTGGACGTGTCGGTGCGCGCCCAGGTGCTCAACCTACTACAGGATCTAAAAGCCTCGCTGGGTTTGGGCCTGGTTTTCATCTCCCACGACATCAACACGGTGCGTTATGTATCTGACCGTATTGCAGTTATGTACTACGGCAAGATCATTGAAGAAAACACCACCCAGGAAATCTTTGCTCACCCCAAAGATGCCTACACCCGCAAGCTGCTTTCAGCTGTGCCTTCGCTTTTGAACGACGCGGGGCCTAAGGCGTCCCCGGTGGCCTAAGCACAGCTAAAAGATCAGATAATTTCCACTAAAAAGAATCGCAGGAACAATCATGGATAAGCGTTTCACCGGTATGATTCCGCCGGTCGTAACCCCCTTCACCGCTGAGGGTGAAGTTGACCTAGAAGCCCTAGACCGCGTCATTGAGCACCTGATTGAGGGAGGCATGAACGGCTTGTTCATCCTCGGCTCTTCAGGTGAGGTGGCCTACCTAAACGACGCCCAGCGTGACGCCGTCACTGCTCGTACCGTAGCCACCGCTGCCGGCCGTGTGCCGGTGCTGGTAGGTGCCATTGAAACCACCGCCAAGCGCGTCATTGACCGGGCCCTGCGCGCCCAGGAGCTAGGCGCCGACGCTATTGTGGCCGCCGGCCCCTTCTACGCCCTGCCCAGCGCCGCTGAAGTAGCCGACCACTTCCGCGCCATCCACGCCGCCATCGACCTGCCCCTGTTCGCCTACGACGTGCCCGTGCGTCTAGGTGGCCTAAAGCTTGGCCGCGACATGCTGGTTGAGCTGGGTAAGGAAGGCGTAATCGTAGGTGTTAAGGACTCCTCTGGCGACGACGTCGGCTTCCGTCGCCTGGTGGCTGCCAACGAGGCCGCCGGTCACCCCTTAAGCCTGTTAACCGGCCACGAGTGCGTGGTTGACGGCATGTTGCTGCTAGGTGCCGACGGCGCCGTGCCCGGCTATGGCAACGTAGACCCCCGTTCCTACGCGCAGCTGCTTGAAGCCGCGCGTGCCCACGAGTGGGATAAGGCCCGCGAGATTCAGGACCGTATCTGCGCAGGCTTCGAGATCGTGTTCGCGGTTAAGGGCCAGGGTGCTGACGGTACCGGTATCCCCGCGTTCAAGACCGCCATGGAGGCTGTAGGCGTACTAGACAATGCCTACATGGCTCCGCCGGTTAAGGCGCTAGAAGGCGAAAACCGTCAGCGTGTAATCGACATTGTGCACGCCGTGGGTCTGGCCTAGTTAAGGCCTGCGTATGGCCGGACCTGATTTATTTGGGTCCGGCCATTTGCGTAACTGCCGGTAGTTGCGCCGGATAGAAGGAAGATCATGCAAAAACTTGTTGTGGGAATTGACTTAGGCGGCACCAAAATGGCTGGCGCCCTGGTTGATAGTGAGGGCAACCTAGTTGGCCCCATCCTGAAAGTACCTACCCCCGCCCATGACGGGCGCGCGGCCATGCTTGACGCTATCGCTGAGCTGGCGGGCAAAGTTATTGCTGCGGGCACCACCAACACCGGTGCATGGACCATTGCGGGAGTGGGGATCGGCACGGCTGGGGTAGTGGATGTAACCGGCGGCTCTATCGTGGCCTCCACCGACGCCATCAGCGAATGGGCCGGCACCCAGGTGCGTGAAGGGGTAGGTCAGCGCCTTAAAGAAGCTGGCTACAACGTGCCCATTCACGTTGAAAACGATGTGGATGCTCACGCCGGCGGGGAAGCTTGGCTGGGAGCTGGACGCGGGGCCCGCTGCGCCATTGTGGTGGCCGTGGGCACGGGCGTAGGCGGCGCCGTCGTAATTGATGGCCAAACCTGGCGCGGCACCCACCACCTAGCCGGGGACTTGGGCCACTTCCCAGCCGTTGGGGCGCAAGGCGAGCCGTGTACCTGCGGGCGCTTTGGTCACCTTGAAGCGGTCAGTGCCGGCCCCCAAATTTACCGGCGCTACCTGGCCCTGGGGGGAGATACGCAGGTCAGCGGCACCCGTGAGCTAGAAACTCGGGCTGAAGCCGGCGATGAACTAGCCGCGCAGGTTTACCGCGACTCAGCCCAGGCGCTAGCAAACGTGCTGGTGGGGCTGGCTTACACGCTTGACCCTGACTGCATCATTATTTCGGGCGGCCTAGCTAACGCCGGCAAATGCTGGTGGGGCCCGCTGCAGGAAACCTTTAAGGCCCAGCTCAGTGGGCCACTGGAAAATCTAGAACTCGTAAGCGCCCAGCTGGGCTCCACCGCACCCATTGTGGGAGCCGCGCGCGGAGCCTGGCAGTTAATTAACTAGGAGAAAATTGTGACTAACGTAATTGAGCAGATCAAAGGCGGTTTGATCGCCTCAGCACAGGCTTATCCGGGTGAGCCTATGCGTGACCCGCGCACTATGGACCAGATCGCCCAGGCTTGCGTGCAGGGTGGGGCCGTGGCTATCCGCGCCCAGGGGCTAGCTGATCTGGCCCTTATCAACCAGCACGTGGATGTGCCCGTGATTGGTTTGTGGAAAGACGGTCACGACGGCGTCTTTATCACCCCCACGCTCACTCACGCTGTGGCTGTGGCCGCCACCGGCAGCCAGATTGTGGCTATTGACGGCACCCGTCGCCCACGTCCCGATGGGCGCAGCTTCGCCCAGACGGTAAGCGAACTAAAGGCTGCTTTCCCGCAGGTGCTGGTGATGGCTGACTGCGGCAGCGTGGATGACGCTAAGGCCTCCCAGGATGGGGGAGCGGACCTAGTGGGCACCACCCTAGCGGGTTACACCGGTGAGCGGCCCAAGACTGAAGGGCCCGACTGGGAGGTGATTGAGCAGGTGCTAAACATTGCGCAGGTGCCTGTTATCGCCGAAGGACGCATTCACACTCCCGCTCACGCCGCCCAGGCGATCCAAATGGGGGTCCACGCAGTGGTGGTTGGAACCGCCATTACCCACCCCACCAGCATCACTTCATGGTTTGTAGGTGCCGTAAAAAACGTGCAATAAGCCTGCGATCGTGTTCTAATAAGGACATATAAGCGTATATTCTCAATCGCATGGCGTGTAGAAGGTGACAGATTAGCGCAATATGCGTACCGTTTGTCATACGAGACGCCGCCGGCGAATCCCTACCATTCCGGATGGAGAACACTATGTCCGTCAACCGCACTGAGCTGATTGCTGCAATTGCCGAGCGCGCTAACCTGACCAAGACCGAGGCCGAGGCTTTCCTGTCTGCTTTCCAGGACGTCTTGGTTGAGAACGTTGCTAAGGGTGAAGCCGTGAAGATCACCGGCCTAATGGGTATCGAGCGCGTTGAGCGCGCGGCCCGCACCGGCCGTAACCCCCGTACCGGTGAGGAAATCCAGATTCCCGCTGGTTACGGCGTTAAGCTAACCGTCGGCTCCACCTTGAAGAAGGCTGTAGCCAACAACTGATTGCGCCCAGGCGCAGTTAACACAGGGCAGCACCCGAGCGGTGCTGTCCTGTTTTGCTTTCTTTGTTAGCCCCTATGAGGGTTAAGGGTCAAAATGTGTGTCTGGCTCGGCGTGTCGCGGGGGTTAGATTT
>ERZ773250.927-NODE-927-length-15755-cov-5.955987_pt1 | contig 15755 bp, 9 predicted proteins | sample MGYA00511258_ERZ773250 | MGnify/ENA primary metagenome ERZ773250 (study PRJEB29015, sample SAMEA2738164) | human oral metagenome | biome: human oral; feature: human-associated habitat; material: saliva | place: China | collected 2187 ... | reverse complement strand
ATGTTTATGGTTTTCCTGACCAGCTTCAAGCTTTAATTCTTTGAGCTCATAATTGTTGTTAGGAGACAACATCTTAAAATTGTTCAGCACAATAATTCCATTTGCTGTGTTAAGGTTTCGTCCACTGATGTTTGCTTTGACATCTAATGAAAACGTAGTCGATGGATATTTACTGGTCAGTTTTAAAGCATGAGGATTAAATTTAACTATACTTGCAGTGAGATTCATTTTGGGATAGCGTCCAATATTACTGAAATCACCATTAAGTTGTAGTTTGCCATTGGGATCATTGATATTGAGTTTACCATTGAAACTCATTTGATGGTTTTGTTTTTGAATAATCCCATTGATGTTGATATTGTGATAACTATATTGGTTATAATCTAATCTATCAATCTTTCCGTTTGCCTTTATCTTAAGATTTCCTGTTTCAGCTTTACCACTTGCATCGAGTTTCGCAGCAATTATGCCTAATTGGGCGTTATCTATAATCTTACCTAAGTTTATTCCGGAGGTCTCAATACGTCCATTAAAACTATTCTTATGTAGACCAACTGTTAGTTTTGCAGCTCCATTATCAGTATAGAGCGCACCTTTCAAGGCTATATCTTTGCCGTAACCTCCAATACTTCCCTTAAACTTTATATTTCCTAAACGCGTAATTTCAATAGGGATGTTCATTCTATGCCCTAAGTTTTCACTGATAAATTTGATGCCATCCGCCTGCATAGTAAGGCTGTTAATATCAGCAATCCAACGTGCTTTTGACTGCCAATTACTAACAGAACCATTTGCCGAAAGATATATACTGCGTCCACTAACTCGTAGATTGGTGATGCGAGTAGAAGTACTTGTTCCACTAACAGCTAACGAAAGATCAATCTTGTTCTTAAAATTGCGTAGTTCAGGAATTATAAAAGACAAATCCGCAGGGCGTATAATGGAGGGCTCAAGGGTTAAGGAATACTGTAAAGAAGGTAGTTGGAGTTCATCTGATTCAAATGAATAACTCGCTATTCCATCTTTAATATAGAGCTTGGTTCCTGGTAATTGTAAGTTAAAGTTTCGCAAATGTGCCTGTTGTCTGTTTGCTTCAAGCTTCAAAGAGAGTGAAACAAGGTTCAAACCACAAGCATCTTTGAAGGAGAGTTTCTTGATTGCGAGATTAAGACTGTCGTTTGTTAGTTCGTTAAGAATAATGTGCGCACTGATATCTGATACGTTAAGATGCTTCAAGTCCAATTTGTTCGGAGTAGCTTTTATATCTTTTTGGTCATATTTTAGTTGTCCGTTCCTAATGATAAGTGAACCAATTCGGAAGTTAAGTTCACTTTTTTGAGTAGGCTCTTTTGATGCTAACGAGTCAAGGATAAATTGGTAGTTGGGTTTTGATTCAGCTGTAAGCTTGTAGGCTTTTATTGTGGCACCAAACAATTGTGCGGATGAAATTGAGACGCGACCTTCAAGTAGTGGTATCAAATCTATCTTGACTGATGCACGTGAAGAGGTTAGAAGTTTTTGACCATTTTGGTCATAGATGAGGATGTCATCAATGATAACACGATTCAAAAAACCTAAATTTATAGAGCCAATATTAACTTTTGTGCCAATCTTCTCTACCAGAACATGGCTCACTTCAGTGCCAATACAACTCTTTATTGCTGGTATATGTAGCAATATTATAAGCGCAAAATATAGTCCTGTCAAGGTCCATATTAAGGCATTGACAATATGTTTGAGTTTTTTCAGTTTGTGTCTGTGATATAATTGTATTGCAAAAATACAGTAATTTTGATTGATAGGAGAATTATTTGAACTTTTTTCTTTCTTTTATGCTTATTTTTCCTTAAATTTGCATCGGTTATTTTACTCTGTTATATTAAGGTAAAAGGAATATTCATATATAAATATAATTATGGCAAATGTAATTAAGTTGCGTAAGGGCTTAGACATTAACCTAAAAGGTAAGGCCAATTTTGAAACAATTAGAAGGATAGATAGTTCTGAGATAGCACTTGTTCCTGATAGTTTCGGAGGTGTTACGCCAAAGGTTATTGTGCGTGAAGGCGACTGTGTTAAGGCTGGAGATGCCTTGTTTGTGGATAAGAAATATCCAGAGATGAAGTTTGCTTCACCAGTCAGTGGAACTGTAAAAGCGGTGGTGAGAGGTGATCGTCGTAAGGTTCTTTACGTTAAGGTAAAGGCTGATGAGACGCAGCAATTCGTTGATTTTGGTATAAAAGATATTGAGAAGTTGGATGGTAAGGCAATCAAAGAAGCTTTACTCGCGAGTGGATTGTTTAGTTTTATCCAACAATTGCCTTATGCTGTGACAACGACTCCTGATACAATGCCGAAAGCAATCTTTGTTTCTGCTTTTCGAGATATGCCTTTAGCTTCAGACTTTGAAGTGGAATTAAAGGGTAATGAAAAGGATTTTCAAACAGGATTAACGGCATTATCTAAAATACAAAAGACTTATTTAGGACTTTCTGTGCATCAGACTGCATCGGCACTTGTAAATGCAAAGGATGTTGAAATCAATGTTTTTGATGGCAAATGTCCTGCAGGTAATGTGGGTGTTCAAGTCAATCATATAGATCCAATCAATAAAGGTGAGGTGGTTTGGACTATAGATCCTGCTGCAGTTATATTCTTTGGAAGATTATTTAATACAGGAAAAGTTGATTTAAGAAGGGTGATTGCTGTTGCTGGTAGTGAGGTAAAGAATCCTTCTTACGCTGAAATACTTATTGGAACTCCTTTATCTAAGGTTCTCGATGGGCAGTTGAAGTCTACTGAGCACGTTCGAATTATTAATGGAAATCCTCTTACTGGGCGCAAAACAACACTTGAAGATTTTGTTGGAGCGCATACATCTGAGGTAACAGTAATTCCAGAAGGCGATGATGTTAATGAGTTTTTAGGATGGATTCTTCCCAGAACAAATTTATTTTCCGTTTCAAAAAGCTATTTCTCATGGCTCATGGGAAAGAAGACTTATAACCTCGATGCACGAATAAAAGGGGGAGAACGTCATATGATTATGAGTGGAGAATATGATAAAGTGCTACCAATGGATATCTATGGTGAATATCTTATAAAAGCTATTATAGCTGAAGATATTGATAAAATGGAACAATTGGGAATCTATGAAGTAAGTCCTGACGACTTTGCTGTAGCCGAGTTTGTTGATTCTTCCAAGTTAGAATTACAAAAGATTGTGCGCAATGGTCTTGACATGCTCCGCAAAGAGAATGCTTAATTATTAAGGATAAAAGAATTATGAGTTTAAGAAGATATCTTGATACAATCAAACCTAACTTTGAAAAGGGAGGTAAACTCCATGCGTTTCAAAGTGTGTTTGAAGGCTTGGAAACGTTCTTGTATGTTCCAAATGCAACATCTCAGAGCGGAACTAACATTCATGATGCAATAGATTCAAAGCGAATCATGAGTTTTGTAGTTATAGCTTTGCTCCCAGCTTTACTTTTTGGGATGTATAATATAGGCTATCAAAATTATGAGGCGGCTGGAAAGTTGGCGGAAGCATCATTCTGTGACATGTTTCTTTTTGGCTTTTTAGCTGTTCTTCCCAAAATAGTTGTCAGCTATGTAGTTGGTTTGGGGATTGAATTTGCTTGGGCTCAATGGAAGGGCGAAGAGATTCAAGAAGGCTATTTGGTTTCAGGCATCATTATTCCAATGATAGTTCCTGTTGGTTGTCCTTTGTGGATGTTGGCTTTAGCGTGTGCTTTCTCAGTTATTTTCGTTAAGGAAATTTTTGGTGGAACAGGCATGAATGTTTTTAATGTGGCTATAGCTGCACGCATGTTCTTGTTCTTTTCTTATTCAAGTGCAATGACTGGAGACCGCGTGTGGGTAGCAACCAATTCTATATGTGGCTTGGGCAACACGCTGCCTGATGCTTTTACAGCTGCTACTCCTCTTGGACAATTGGCATCAGGAACTATTCCTAATGCTTCAATGGCAGACATAATAATAGGTCTTATACCTGGATCTATTGGGGAAACAAGTGTTATAGCAATAGCTATAGGGGCTGTAATCCTATTGTGGACTGGTATTGCAAGTTGGAGAACTATGGGCTCTGTATTTGTAGGAGGAATAGTAATGGCTGTATTGTTTCATGCATTAGGGATGACACCTATACAATGGTATGAGCATATTGTCTTAGGAGGTTTCTGCTTTGGTGCTGTATTTATGGCTACCGATCCAGTTACATCAGCACGCACAGAGACTGGAAAATACTACTATGGATTCTTCATTGGAGCGCTTGCAGTGATTGTTCGTGTGATGAATCCTGGCTTCCCTGAGGGTATGATGTTGGCTATATTCTTCGGAAATATGATAGCTCCATTGATTGATTATTGCGTGGTTCAACGCAACATTTCACACAGAGCGAAACGTATTTCGAAAGTACAATAATAAAGAAGTAGATTATGAAGACAAATTCAAATTCATATACCATCATATATTCAGTCATCATTGTTGTTATTGTTGCATTCCTTTTAGCTTTTGTATTCCAGGCTCTGAAGCCCATGCAAGATGCTAATGTTGCACTCGATAAGAAGAAACAGATTCTTAATTCGTTAAATATTCGTGATTTAAATGATGCTCAAGCCGATGCTAAATATAAGGAAGTCGTTGTTGCTGATAGGGTAATAGACGAAAAAGGAAAGGTACTTCTTCCGGGAACTACTGGTGGAGAGAATGCTGGTTTCAAGCTTGAAAGTAAGGATTATAAGGAAGGTAAGTTGGCCTTATATATATGTAGAGTTAATGGAGAGACTAAGTATGTGATTCCTGTATACGGCATGGGGCTTTGGGGACCAATTAGTGGATACATTGCTTTGAATGCAGATAAGTCGACCATATATGGAGTTTATTTCAATCATGAAAGCGAAACAGCTGGCCTTGGAGCAGAAATCAAAGACAATAAAGCTTGGCAAGAGAAGTTCCAAGGCAAGAAATTGTTTAAGAACGGAGATGATAAGGCAATAGCTTTGAGTGTTGAAAAGAAGGTTGAAGACCCAACTACGCAGGTTGATGCCGTTACAGGTGCAACGTTAACCAGTAATGGTGTGCGCGATATGTTGCATGAAGCATTGGGTAAGTATCTTGTTTTTATAAATCAAAAATAATTCATTAATAAAGATAAAAGATGAGTTTGTTTAGTAAACAAAATAAAGAAGCATTTATCAATCCATTGAATCTTGATAATCCTATCATGGTTCAAGTGCTTGGTATATGTAGTGCTTTAGCTGTAACTTCACAACTAAAACCGGCGATTGTCATGGGACTTGCTGTAACCATCATTACTGCTTTTTCTAATGTTATTATCGCTCTAATTCGTAAAACAATTCCAATGCGAATCCGAATCATTGTTCAATTGGTGGTTGTTGCAGCCTTAGTGACTATCGTTAGTCAGATTTTAAAACGGTTTGCCTATGATGTCAGTGTTCAATTATCAGTCTATGTCGGTCTGATTATTACCAATTGTATTCTCATGGGACGTCTCGAAGCCTTTGCTATGATGAATAAACCATGGCCAAGTTTCCTTGATGGATTAGGTAACGGACTTGGATATGCTATGATATTGGTTATTGTCGGTGCTGTTCGTGAACTCTTAGGACGTGGTAGTCTGCTTGGATTCCAGTTGATACCTCAGTCTGTTTATGACGCAGGATATATGAATAATGGCATGATGACAATGCCTGCTATGGCTCTGATTCTATTGGGTTGTGTCATTTGGATACATCGTTCTTACTTTTATAAAGAGAAATAATAAATTGAAATAAGATGGAACATATCATATCATTGTTTTTCCGTTCGATATTCGTTGATAACATGATCTTTGCTTTCTTCTTAGGCATGTGCTCATTCCTTGCCGTAAGTAAGAACGTAAAAACATCCTTTGGACTTGGCATCGCGGTTACTTTCGTGTTGCTTGTAACGGTTCCTATTGACTACTTATTACAGACAAAGGTCCTTGGTCCCAATTGTTTGATAGATGGAATAGACCTTTCCTATTTAAGTTTTATTCTGTTTATTGCAGTTATTGCTGGTATTACACAACTTGTTGAGATGACAGTTGAGAAGTATTCTCCTTCGCTCTATTCTGCCTTGGGTATCTTCTTGCCTTTGATTGCCGTTAACTGTGCTATCATGGGAGCGTCACTTTTCATGCAGCAACGTATTAATTTGGACCCTACTAACACACAATATATAGGCAATGTTGTAGACGCAATAGTCTATGCTGTGGGTTCAGGATTAGGCTGGACCTTAGCGATTGTGCTCATGGGTGCTATTAGAGAGAAGCTTCAGTACAGTGATGTTCCAAAGCCACTTCAAGGTTTAGGTATCACGTTTATCACTGTTGGACTTATGGCTATGGCTATGATGGTCTTCAGTGGACTTAAAATATAATAAGGTATATGGAACAATTCATTATATTAAGTATTGGAGTATTCCTCATCATTATACTCCTTCTTGTCGTTATGTTGCTTGTTGCTAAGAAATATCTTAGTCCAAATGGTAACGTGAAAATAGAGATAAATGGAGATGAAACCCTTGAAGTACCACAGGGAAGTAGTGTGATGACAACGCTCAATGAGAATGGAATCTTCTTACCTTCTGCTTGTGGTGGTAAGGCCAGTTGTGGTCAATGTAAACTGCAAGTACTTGAGGGTGGTGGTGAGATTCTTGACTCAGAGAAGCCTCATTTCACACGAAAACAGATAAAGGATCATTGGCGTTTAGGATGCCAGTGCAAGGTAAAGGGAGACTTAAAGATAAAGGTTCCCGAGAGTGTTATGGGTGTTAAAGAATGGGAGTGCACTGTTATTTCCAATCAAAACGTTAGTTCTTTTATCAAGGAATTTAAGGTTGCATTGCCCCCAGGAGAGCACATGGACTTCATTCCTGGTTCATATGCGCAGATCAAAATCCCCGCTTATGATTGTATCGACTATGATAAAGACTTTGATAAGGCGCTTATTGGTGATGAGTATCTTGGTGGATGGGAGAAGTTTAACCTATTCTCTTTGAAGGCACATAACCCAGAACCAACCATTCGTGCATATTCAATGGCTAATTATCCGGCTGAAGGCGATATCATTATGCTTACAGTTCGTATCGCAACAACGCCTTTCTTGCCACGTCCTCAAGTAGGTTTCCAAGATGTTCCTACAGGTATAGGGTCTTCTTATATCTTCTCTCTTAAACCAGGAGATAAGGTGATGATGAGTGGTCCTTATGGCGATTTCCACCCTAATTTCACTTCGGGTAAGGAGATGATATGGATTGGTGGTGGAGCAGGTATGGCTCCTTTACGTTCGCAAATCATGCATATGACAAAGACTTTGCATACCACTGATCGTGAAATGCATTTCTTCTATGGCGCACGTGCTTTGTCAGAAGCCTTCTTCCTCGAGGACTTCTGGGAGTTAGAAAAGGAGTTTCCTAACTTCCATTTCCATCTTTCACTTGATCAACCGGACCCAAAGGCTGATGCAGCTGGCGTGAAATACTATGCAGGTTTTGCTGTTAATTGCATCCGTGATACTTATCTTAAAGATCATGATGCACCAGAAGACTGCGAATATTACCTTTGCGGTCCTCCTATGCTCATTAAAACTGTTACGGATTATCTTGATAGTCTTGGTGTAGATCAAGATGCAATCATGTATGATAACTTTGGATAAGTTTTAAGATATCTGTTAAGAAAGGACATGCTAATAATGATTTGGCATGTCCTTTTTTATGATTAAACCTTTTGATTTCTTTTGATTGTTATTTCAGTTTCAATATTTTAAATGTCTAATTTGAAGCTGATAACGCTTTTGATTAATATTAATATGATTCAGCTTAGTCATGCTTTGTAATGTTTTGATATTCAAATTGGTAAAAGGTTTGATTTATATCATCACTTAAGATAACGTGGATTCGTATTGTTATTTGTGTCATTTTATCTCTTAATGAGCGTCATTTTATGCGCTCATTTGTACCATTTTATCAAGTAATCCGCATCAAATCATAACTCAAGTTGCCTATACTTCTTTTTTGAATTATTAATTGTAGTCATGTTTTTAAGCTAAAAAAACAGATGATTTCCGTATAGCTGATAAAAAAATTACTATCTTTGCAGTAAATGAAAGGTGGTGTTTATAACTATCGTTTTACACTCGCCATAATCATATAGACTATGAAGAAGGTAATATTTGTACTGGTATTGTTTTTCACTTTACCTATAGTTACGTTGGCAGATAGCTATAGTTCTTTGTGGAAGCGTTATGAACAATTACAGAAAAAGAATCAGCCGCGTTCTGCATTAAACGTACTTAAAGAGATTATAACAAAGGCACGTGAAGGAAAATCCTATGGCAATCTCATTAAGTCTGAACTTGAACAGCTTGCAACCTTACAGGATTTATCAGGTGATTCATTGCAGCCTCAGTTAGAACGACTACGTGGTGTTGCTGAAAAAACAAAGAAAAGTGAACCTGTTGTATATGCAATCTATAACAATGTGCTTGGTCGTCTCTATCAATCACATTTCATTTATAATGCTGATTCAATGGTTGTTTGCAAACGTTTCTTTGAGCGTTCGATGCAAGATCCAGCCTTATTAGCTGCTGTAAAAGTTGATAAATATACGCCGTTGATGGTTACTGGCATTGATAGCCGTATCTTTAATGATGATCTTTTGCATGTTTTGGGTATCGTAGCAGGGGATTATCACACGCTTTATCAATGGTATTCTTCACATAATAATCGTAGTGCTGCCTGCTATTGTGCCTTCAAACTACTTGAAGAACAACACAAGTCATCTCGTAATGAGATGAAACATTCGAAATATCTGCAGCGTCTTGACTCCCTTATTTCATGTTATCAGGACTTGCCAATTGCAGGAGAATTGGCCATCGCTCGTTATGAATTTATGGATCAGGCGAACGATGTTACGGCTGTAGAGAAAATGAATTACCTTAACTATGCACTCTCAAAGTGGGGGAATTGGCCTCGTATGAACATCCTTCGTAATGCACAAAGCCGACTAACACTACCGAGTTTTATTGCTGATTTCGGTCCATCTGTGCAGTTGCCAAACAAAGAAATCATCGTTAGAATTCGTCAACTGACAAATATTCAAAGCCTAACGATGACGGTAACACGCTTGAATGTACGCGAATGTGTATTGCCTAATCAGAATGGAACGTATGATTTTGATAAATTAGGAAAGTTGTTATTGGCTCCAACTGCTGTATCGTTGACACATCGTTATGTAGGACTTCCTGCATATCAAGTGAGTAGTGATTCGATGAGAATAGCTCCTTTACAAAAGGGAGTATATCTCATTGAGTTCTCAACTGACAATAAAGAAATCACGCCAAAACGTGCTTTGCTGCATATTTCAGATATATATTTGTTGCAAGAGCAACTTCCTGAAGAAAAAAGTAAACTTATAGTGCTGAGTGCTACAACAGGAAAGCCCATTCCGAATGCAAAGATTAATGTGCAGTATCGTGTTCCAAAATCTAAGGAACCTAAATACACGACGACACTTCTTACTGATAAACAGGGTGAGGTTACTTTCAAACAAGTGAAAGATGCTTATAGTATTTATTATCAAGCTTACACATCTGATGATAAGTTTTGTTTGAGTACAAGTCCTGGTTCTTATTATTCAGCAGGAGATGAATATACAAAAGAAGATGAAGATGATTTCATAGAGAATCATATTCAGCTTTATACTGATAGAAGTCTTTACCGACCTGGTCAGCAAGTAAAAGTGAGTTTAATCAACTATAAGACCGATAGTCGTACGAAAAAAGCTGCTGTCAATGTAGCAGATAGTGTTACTTTGGTTCTTAATGACGTTGATGATAATGAGATAGCAACGAAGAAAGTTGTCACCGATAAATTTGGAACGGCTTCTGCAACGTTTGATCTTCCTAAATCATGCAAGACTGGTGAATTTTCAATTGAAGCCAATGAGGATGATGAAATAGCGTTTCATGTAGAAGAATATAAGCGTCCTACATTCACGGTTGATTTCACTCCATACAAAAAAGCCTATCAGAATGGGGATACTATTCACGTAGAGGGAAAAGCCAAGAGCTATGTAGGCGCTCCTGTTCAGCATGCAAAAGTGGTGTATACGGTTACACGTCGTCCACTTTGGACATGGTGGCGAGCTACTAATGAGTCGCAAATGACGCTTGGTAGTGATACGATTAAGACAGATGAATCGGGGCAATTCCGTGTGCCTGTAAAGCTTATTATGCCTGAAACAAATAATAATCTACCACGTTATTACTTTGTAGAAGTGAACGCGACTGTAACAGATGGTGCGGGAGAAAGCCATGAAGGCATAACAACTTTATTACTAAGTAATCGCTCAAGTTATTTTAATTGTCAAATGCCAGAACGCATAGAGCGTGATAGTATGTTGCATTTTACCTTTGAATATAAGAATCTTCAAAGTGAAAATATTGCTGGAAAAGTAAATTATAAGATAGATAATACAACCTATCAAGCCAATACAAATGAGCCAATTGCATTGAATCTTCAGAAGTTTAAGACGGGAGTTCATCTCTTGGAAGCCATTTGTAATGAAGATACTTTGCGTCGTTCATTCACAGTTTTCTCGTTGAAAGACAAGAAGCCTGCAGCCGAAATGAAAGATTGGTTCTACGTAAGCGGTAAATCTTTCAAGGAAGATGGAAAGCCTATTTATGTGCAGTTAGGTTCAAGTTTGAAAGATGTCAAGGTATATTATACTATTCTTTCAGGAAGCAAAATACTTGAGAATGGAAGCTTTGTCATTAATGATGAGTTGAGAACTCGTACTTTTAAATATAAAGAAGAGTATCATGATGGTATTAGATTAGCTTATGCTTGGGTGAAAGATGGTGAGCTCTTTGTACATAATGTCAATATACAGCGGCCGATTCCAGTGTTGAAACTAAATACCAAGTGGATTACTTTCCGTGATAAACTCACACCGGGTCAGCAAGAAACTTGGACACTTCAGATTACAGATAAAGACGGAAAACCAGCCCGTTCGCAACTCATGGCAACAATGTATGACATGAGTCTTGATGACATTTATGGTCATCGTTGGAACTTATTTGTAGATTTTAGCTGGTCACTTCCTTACTTTCAATGGTCTGGAAACAGGTTTTCAACGCAGAGTCTTTATGGAGAAATGCCACTGAAACAACTCTATGTGCGTCCCTTTGACTTTACACATTACGTGTTGAATGATGGTATTCGACCTGCTGTTATGGTGCGGGGAGCAGTGGCAGGGGTGCAGAAGAGCATGTTAACTGGCAGCTATACGGTTTATGATTCAGCTGAAAGCTCTCTGTTTGGGTCAAGAAGTCCCGAACTCCAAGAGGTTGTTACATTAGCTTATTCAGCATCAAAGACTCGCACAGAAGCGCCAAAACCGAAGCAGGAGCAGGTTCCATTACGTAAGAATTTCAATGAAACAGCGTTTTTCTTCCCTGCACTTCAGACAGACAATAAAGGCAATGTGAGTATAAAATTCACGTTACCGGAGAGTGTAACAACATGGCGTTTCATGGGACTTGCACATGATAAACACATGAATAATGCGCTGGTTGAAGCTATAACTGTAGCAAAGAAGAGCGTAATGATTATGCCGAATATGCCTCGTTTTATTCGAATGGGAGACGAATCTGTGTTATCCAATCGCATTGTTAATACTACAAATGTTGCTCAAACAGCACAAGTTGAAATGCAAATACTTGATCCTAAGACCGAGAAACAATTGTTATCTTCATCTAAAAAGATAACGCTTGCAGCTAATTCAACTTCAAATTGTGACTTCACTTTCGTTCCTTCACAACTTCGTTCGATGGGTTATGACCTTGATGCTGTAGTTTGTCGCATGACTGTTAATGGAGAATCATTCAGTGATGGAGAACAACACTTGCTGCCAATCCTTTCAGATAAGGAGCACATCGTAACGACTTTGGCTTTCAGTCAATATGAACCAGGAACTGAAACGATAGCTGTTGATAAGCTGTTCCCTGTTAAGAAGAATGACAATAAGCTAAAGGTTACCTATACAAATAACCCTGCTTGGATGATGGTTGAGGCTCTTCCAACGATTGCTCACGCTTCAACAAAGGACGCTATCGGCCTTGCTGCCAAATATTATGCAAACAGTTTGTCGGCTCACTTGATGCAGATTGCAGGACAGAATGATTCTTTATCTGTGATGAATGCCTATAAAGAAGAATCCCTTTTCGCGCTTCGTCAATTACAACTTGCTGATGGTTCGTTTGCATGGTGGCCTGGAATGCGAGGTTCTTTCTATGTAACAGTGGCAGTAACTGAAATGCTTCAACGTCTAAATATGATGTTAGGTGAGCAGACATCTACAAAGAAATTGTTGACCAACAGCATGAAGTTTATGGCAGGAGAGGTAAGTAAACATGTCGAAGTTCTTAAGCATTTAGAGGCTAAGAAGTATGATAATTTACTACCTTCTGAAGCAGATATGCAGTATCTTTACATTTGTGCTATGCGCAAAGAAGGACTAAATCACCCTGATAATAAATATCTTTTAGGACTTGTAGAGAAACGTCCTGCCTTGTTTACTATATATGGTAAGGCAATGATGAGTGTTATTTTGGCTCGTAATGGTAATGTGAAGTTGGCAAAAGAACACCTTGAAAGTCTTAAGCAATATACGGTTTATACGGATGAAATGGGCCGTTATTTCGATACAAAGAGTGCTTCTTATTCTTGGTTTGATTATCGAATACCAACTGAAGTGGCTGCAATAGAAGCTATAAAGATGGTAACTCCTGAAGATAAAAAGACAGTTAGTGAAATGCAACGATGGTTGTTGCAAAGCAAGCGCACTCAAAGTTGGGACACTCCGATTAACGCTGTCAACGCTATTTATGCCTTTATGCAAGGGCAAACAAAGGAAAGTCTTACGAACTATGGTGCTAATACGGTGTTGAAACTTAATGGTACAGAGCTTAAAACAAAAGAAACTTCTGTAGGACGTGCTATGGTTGAGGCTGAAAAGACAGGTAAAAGATTTGGTGTTTTAACAGCCGAAAAGACTTCAAACAATATTAGTTGGGGTGCTGTTTATGCTGAATATGATCAGGATATCAAAGATGTTAATCAACAATCTACCCAACTTAGTGTGACTCGTCAGCTCATAGATGCCGATGGAAAGGTTGTCACAACAGACAAATTCAAAGTGGGTGACAAGCTAAGAGTGCGCATTACACTTAAAGCAGACCGTGATTATGACTTTGTAGAAGTAGTAGATAAGCGTCCGGCATGCCTTGAACCTGTAGATCAAATGAGTGGTTTCAACTGGCAATACTATTATGCTCCCGGAGATTACACTACAAATTACTACTTCGATTGTCTTTCAAAAGGAACTCATGTGATAGAAACAGAATACTATATTGACCGCGAAGGCGCTTATATGAGTGGCATTTGTACTGCACGATGCACGTATAGTCCTGAGTTCAGTGGGCATGATAAAGCAATTAAATTGAATAATGAAAAGTAATATCTTGATAGGAAGCATGTTGCTATGTGCTACACTTTCTGCACAAGCACAACGCATTAATGCTGATCAACCGGTTGTAAATGTAGGGCAAGTGCTCTTCAAACAGCCTGTAAAAGCAGAGTTTATACTAAAGAATAAAGGCTTAAAGACCTTACGAATAAAGGAGGTTAAGACCAGTTGTGGATGTACAACAGTGTCATTTCCAGAGGTTGTTAACGCTGGAAAGGAGTTTACTGTGAGCGCTATTTACAATGCACAAACACTCGGAAACTTCTATAAGCAGGTGGCTATTTATAGCAATGCAAGTAAAGAACCTGTTATGTTGACAATGAAAGGTGTGGTTGTCAATGAGATAAAAGATTTCATAGGAAACTATGCTTATAGTCTTGGTGATTTGAAGGTTGACGTGAATGAGGTTGAATTTGATGATGTTAATCGTGGTGATCAACCTTCGATGAAGATTCATATCTTTAATAATTCTAATGAGATTGCACAGCCTGTGTTCATGCATTTGCCTAATTATCTTACGGCAGAAGTGTCTCCTTCACGTATCGCTCCTCATCATTCGGGAACTGCAACGCTTTCGCTTGACTCTCGGAAGCTACGTGATTTTGGACTAACACAAACCAATGTGTATCTCGGTTTTGCTCCTGGTGATAAAGTTTCTGAGCAAAAGCAGATTCAGGTTTCAACTATTTTGCTGCCTGCTTTCCAACAAATGACACCCCAACAAATAACAAATGCTCCTAAGTTAAAGCTGTCGACAGATAGTCTTAACCTTGGAAACTTCAATGGAAGAAAGCGAATTAAGGGAGAGATTGAACTTACAAATACTGGGCATTCAACGCTTGAAGTGCGCAACTTACAAATGTTCTCTAATGGTTTAGAGATAGCCTTGAATAAGACAAAGATTGCTCCTAATGGGCAAGCGAAGCTTAAAATAACGGCTGTTCGCGATCAAATCAAAGAGCCAAACCGGGCATTGAGAATCCTAATGATAACCAATGATCCTGACAAAGGAAAGGTGGTTATCAAAATACATGTTAAGTAAATGCTACAGATTGAAATCGATAATGGCAGTGGTTTCTGCTTTGGGGTAACGACAGCAATAAAGAAAGCCGAAGAAGAGTTAGCCAAAGGGGGAACCCTTTACTGCCTTGGTGACATTGTACATAATAGCATGGAGGTTGAAAGACTCCATGAAAATGGTCTTATTACGATTAATCATGAGCAATTAAGAGAATTGCATAATGTGAAGGTTTTGCTGAGAGCACATGGTGAACCGCCTGAAACTTATGCATTAGCACGTAAGAACAACATTGAGATTATAGATGCAACATGTCCTGTTGTATTGCAACTTCAGAGACGAATCAAGAGGCAATACGAAGATGTTGAAGATGAATTAGTGCAGCAAACGGATGCTAATCGTCAGATCGTTATTTTCGGAAAGAATGGTCATGCAGAGGTTCTGGGATTAGTGGGGCAGACCAACAGCAAGGCGATTGTAATCGAAAAGTTTGATGATGTGAAAAAGCTTGATTTCAATCGCAGTATATATCTCTATTCGCAGACTACGAAAAGCTTGGATGAGTTTCATCATATCATCGATTATATTCAGTCACATATTTCTCCAGATGCAGAGTTTAAGAGCTTTGATACGATATGCAGACAGGTGGCAAATCGTATGCCTAACATCGCAAGTTTTGCAAGTAGACATGATGTTGTGATTTTCGTTGCTGGTAAAAAGAGCTCTAATGGGAAAGTGCTTTTTAAGGAATGTTTGACTGTAAACCCCAATAGTTATCAGATAGAAAGTGCAGATGAGATTGATATGCAATGGTTTCATGGAGCTAATACCGTAGGAATCTGTGGTGCAACAAGCACTCCAAAGTGGTTGATGGAAGAGTGTAGAGATTATATTAAGCGTTGGTATCAAGCTTGATTACACCCTTGCATAAGGTTGTTTATAGTCACGTGGTAAGTTGTTGTGAATCAGTGTGTTTTTAAGTTTTGGTTAGATTATTCTGTAAACTGCTTTATTTTACATGGTAAACGGAGCCTTTTTACACGATAACTAATCAACGAAAATGAAGAAAAGTCGAAGTTGGCGTAAACTAACTGATAATGAGTGAGAAATGGAACGATTTGCATAGAGGTGCTCTTT
>ERZ773250.913-NODE-913-length-15923-cov-13.508193_pt1 | contig 15923 bp, 6 predicted proteins | sample MGYA00511258_ERZ773250 | MGnify/ENA primary metagenome ERZ773250 (study PRJEB29015, sample SAMEA2738164) | human oral metagenome | biome: human oral; feature: human-associated habitat; material: saliva | place: China | collected 2187 ... | reverse complement strand
ATGCCGAAGGAGTCAATCCACAGGTAATTGAAAACTACGATGGTGGTGTGATTGAACTTGGAAATTCTGGTTTCAAACTCGATCCAGCTGACTTCAAGAGTCTTGAAAAATATCCAGGACAAACGTTAATTACTACAGACGGGACTACCCTTCTCGGTGCTGACGATAAATCAGGTATCGCTGAAATCATGACTGCTATTGAATATCTGACTGCCCATCCTGAAATCAAACACTGTGAAATCCGTGTCGGATTCGGCCCTGATGAAGAAATCGGTGTCGGTGCCAACAAATTTGATGCAGAGGATTTTGATGTGGATTTTGCCTACACGGTTGATGGCGGTCCGCTAGGAGAACTTCAGTACGAGACCTTCTCAGCAGCTGGGGCTGAATTGCATTTCCAAGGACGGAATGTCCATCCTGGAACCGCCAAAGGTCAGATGGTCAACGCCCTTCAGCTAGCAATTGATTTTCATAATCAACTTCCAGAGAATGATCGACCTGAGTTAACTGAAGGTTACCAAGGGTTCTACCATCTTATGGATGTGACAGGTAGTGTAGAGGAGGCGCGTGCAAGCTACATCATTCGTGATTTTGAAAAAGATGCCTTTGAAGTGCGTAAAGCAACTATGCAGTCTATCGCTGATAAGATGAATCAAGAACTTGGTAGCGACCGTGTCACCCTAAACTTGACAGACCAGTACTACAATATGAAAGAAGTCATTGAGAAAGATATGACTCCAATTACCATTGCTAAAGCCGTTATGGAAGGTTTGGGTATCACTCCTATTATCAAACCAATCCGCGGCGGGACAGACGGCTCTAAAATTTCCTTTATGGGAATCCCAACTCCAAATATCTTTGCTGGTGGCGAAAACATGCATGGACGTTTTGAATATGTTAGCCTTCAGACTATGGAACGTGCAGTTGATACTATCATTGGTATCGTAGCTTATAAATAATTGATAAAAAACCGAGCATATCCAACTACGGAAATGCTCGGTTTTAGTATTTTATACTCTTCAAAAATCTCTTCAAACCACGTCAACGTCTCCTTGCCGTACTCAAGTACAGCCTGCGGCTAGTTTCCTAGTTTGCTCTTTGATTTTCATTAAGTATTAGAAGTGACTTCTTTCCCTGCCCCTTTAGTTATCTCCCAATTTTCTCGTCTACTTGATTATATTCCACTTAATACAAGGACAACAATCTAAAAGAATTGTTACAACATTCTTACATCCAATTCGAATACACTATTTAGGGACATTTAATATTAATTATCCTTTTTTCTTTTGACTATTCCAATCATGCCTAAGAACATGCCCATAATTCCTACAGATGCAAAAGCAGAACCATCTTCACTTCCTGTTTTAGGTAGAATTTCTTGACGATTTGCAGGTGCTTGATAAGTCTTATCTTCTAACATAGGCGGAACTACATATGATTTCTCATCATTTTTATCTACGATTTCATTCATAGTGGTTTCAGAGGCAGTTACATCACTAGTAAATCCTGATTCTTGATGACTTGCAGCTTCTTCACTAGGAACTCCTTCCTCAACGTTCGAAACTCCATGAGTAACTCCTTCAGAACCAGTCATACTACCAGTAAACTCTGGTAAGTTATGAATAGCTGCTTCAGAACCAGACACACCACCAGTAAACTCTGGTAAGTTGTGAATAGCTGCTTCAGAATCAGACACACCACCAGTAAACTCTGGTAAGTTGTGATTAGTTGCCTCAGAACCAGACACACCACCAGTAAACTCTGGTAAGTTGTGATTAGTTGCTTCAGAATCAGACACACCACCAGTAAATTCTGGTACCTTGTGGTCAGCTGATACGATTTTAGCTGATTCTTCTTTCTTAGTTCCAACCAACACAATTTCATCTTGCGCAACTTCAACAACTTCACGAAGTTTTATAGTACGGCTTCCATCTGGTGCTACTTCAGTCAAGATACGTTCCTTACCTGCACGACCTACCTGAGTCACTCGAGTTTCACCTTTTGGAAGACTTGAATCTTCTTGTTTAACTTTCTTGAAGTTAATTACTTTTTCTACTACTTCAAGACTTGGTTGAGGTTGAACTAGTTCCTTATCTCCATCCGTTGGAACTATGGAATGTTTCACTTCCTCTTTCGGAGTCGCCTGAAGTTGGTTAATAGAAGTTAGAGCTGCTTGCAAGGCTTTGTCTACTGCATCTTGTGTCTTGGCTTCTTGGATAGCTGTAAGTGCCTGTTCTGATAACTCAACTAGTTTCTTCTTAGCTTCTTTATCGCTACCTAGTTCCTTGCTCTTGTTTTGGATAGCCTCTGCCAAGCTTGCCATGGCCTTGTCGTAGTTAGGCTCTTCTGGCTGGGATGGTTTTGCTTCCTCTTTCGGAGTCGCTTGAAGTTGATTGATTGAAGTCAGAGCTGCTTGTAAGGCTTTATCTACTGCATCTTGTGTCTTAGCTTCTTGGATAGCTGTAAGAGCCTGTTCTGATAACTCAACTAGTTTCTTCTTAGCTTCTTTATCGCTACCTAGTTCCTTGCTCTTGTTTTGGATAGCCTCTGCCAAACTTGCCATGGCCTTATCGTAGTCAATCTTAGACTCTTCTTGCTGGGATGGTTGCTCTGGTTTTGGTTCCTCTTTCGGAGTCACATGAAGTTGGTTAATAGAAGTCAGTGCTGCTTGCAAGGCTTTATCTACTGCATCTTGTGTCTTGGCCTCTTTGATAGCTGTAAGTGCCTGTTCTGATAACTCAACTAGTTTCTTCTTAGCTTCTTTATCGCTACCTAGTTCCTTGCTCTTGTTTTGGATAGCCTCTGCCAAACTTGCCATAGCCTGGTCGTAGTTAGGCTCTTCTGGCTGCTCTGATGGCGAAGTATCTTCTTTTCCATAGTTTTCTTCCTTATCAAGGATAGCTTGTAAGGCTGTGGCTGTTTTCAGAATTTCTTGAGCATTGGAAGGACTTGCTGAAAGTTGCTCAGATAATTTATCTAAGTTTGATTTGAAAGCTTCACGAGCCTCTGGAATGTCCTTTAAGCTTGTCTGATCAAATTTATCTAACTCCTCCTTCCAGTTCTTCATAGCCTGAACTAATTCTTCTTTGGTATAAAGAGTGCTTTCTGCTCCACGAGTGATGAACTTATCAACTTGAATACCAATATTTCTAGAGGTATCATTTCGTTTTGGATCCAATTGCAAGGTTACAGCATGCCAACCTTCTTCGAGTCCAGTCAAACGAACAAGAGTCTGATCACCTTGACGTGTAGTTGCTGTACCACTGAAGTATTTCTTACCATCTACAAGAGAAGCATTTCCTTGACCATCTTGATACTCAAGTTCTTTACCATCTAGAGTAACCTTATAGACACCATGACTAGGGTCAACAAAACCTTTAACTTCAATACCTGTTCCATAGAAGTAAGCTGTTACGCTAGCATTTTTCTTTTGTTCTTCAGTCAAACGACCAAATGAAGCCCAAGATTCAGTATTTTGGTATTTACCTGCCGAATTGGTTTCATGATGCCAACCTGGGCTATAATCAAGTTGACTGGCCTGGTCATCATGACTGACTTGGTCTTTTTGAAGTAAGTCAGCTTTCATTACTCGAACAGTTGCTTCTGAAGCAAATCCAAGCAAGGCATTATCTGATGCGCTTGTCATTTTCACTTTAAAGTCAAAAATTGAATCAGCTTGCTCGGTAAAGTCAATTGTCGGAATTGTCAAAGTCTTTTCTGTTTCACCATCTTGGAAGGTCAAATCAGCCGTTGTATCCTTATAAACCTTACCGTGAACCCCTGTTCCTGGCTCAGTCACGACATGAACTGTCGCAACTCCTTTGCTACCACCAACACGTTTGATGGTTACAGTAACTGGTTGGCCTTTTTGAACTTCATAGGTTGTTTCTTTCAACTCAAACATACCCTTACCAGCATTATTAAGCGTATAGATACCTTCAGTTGCAATAGCTTTGCCAGTTTTGTTAACGAGTTTGATGGTATGTTCACCTGGAGCCAAGTCATCTGTCTCATAAACCATCTGGCTACGTTTACGAGCTGCATTATTGGTTTGTACATCTGCAACCTTTTGACCATCAACGTACACCGACATTTCACCGTGGTTTGGATCCACTGTAGATACGACATAAGCCTTAGTTCCATTGAAACGGTAAGTCACGCTTGCATCTTTTTGGTTAGTCCACATAGATGTTCCGCGGATACCTTCAGATTCGTCATACCAGGTTGTATTTGCTTTGTCAGCTGTTGTATTTGAATGGTAATCCAAACCTAGAGGATAACCATCTGTTTTTTCGATACTACTTGGTGTCTTATAAACAGAGAAGTTTGTCAAAATAGGGGTTGCTTGTGAATTCGTGATAGTCACACGAATCTTTTGGGCTTCTACAGGTTGACCTTGGACAAGACGACGATAACCAACAGTCGAACCCTCTCCATATGGAACCCAGCGACCATTGAGCTCAACTTCAACCTTAAATCCTGAGATACGTTGACCTTTAGCGATATCTTCTTTGAGTTCGACTACGTCAAAGCGTCTCTTTTGACCAAGGTCGACAGTGAATTCACCTGTCTTCGCATCATTTGACAATGCCCAACTAGTATCATCCTTACCATCTGTTAGGTTACCTGCTTGGTACAAATGATTCTTACGGGTAGAGCTTGCCGTTACAGTTGCTCCCTTGGCGAAATCAGTCGCATACATTTGGTCCAAGGTTGCTCGGAATTCTTTCAAGCGAGCCACGTCTGCTTCTGCGAATTTACCTTCTTTATTTGGTGGAATATTGAGGAGAAGTGGCGTTCCACGACCAACAGACTTGAAGTAGATATCCATCAAATCTTTGATTGATTTTGGTTGTTGATTATCATGGTAGAACCAACCTGAACGAATAGAAACGTCTGCTTCACCAACTGAGTACATATCCCCTTCTGGATCCCCATGGTTGAGATAGTCATTCTTCACATCATCAGTGATTTTAGCTTTCTTAACCTTATGCCAAACTGGATCTCCAGCGATACCACGTTCATTACCGATCCAACGGACGCTTGTTGGTTGAGCAGAGAAGATAGCAATATCCCCTTCAGCTTTCTTGATGTACTTGAACCACTCGTCAAAGGTGTAAGTTACTTTTTGAGCTCCGCTACCACGCGCACCATCCATCCATACTTCGATGAATTTACCATTGTTTCCGTATTTAGGATTGCCAAGGATTTCCTTGAGTTGGTTGAGATAGTATTCGTTATACTCTTTTTCAGTTGAAACATGATATTTAGGGTTGTTAGCATCCCATGGTGATAGGTAAACACCCATATTCATATCATACTTAGTCGCTGATTTAGAGATTTCTTCGAGAAGATCTCCCTTACCATCTTTCCATGGACTTGCAGCCACCGTATGGTCTGTATATTTAGATGGATAAATCACAAAACCGTCGTGGTGTTTGACAACCATGATTGTTCGTTTGAACCCAGCATCCTTCAAGGTCTTAATCCACTGATCTGTATCAAGGTTAGTTGGGTTAAAGTTTTGAGGATTTTCTCTACCGTTCCCCCATTCAGAGTTAGTGTAGGTATTCATTCCATAGTGGATGAAGGCGGCCAATTCTTCCTTATGGTAGTCCAATTGAGCCTTACTTGGCAGTGGTCCATAGTTTCCAATTTCTGTTTCTTCGTCTTTTGGATCCACTACTGGAGTCGCAGGAGTTGCTGGTTTTGGATCTTCTATTTTTTCGTATTCAAAAATAACTTGGTTCACTCCTTTATGTTGGATTGTTGCTTCTTGGCTTACATTGACTGCACGGTAGCCTGTAATTTCTTTAGCTTGGAATCTATGAACAAAGGAAACTTCGTATTCTTTACCATCGTTATTGTCAACAGTTGCAGGCGCTAATTCTTGGTCTGTACCTTTCAAGCGGTAACGAAGATCGAAGGAACCCTTATTGACTTTATAAACCACCTTGATGATACGAGTTCCTGCAGGAGCCTTGCTCACAACGCTATAATCCTCTCCCCAGGCATCTTTCAGTTGCTTGTTGACAGCTTTGCCATCAATCGATACAATCTCGTATTTGTCTTTATTCTTCTTGTAGAAATCAGTCTTCTCAATTTCTGTTTTATAGTTATAGTCAAACTGAGTTCCAACTGCCGTCTTTTCAACAAAAGTATCATTTTCTTTGACTAAATTATCATTTTGATCTAGATGTTCGATAACAACTCGTCCATAGTCAACACCTTCAAGAAGCGTCGCAGCACCACTTTGATCGAAAGAGTATTTATTTTTGCCAATAACAGCTGTCTTATTTCTAATCATTTCTCCTTCTGGAGTAAAGTAGTAACGATTACCATTATCTCCTTGGTACCAGCCTTTGACTCCATATTTATCAATGATTTCCTTAACCCATGCTAACTGTTCAGGAGATAGGACAAGCCCTCCTCCAAAGCGGTCTTTTTCAGCAATATTCATATTATCAACAGTTCCATGTTGGTGAATTCCAATAACTTTACCATCACCATTAATAATTCCACCACCAGAAAGACCAGAAACAGAAGTCAGGCGATAAGTGATGCCAACCGCTCCTTTATCATCAAGCTTTTCAGTACCCTTAACGACACCATCAGCCTTATACAACTGACCAGGAATGATTGGTTCCTTCAGTTCCGGAGAAGTGGAATCTGTCGGATATCCTATGATACTAACTGGTTCACCAGCTTTATAGCTACGATGTTCTGCAAGAGGAGTAAAGGTAGCTGCCTTATTTGGACTTGCAATCGAAAGTGGAACTGGTGCTACTACTAAAGCTAGATCATTCTTAATTCCTTCACCAAACTTTTCTTTATTCCAAAAATGAATATCCTTTTCCTTGAACAAAACCGTATTTCCTGACGTTGGCAAAGAATTGTTCTTAGCAGTATTTGAACCTACATTGTAATAAAACTTAGTAGTATCACCGCCACGAATAGAACCTGCATTGGTATCTGCATCCTTGACTAAGAAATTATGAGCTACTGTCAACATAATATTTGGAGCTACAAAGATTCCAGATCCAGAATTGAGATAACGTTGGCTACCTCCACCTGCTAAAGGTGAACTGAAAATTGTATAAACCATAGCAGCTGAGGTAGCTGGCTGGTCTTCATAATTAATACGTTTAAGGTCTTGGCCACCATTGATAATGGCTCTATTTTCTTTTTCGCCTTCAGTTGGAGCTACTTCCGTAGGTTTCAATATACTCTTAGTCTCTACTTGTGGACTTTCTCTTTCTGAAACAATAGCTGAAGTATCTACTTGTTTCACTGAGGTATCAGGATAAGCACGATCAGAGATTTCTTCAGGGAGTACATCACCAGCCACTTCAGTAGTTTTGGCTTCCTTAGCCACTTTCTCGACGTCAGGTTCTGTTTTTTCAGTTACTTCTTCTTTTATCGCTTCTACTTTTTCATGATCTACATCTGCTGTATCTTTTGCTTGACCGTCCACTTCAAGTTTCGGTTCTGTCACAAGTTCACTAGCCGCAACATTCCCAGATGCAAAAAAAGCAAGACCGACTGCTACAGAAGCAACACCAACAGTCAGTTTACGAATACTAAATATTCGACCTTTTTCTAAAAAATATTGTTTCATCAAATACTCCTAATCTTCTAGAGCAGTCAGCTACTGCCCGAGCCCAGTTTTAACTGGTAACAGTCTTATGTTTATTTACTTTTCAAAAACTCCTTCCCATAAGCACTTTATTTAGACAATTACAAACATCTAGAAATCGCTTACATTATCTTGGATAAAATAATGCTTTTAATAGCCAATTTTTTATCATATTAAGTATACTGTATTACAATAAAAACACAAAGTTTTTTATGGTTTTTACTACTTTTTTACTTTATATTTTGTGATAGTCTATGGCTAAGGACAGACGAGTATAAAGTTCCATTAATATAAAAAGAGATAGGATTTATGATATGTACCTAAAAAATTAGACAGAAAAAATCTAACTTTTACAAGTCGGCACCTAATTTTATTTCCATTACCTCTTTTTATTTTTAAAAAATTAAGTTCTCAACTTCTCTATTATTCTCTCTTTTTCCCTATCATCAACAAGCCAAGAAACATCCCTACAAATCCTACAATTGCAATACTAGACTTATCCTCACTTCCTGTTTTAGGCAGGAGATGTTGCTGCGCCGCAGGCACTTGATAAGTATGTTCTTGTGGCATGGCCTGCACTGCAGTAGACTGGTCAGCCTTATATTCTGTCACCTTATGCACTGCTACTTCGGCCTCGTTGACACCATCTGCAAGAGTTGGTAAATCCGAACTAGCAGGCTGGGCTTCATGGAATCCTCCTTCATAAGATGGAAGTTCTGAGCTTGCTGCTTCCACCGCATTAGCACCTCCCTCATAGGATGGAAGTTCTGATTTGGCTGCTTCTACTGCATTAGCGCCTCCCTCATAGGATGGAACTTCTGATTTGGCTGCCTCTACTGCATTAGCGCCTCCTTCATAGGATGGAACTTCTGATTTGGCTGCTTCTACCGCATTAGCGCCTCCCTCATAGGATGGAAGTTCTGATTTGGCTGCTTCCACTGCATTAGCACCTCCTTCATAGGATGGAAGTTCTGATTTGGCTGCTTCCACTGCATTAGCGCCTCCCTCATAGGATGGAAGTTCCTGAACCGCTGCTTCTTCGCCGTTGATACCACCTGTAAATTCTGGAACTTCATGGATTGCTGCTTTTGCTCCATTTTTTCCACCAGGAACTCCTGCACCTTCAAGACTTACAGGCAAATTATGCATGCTCTCAATTGCACCATCAATGATTTCTGTAATTTCCTGACCAATATCTTCCTTACTAGCTGCAAATAGCAATGTTTTTGAATCGTATTGAGTCAAGAAGGTCGCAAAATTTCCATTTGCCAATTTAAGAACGGGTGGCTGATTCACCAACACTTCAGAATCAAATTCTAAAGCGATGACATTTTTGCTCATCTCTACAGCATTCTTCACGATTGCTTTCGTTGGAGAAATCCCATCCTTACTTAAGAAATCCCAATTGAATTTCTTATAAGACAAGGTATATTCATTTTGTTTACTATCCGCATGCTCATAAAGCAAACCAAATTCACCATTTCCAAGATCTTGCAAGGAGTTATAAGCAAATTTACCACTTTGAATTGGATTATGCTTGAGCCAAGTTAAATCTCCATTCGCTTCCACTCGTGCAACATGCACCAAACCATTGTAACGTCCTGGACCACCTGCATTGCTGAGGACAATATATTCCTTACCATTTTGCACAGTATGAATAGCTGACATTTGAACATAGACATCTTTGACATCCGCATAGCGCTTCACATCTTTTTCCCAAGTGGCTCCACCATCTTTACTTGTAGCAACTTGAAGATCACCTGTCAATCCGCGCATGAAGAGTTTGAGATCTCCATTATTCAACTGAACAACAGTTGACTCCGTATTTTGAGCACTTGGATTATTCATAGTTGAAGAATGAATCGTTTGGTTGCCTACTGGACGATTATCATTGACTGCCTCACCTGCATGCCAAGTTTCACCATGGTCATCTGAGTAAATGACGCGTGAAGACTGAGAACCACCTAGATAGGATACGTTATTTGTCGTATAAGCAGGGATAACAAGTCGCCCTTTGTGAGGACCTGAATGCAAAGCAATACCTGTACCAGGCCCAGTACCTAAGAAGTGCATCCAGTCCTTACGAATACCGTACGTAATATCTTTAGGTGCAGACCAAGTTTTACCATCGTCATCACTATAAGACATCCAGAGATAGTTGGTGTTTGAAACCCTAAAGATATTCTTGTCGCTGTAATCAAAGTAGACATTACCGATAAGTTCTTCACCTTTGTAAAGGTCTCCCTTATCACTGTATGCTGGCTTCTTAGGATCCACTACAACTCGGTATTCGGTCTTTCGATTTTCAGGATCAAAAACCTCACCATTTTCACGGATTGTATAATGTCCTGCTTCACCTTTTTTGTACAGAACTTGGTAAACCTTATCCCCAATTTGCTCATAGGCTTGCGGTGCTTTTCCTGGCAAATCTCTAACTGCTTCACCTTCTACAAACATATCAAAAATAGAGAAGATTCGCTTAGTTTTCGGATCTTGGACTAGGGCCATGTCAATATTAACTGGTGATCCCGCATGAGCTCTTCTAGCATTCTCATTATCACGAGGATTTGAGATGACGATTTTATCTCCCCATGTTTTGCCCTTATCATCACTACGACGAACAACCATACCGATATCGCCCCAGTCAGAGTGATGCAAACGTCTCTCATCTGCACCAGCAATCAAGGTTCCCTTATCCGTTTTCAGCAGAGCTGGAATACGGTAGCTTGCAATACCATCTTTATTTGGCTTGCGGTTCTCACCACCTTCAAAAACATCCAGTTTATCAGTAACTTCTGCTCCTTCAGGAAGTTTCTTCTCCAACTCTCCTCTTTCAAAGAGCTGACTACGTTTTTTTACTTCTTCTGGTGAAAGGGTACGATCATAAACCGTTAGATTACGGACTTTAAGATTAGCGCCCCAGAAGTTTTTGCCTGTACGTTTGGTTGTCCCAATTTGCACCTGGTTGACATCTGGCATATCTTTGATGAAACGACCAGACTGAGGACTTGTGCGCGACAAGACACCATTTACATAGACGCGAACCTGACCTTTTGGTTGGTCTGCATTTGGTCTTTCAACTGTAAAGGTTACAGAGTTCCACTCACCTGGCTTAATCTTCAAAGGAGCAGTTTTATAATCACCATAGAATTGGTTTCCATTTGCATCACGACCTTCAACGATTGCTGTATTATCAAGGATGGCCATGGTGAAATACTCATTTACTTTGGTATCACTAGAAACTGAAAAAAGGTTATAAAAACGTGGAGCAGACGCATCTGGCTTAAATTCCATATGAATGGTCGCATTTTGAAGTTTTTTAAGCTTGTCAAGTTCCTCCTTCATATCAACTCTTTGACCGTTTGAAGGATTGGTTTCAACATCTTCTTTTTCTACTACAGTATTGACGTTTTCTAACTCTCTTGCATAAAAGTCACGAGGAATGTTTCCAACTTCTTCTTCGTCTTCACTATCTGTTCCTGGAGTTTCGTTTGATGCTTCTGTTTCTGCTGCTTTTTCAGACCCTGGGTTTGCTTGCAACTCTTCACGGCTCACTTCAGTTCCCTTATTCGTTGCTGTTACCAATTTGTCTGCGAGTTTCTTATCGAGATTCGTCAGATTTCCTGTCTCTACTTCCTTAGGCAATTCTGGCAAAGATTGCCCCGCTGTTTCACTATTCGTTGATGGTGCCTCTTGAGCCAAAGCAGGGGCAACACCAAAAACAACCGCTCCAATCACTACTGAAGCTGCTCCAACTGTAAATTTCCGAATTCCGTACCGTTGTTTTCTATCAAAATGTCTCTGATTCATATTTTACCTCTCATTTTCTAATTCGGTAAAGCGCTTTCTTTTTTGACTTAAAATTTTTAGCCACTAGGACTAGACAATTCCAAAAGAAACTAAACTATTTAATGGAAATTTCCATTATTTTTAATTTAAACAATCTTGCATAGCGTACAGTTCAACTTTGCAATACGTCATGAAAGACATTTTACTCCTTTCATATTTTATCTTAACCTTATTATATAATAAATATTTTCAGTTTTAGACTTCACAGTAGACAATAGATTCTACTTTCAAAAATAGTTAAAAATTCTAAATTATTTGAAACTAGTTTCAATCATAATCCAATCAAAACAGAGTCTGAATGACAACATCCAATACGAGTATAAGAGCTAATAAACATTTTTCATAATAAAACGCATAATATCAAGGACTCAGCACTTGATACTATGCGTTTTTTGATTATAAATACGAATTATTTAGTACAACTTCTCTTTATTGATGAACTGCTTGAGCTGCTGTGATAAGGGTCAACTTGTACACATCATCAGCATTACATCCACGAGAGAGGTCGTTAACTGGCTTGTTCAAACCTTGCAAAACAGGTCCTACAGCCGCAAAGCCACCAAGACGTTCAGCCATCTTGTAGCCAATATTTCCTGCTTCGATACCTGGGAAGATGAAAACATTTGCTTGACCAGCTACCGTACTTCCAGGAGCTTTCAGAGCTGCAGTTTCTGGAACAAAGGCTGCATCAAATTGCAACTCACCATCGATTTCAAGGTCAGGACGCAAGTCGTGAGCAATTTTAGTTGCTTCTACAACCTTATCGACGCTCTCACCAAATCCTGAACCTTTAGTAGAATAGCTTAGCATAGCAATTTTAGGCTCGATGCCAAACATCTTAGCTGTGATTGCTGAGTTGATGGCAATTTCAGCCAAGGCTTCTGCATCTGGATTGATATTAATGGCACAGTCTCCAAATAGGTAACGTTCCGTACCACGAACCATGAGGAAGGCACCTGAAGTACGCGTTACATTTGGGCGAGTTTTGATGATTTGTAGGGCTGGGCGAACTGTTGAAGCTGTTGAGTGAATAGCTCCAGATACCATTCCATCAACCAAGCCCAAGTAAACCAACATAACACCAAAGTAATTGACATCTTCAACCAAAATCTTGCGTGCATCTTCTTCAGACATTTTGCCTTTACGACGCTCTACCAAGGCAGCAACCATTTCTTCAAATTGAGGATAATGTTGAGGGTCAATGACTTCGTAACCATCTTCAATTCCTTCGATTTCAAGATAAATTTTAATTTTTTCAGGATTCCCAAGCAAAACAGGAATCACTTCTGTTTCTTTTACCAAACGTTTAGTTGCTTGGAGAATACGAGGCTCTTCCCCTTCAGGGAGAACGATACGAGCATTTTTACCAACTAGGTTGGCTTTGAGACTTTCAAAAACTTCCATGAGTTTTCTCCTTTAAGATAATAATTATACTCTGAAACAGTTTTTATAGAGTATTAGTTGATAACTGAGTAATAAGGTTACTGAAATCATCCGGCAAGGGACTTTCTAACTGCAAGTCTTGCTCTAAAAATGGATGATAAAAGGATAGGTAATGGCAATGCAAGGCCTGACGTTGAATGCCGTCGTCCAGACTACCACCGTACAAATCATCTCCCAACAAAGGAAAACCAATATGAGAAAAATGGACTCTGATTTGGTGAGTACGTCCAGTATGCAGGCGAATATCTACCAAGTGAATATTCTCATAAGAAGCTACAATCTTATATGATGTATGGGCATACTTTCCACCTTTAGCCACTCGTCTGGTAATAATGGAGTCTTCATCACGCGCAATCGGAGCAATAATTTCCCCCTCTGGCTCCAAGTATCCCTCACCTTTAACCAAAGCAAAATAGCGTTTCTCGATAGACTTTTTCTGCAACTGCTTGTCTAATCGTGCATGGGCATAGCCGTGTTTTGCAAAGAGCATCAAGCCAGAAGTGTCCCTATCAAGTCTGGTCACAATGTGAACCTGCTGATTTTCATAATTTTGCTTGACATAGTAACCCTTGATAAAATTGGCAATAGTATTGGAGTGATTGACACTAGGAATAGAAGCCACTCCATAGGGTTTATTCAAGACTAGAAAATGGTCATCCTCATAGAGAATATCCAGTGGGCGCTCGATAGCTTCGAGAGTTTCAAAACCTTCCTCAGCGGGAATATCTATGATAACTCGGTCTCCAATATCCAATAGATACGTCGCATTTTGTGGTTGATCATTGACCAGAATAGCTCCGCCTCGAAACTTAATCTTAGCTAGCAGCCCCTTAGAAACCTCGTGCTTTTTTAAGAAGGTCTTAACCTTGACATGCTCATCTGCGATAAATTCAAACCTCATTCGTCCACCTCGCCGATGAAAGCATCCTTAACACGATTCCAAAAACTGGTATGGCTAGGCGATGCGACAAAGTGAATCTTATGATGGTCGATTTGATACTCGATTCTCTCAATATTACGGAAGGAATAAACACTATTGTCAACAGAAATAGTATGGTAATCGTTTCTAGTTGGGATAAGTTCAATCTTATCCTTCTTAGGAACAATGATAGAAGAGCCCAGCGTTCGATAAACACGATTATTAAGGCTGGCAATTTCCGTCAGTTGAAGAGCTTCAATGGTAGGGTGTAAAACAGCTCCACCAAGCGACTTGTTATAGGCTGTACTACCAGTCGGAGTCGAAACTGTTAGCCCGTCTCCACGAAAACGTTCAAAGGGGACACTGTTAATCACAATATCCGCCACCATGGTTCGATCGGACCTGCGGATGCTAGCTTCGTTGAGAGCTCTGAAAATCTTAACTTCACCATTTTCAAGAAAGACCTTCACATTTAGAACAGGGTAAGAGACCCTTGCTCCGGTATCTAGCTGCAAATTAGTTACTAGCTTGTCCAACTCAAAATCACGATAGTCCGTATAGAAGCCCAAGTGTCCCGTATGAACACCGATAAAGCGTACCTTGTCAAGCTGGTTTTCATACTTATGAAAGGCCGACAAGAGCATGCCATCCCCACCAATGGAAATGACAATGTCCGGATTGGTATCATTGAGTATAAACTGATTTCTCTTCAAACGATCTCGCAATTCATACAAAACCCTTTGACTCTGCGGTTTTCTATTAGCTATCAGGTCAATTCGTTTACCTGTATTCTTCATCTGTATCGTCACTGTTTCCTACACCGTCATTTAATTTTCTACTCAAAGGATCAAAAAGAGCCTGGGCTTCCTGGATATCATCTCGAATTTTACCCATTTCTTCATCCAACTGATGGGCAATTTTGGCAGTAATTTCCAGTCGCTTCTTAATCTCCTCTGGGAAATCCCCTTGGTACTTGTAGTTGAGAGAATGTTCTATCGTTGCCCAGAAATTCATGGCCAAAGTACGAATCTGAATTTCCGCCAAAATGGTCTTGGCTCCATTGATGGTGTCAACCATATATTCTACTACCACATGATAGGAACGGTAGCCTGAAGCCTTTCGATGAGTAATGTAATCGCGCTCCTGTATGACCCGCATATCCTGACGCTTGCGCAAAATAGCCACAACTTCTTGGACATCATCAACAAACTGGACCATCACACGCAAACCAGCAATATCCTGTAAATCGTGTTCCAAGGTCGCATAAGTAATACCACGTCGAGCCATTTTTTCCTTGATACTTTCAATTGGCTTGACTCGACCAGTCACAAACTCAATCGGAGAATGCTTATTTTGTTTACGATATTGCTTACGAATACCACGTAGTTTAATCTTTAACTCACCAACAGCTTGAATGTAAGGATCTAGAAATTCTTCCCATTCTAAGGTCATATATTCTCCCTTGTTCTCATATTGTCCTTCAAAAATATCTTTGATTTTTTCTCCAGATTTATATACAATAAATACAAAGCTATTATATCATATAATCCGCTTTCATAGATAAAGAAAAGGTAAGAAAATTGAAACATTTAGAAATTGAATTGAAAACACTATTGAAAAAAGATGAATATGATCGTCTAAAAGACCAATTCACAGGTGTCACTCCTGTTCTTCAAAAAAATTACTACATCGACACGCCTGATTTTGAACTAAGAGAAAAGAGAGTCGCTATGCGCATTCGAACCTTTGAAGACTGGGCAGAATTAACACTCAAAGTCCCACAAAGTGTTGGAAATATGGAATACAATCAAACATTGCAACTAAAAGATGCTGAAAACTATCTGTCTAAGGAAGAGCTTCCTCAGGGACTGGTTCTTGAGGAATTGGTGAAACATGGTATCCAAAGTAAGAAATGGCAGGTGCTTGGTTGTCTCACAACGCTTCGCTATGAAATGAAGACAGATATTGGTCTCATGGCACTGGATGAGAGTCAATACTTCGATATGACAGATTACGAATTAGAGCTTGAAGTGGAAAATCACGAGCAAGGCAAACAGGATTTCCAACAATTTTTAG
>ERZ773250.912-NODE-912-length-15925-cov-8.178639_pt1 | contig 15925 bp, 10 predicted proteins | sample MGYA00511258_ERZ773250 | MGnify/ENA primary metagenome ERZ773250 (study PRJEB29015, sample SAMEA2738164) | human oral metagenome | biome: human oral; feature: human-associated habitat; material: saliva | place: China | collected 2187 ... | reverse complement strand
TAGCAGCACCCATAGCTACTACTTCGTCTGGGTTTACACCTTTATGAGGTTCTTTGCCCATTTCTTTTTTGATAGCTTCTTGAACTGCTGGAATACGAGTAGATCCACCAACTAAGATTACTTGATCGATATCACTTGGAGTTAATCCAGCATCTTTAAGAGCTTGACGAGTTGGTACTAATGTTTTTTCTACTAAATGACGAGTTAATTCATCAAATTTAGCACGAGTTAAAGTATTTTCTAAGTGAACTGGACCATTAGCTCCTGCAGAGATAAATGGTAGAGAAATTTGAGTTGATATTACACCAGATAAATCTTTTTTAGCTTTTTCTGCTGCATCTTTAAGACGTTGCATTGCCATTTTATCTTGTGACAAATCGATACCTTGTTCTTTTTTGAATTCTGCTACTAAGTAATCGATAATAGCTTGGTCAAAGTCATCTCCACCTAATAGGTTATCTCCTGATGTAGCTAATACTTCAAATACACCATCTCCTAATTCAAGAATAGATACGTCAAATGTACCACCACCAAGGTCAAATACTAATACTTTTTGATCAATATCAGTTTTATCTAAACCATAAGCTAATGCTGCAGCTGTTGGTTCGTTGATAATTCTTTCTACTTCTAATCCAGCGATTTTACCAGCATCTTTTGTTGCTTGACGTTGAGCATCGTTGAAGTATGCAGGTACTGTGATTACTGCTCTGCTAACTTTTTCCCCAAGATAAGCCTCAGCTGTTGCTTTTAAGTTTTGTAAAATCATAGCTGAAATTTCTTGTGGAGAATAGTCACGACCATTTACATTTTCTTTATAATCTGTACCCATGTGACGTTTGATTGAAATCACTGTATTTGGGTTAGTAATTGCTTGACGTTTCGCTACTTCCCCTACTTGAATTTCATCACCTTTAAACGCTACTACAGAAGGAGTTGTTCTATTACCTTCTGGGTTAGGGATGATTTTAGCTTCCCCACCTTCTAAAACTGCTACTGCACTATAAGTTGTACCTAAGTCGATACCAATAATTTTTGACATATTTTTGTCCTCCGTTTTCTATAATTTATTCAAAAAATTCATGTCTATTTGTTAGAATAATTTTATTCTAACAAAATTTCTAATTGCTTAATTTAATCTTTAATCCATCTGCCTATTGGTTAACTTTCACCATTGCTGGACGAATTACTCTATCTTTTAATTTATATCCTTTTTGGAAAGTATCTAAAATTACACCACTTTCCTTATCACTTTCTTCACCTTGCATCACCGCATGGTGAATATTTGGATCGAACTGAACATTTTCAGTTTCTACTTCTTCTACACCTTCAGTTTTTAAAACATTTAATATTCCTTCGTAGACCATTTCTACACCTTTACGAAGAGCTTTTACTTCTTCATTATCGCTGTCTACTTGTAATGCTCTTTCCAAATTATCTAAACTTGGTAAAATTTCTGTAATAACTTTTTGACTTTTATAAATATTATTCGTTTCAATTTCTTGATTTTTACGACGTTTAAAGTTTTCAAACTCCGCATAAAGTCGTAAATATTTATCTTCAGAAGCTTTTACCTCTTCTTCTAATTTTTCTATTTTTTCTTGAAGCAGTTCTTCTGATGTTTTCTCTTCTACTACTTCTGCAGTCTCTTCAGCATTTTCAACACTCTCTTCAACTACTTCTTCTTGTAGATTTTCATTTTTTTCTTCAGTAGTCATCTCTACCTCCTAAATTATTTCAAATTATTATTTAAATTATCTCTGACACAACCAATTAGTGTCATAATTTTTGAATAGTCCATTCTCTTCGGTCCGAACACGGCGATAACACCTTGACCTTTTGATGTATTATATTTACTAGATACCAGCGATAAATCTGCCAAATTATCTAATGCAAGTTCCTTTCCTATTTTTATACAAGTATCTGAACTATTAGCATCTATGCTACTATCTAGCAATTCGACTATTTTATCATCTTCTAAGAGCGATACTACTTCTTTTAATTTTTCTACATTATCTATATCAGGTTGTTTTAATAAATTATACTTACCACCCAACGCTACAGTCTTCTTAATTTTATGTTGAAGTAATCTATTTAGTGCAACAACTATCATGTCATAATTATTAACTCGAGTTTTCAAATATTTTTCAAGCTCTCCATGAATAATTACATGGGCTGTTGCCATATCAACATCATAAAAATAACTTTGAAGAAGTTTATTAACCTCTGCTATATCATTTTCTGTAAAGTCTGCATCCAGTTTATAGTTTTGTTGAAAAACTTCTCCTATATTAGTTATCAATATAACAAGAATACTTCTACTACTAAGGAGTATAACTTCTATTTTATTTATCCGCCTATCTGTCTTTGTTGGAGCGAGTATAACCGCCGTACAATCAGTTAAATCAGATAAAATTATAGCATTTTTTTCTAAATAGTTATCCTCTGAAACATAATCACCGCTTATAAGTTCCTTTAATTTTTCATTATCATTATTAGTAAGCTCATATTCTTTCTTTATATAATCTACATAATAACGATAACCTTTTTCCGACGGAACGCGCCCTGATGAAATATGTGTTTTCTTTATCAACCCTTCTTTCTCAAGTTTGCTCATATCGTTTCTGATAGTCGCCGAACTAAAATCGATATTCTCAGCTAGTTGCTTAGATCCAACAGGTTGATTAGTAGTTATAAAATTTTCTACTATAGATTGAAGAATAAGTACTTGTCTGTCTATTAACATTTTTATCACCTATCTTCATTTGTGATTTTAGCACTCAAGATGCTCAAGTGCTAATCACATTATTAATATATCATTTTAGTCAAAAAAAGTCAATAGTTTTTCGAAAAAAATTTTTGACTTTTTTTGACTTTTGTTTTTTATACTATTAAACCTTGAAATAATTGCTTTTTGTAATTTTAACCTATATTATTAAATTAGAGTTAAAAAATAAAATACCGTTTTAACTTATTATTTTCTCTTATTATCTTAGTGTGATATAATGTATACTAATATAAATAGAATAGGAGATTATTACAATGAAAAAAATATTAAAATTAATTACACCATTACTTGCAACACTATTCTTACTTACAGCATGTTCTAGTGAAAAAACAAAAGTATATACTACAACTTTTGGAAATGATCAAGAAAATGAAACAACTATTATTTATAAAGGAGATGTTGTAAACAAGATAAAAACTATATCTAATATTAAAGATCTTGGAATGGATAGCGATTCTGCTTTTGAATCTATCAAAAAATCAATTGATGAACAAAATAAAGATATCAAAGGTCTCACATATAATGTAGAAAAAAAAGATGACAAAGCAGTAATTACATGGGATTTAGATTTTTCTAAAGTAGATTTTGATAAAGATAAAGATCGTCTACATCTTAAAGGTTCTTCTTTAGATGAAGAAAGAAAATTAAGTTATGTTGAGGAAAATATCAAAAAAGCTGGTGGCGTAGAGAAAAAATAACAATTTATTTGCGTTTAAAAAGTTAGAATTAATAGTCTAATTTTTTGAACGCTTTTCTAATTATTATATAAGCAAAAATAGTTTTTATTCTCAGCTTTCTTGTATATTCAGAAAAATTCTTGTATAATATTAAACGAAATACAGTGAGGTAAACAAATTTGGAACTTATAGAACTTAAAAAAGAATTGGAAGAAGTAAATAAACAAATATCAGAGTTCAAAACTTCATTAAAGATAGAAGAAAAAGAGCAAAGAGTAGCTGAAATAGAAAATATGATGCTTGATGCTGATTTTTGGAATGATAGCGAGACTGCTAGCACATTAGTTACTGAATCAAAAAGCATAAAAAAAGAACTTGACGAATTTAGTGCGATGATTGACTATCTAAATCACTCTGAAGAAATGGTAGAATTTTTAAATGATGAAGATGATGAAGAAATTTATCAAGAACTTATAGAAACTGTTCGCGACTTGAAACAACAGGTTGAAGATTTTAGCTTTAGGTTGTTATTTGCCGAAGAATATGATAACAATACTGCTATATTGGAAATCCATGCTGGAGCTGGAGGAACTGACGCTACAGACTGGGCAGAAATTATGCTTCGTATGTATGAGCGATTTTTCTCAAAACAAGGACTTACATACAGTTATCTAAACTATCAATCTGGAGATATTACCGGTGTAAAATCTGCCACATTAAAAATAGAAGGTGATTTTGCCTATGGTTTATTAAAAGGAGAAAAAGGTGTTCACCGTGTAGTACGTATTTCCCCTTTCGATCCATCAGGAAAACGTCATACATCATTCGCCTCAATTGATGTTATTCCAGAATTCTCTGATGAAGAAGCAAATATTGAGATTAATATAGAAGATTTAAAGATAGATACCTACCGTGCACAAGGTGCTGGAGGCCAACATATCAATACCACAGACTCTGCTGTCCGTATTACTCACCTGCCTACTGGTATTGTAGTTCAATCCCAAGCAGAACGTAGCCAAATTAAAAACCGTGACTTCGCAATGAAAAACTTAAAATCAAAACTACATCAACTAGAACTAGAAGAAAAAGAACGTGAACTTGCATCTATCCGTGGTGAACAAAAAGATATCGGTTGGGGCTCGCAAATACGTTCTTATGTATTTACTCCATATACAATGGTAAAAGACCATAGAACTAACTATGAAGTATCTACTGTAGATAAAGTGATGGATGGAGAAATTATCGATTTTATCGATGCTTACCTTCACTACAATATAAAACAAAAGGAAATATTATAAAAAATAGGCCTCTCACTTGTATTGAGAGGTCTACATTTTTATTTTTTCTCAGTGAATCCTTGCTCTTTAAGCCATTCTTCTGATTTTTTCATACTCACATCTTGCCCATCTTCAGCATTTACATACCAGGTATACCTTTTAGTTGACATAAAAGAAGAACGATATAAAATAACTCCTTTATATCGTCCTTTAATATTTATTATAGTTTTTCGTATTCTGCTGGTACGTCGAACGGATTTTCTTTATTAATATGATCATAAAACATTATTCCATTTAGATGGTCTATTTCATGTTGGAAACAAATTGATGGTAAATCAGTTAATGTTAAAGTTATTTTTTCATCATTTTCATTATAACCAACGACCTTAATTTTAGAATATCTTGGTACATATCCTTGTATTTCCTTATCTACCGATAGACATCCTTCCCCTCCTGCTAAATAGCATTTAGCTACAGAATTTGAGATAATTTTCGGATTATACAAAGCATAAGATACTGTATTTTCTGGGTTTTCATCATCTGGAATATGAACAGCAATCATACGCTTAGAAACATTTATTTGGGGAGCAGCCAAGCCTATCCCTGGTTTTAAACCCAATCTCTCTGCCTTTTCATCATCTTGAGAAGCAATAACATACTCCAATAAACCTCTCAGAGTCGCTTTATCTTCGTCTGAAATAGGCACTTTTACTTCTTCAGCTCTTGCGCGCAAAGTATCATGTGGATCTATAATTATATCTTTTGTTGTAATCAAAATTTTTCTCCTTTATTTCTTTTTACTATACTAAATACTTCTTTATATCATAGTACAATTATTTCATAAATAACAATGAATGTCAAAAGGCAAAGATTTCATTATTAGGTTGCTGCTAATAATGAAAAGTTGGAACATTACTTTCGACTACTTCAAAATCAAAAATATAATTCCAACTATAAAACTTACTTTATATACTTTTCTACCCTGAAAATTCATTATCCTAATTATTATTATCTAAATCTTCTGCATTAAAAGTAGTGTAACCCTCATAATAATAACTCGTATCTAATCCTTTTATAAAAATTTCCCTACTATCGACTTTAGATGTTAAAGCACTACCCAATACATGTTTTATCTCTATATCTCTTATCGGACTTCTTTTCATAGCAAGCAAATAGTCCTCTTTGTCCACTTTATTCCAATCTACTACTTTTCCTAATTCACTTTTTAAAATATGGTCAAGCCAAAGTCTCATACTACGTCCATTACCCTCACAAAAAGGGTGAGCTATATTCATCTCAACATATTTTTCTATTATTTGTTCAAAAGTATTTTGAGGCATCTTATCAATATTATTCAATGCCGCACTCAGAAACATTACAGGAGCAAAACGAAAATTATCTTTCGCAATATTTTCTGTCCTAGTCTTCCCAGCAAATTCATAAATATCACTAAATAAAAATTCATGGATATAAGATAAAGTATTAAATGTTCCTGCTTTTTTATCAACTAAAATATTTTTATTAAACAGCTCTATTGCTTTTATTTTACTAATACGTTCTTCTTCACGGGCTAATTTTGCTGATTCAGTTATTCCTAGTTTGTTTTGAAGTACCATAGCCCTCCCCTTCTTATCTTATTCTCTAATTTTCTAGTAGTACTTTGCTTAAAATACTTTTCTCTAGATAATTTTAACACAAAAAAATAGAAGTTTAAAGCACAAAAAAACTATTACCACTATTCTTATATCAAAAACTTAATCCTTTATTTTCATTGTAATATCGCTCTTTATCTCTAAATTTACTAAAAGCTATTTTTGTATTTTTTTACCTTTCATGTTATCATATTATTATTGACATTAATAATTTTTTAGGAGATTGAGTATGACTTTTGAAAACTACCAATATACTAGACCCAATGTAGACAATACAAAAAAACAGTTATCTAATCTTGTAACTCGACTTATTGAAGCAAACAGTGCCAAAGAAACTTTGGAGATTTTTAATGAATATAACAAACTTCGTGAACATTTAGAAACTATGTCAACACTAGTAGAGATTCGTGCTACTATTGATACAACTGACAAATTTTATGAAGTAGAAAGAGAATTTTGGGATGAATTTGCTCCTGAACTATCTTCACTACAAAGCAAATTTGATAAAGAAATATACAATTCTAAATTTAAGTCTGAGCTAGAAAAAGAAATCGGAGAACACTACTTCAATCTAATCGAAGCTACATTAAAAGTATTTAGTGACGAAATTATCGATGACCTGAAAGAAGAAAATAAACTATCTTCAGAATATACAAAACTTACATCAAGTGCAAAAATTCCATTTGATAATGGTGAACATAACCTTAGTGGAATGGCTAAATATACACAAGATGCTAATCGTGAAGTACGCTTAGCTGCAGCTAAAGCAGTTGCTAAATTTTTCAAAGACAATTTAGAACAATATGATAGTATTTATGATCGTATGGTTAAAGTTCGCACACGTATAGCAAAAAAGCTTGGCTTTGAAAATTTTGTTGAAGTAGCCTATCTGCGCCTACGTCGTACCGACTATAATGCTAAAGATGTTGCCAATTATAGAAAACAAATTTTTGAAGAAATAGTTCCTTTAGTAGAAAAAATTAAAAAAGAACAAGCTAAACGTCTAGGACTTGAAAAACTTTCATTCCATGACGAAGGCGTCAACTTCAAATCAGGTAACCCTAATCCTAAAGGAGACCGCCCATACCTAGTTAATGCAGCAAAAACTATGTATAAGGAATTATCACCAGAAACAGATGAATTCTTCACATTTATGACTGAAAATAATTTATTAGACCTTGATACTAAGCCTGGAAAAGCAGGCGGTGGATATTGTACCTTCCTTGCAGACTATAAAGCACCGTTTATCTTTGCAAACTTTAACGGTACTCCACATGATGCCGAAGTATTAACCCACGAAGCAGGGCACGCATTCCAAGCTTATGAAAGTCGTAACTATATCCCAGACTATGTTTGGCCAACATTCGAGGCTTGCGAAATCCACTCTATGAGTATGGAATATTTAACTTGGCCTTGGATGAACTTATTCTTCAAAGAAGATGCAGAAAAATTCAAATATTATCATCTTACAGGCTCACTTAAATTCCTAGCTTATGGCGTAACAGTAGATGAGTTTCAACATATAGTTTACGAAAATCCAGAACTTACACCATTAGAACGTCGTAAAAAATGGTTAGAAGTCGAGAAAAAATACCTTCCATCTCGCTACTATGAAGACATTCCAGAACTTGATGAAGGATTATTCTTCTATCGTCAAGGGCATTTATTCAGCGTCCCGTTCTACTACATTGACTATACCTTAGCACAAGTTTGTGCCTTCCAATTTTGGAAAAAAGCAAACGATAATCGTGAAAAAGCATGGCAGAAATACTTGCACCTATGTAGACTTGGGGGAACTAAGCCATTTACAGAGCTTGTTAAAGAAGCAAACTTAGAAAATCCATTCGAAAGTGGAACAATCTCAAATATTGTTCCAGAGCTAAAAAAATATATTGACTCTGTCGATACATCAAAATTCTAAAACAAACATGGGGATGGTATTAATCTTGCCATTCCCTTAACTATAATTAAATTAACTGAAATAAAATAGAAGATATAAAAAGTTAACACTTGATATATTTAAAACTTTTTATTAAGGAGATGAAGATATGAATAATAAAAAAATAGCTGCTTTTTTTGATATAGATGGCACATTATATAGGGATTCATTAATGACTGAACATTTTAAAAAACTAATCAAATATGAAGCAGTTGATGAACGTTACTGGATAAATGGGGTTAAAGATACTTATATTAACTGGGATAAGCGTTTTGAAGACTATGATAATTATTTATTTGATGTCTCAAAAGCATATGTAGAAGCTATAACCGGACTAGATAAAAAATATATCGACTTTGCCACTGAACAAGTAATAAAACTAAAAGCAGATCGTGTTTACAAATATACACGAAGCGTTATAGAAAAACATAAAAAAGAAGAGCATCTGATTATCTTTATTTCAGGAAGTCCTGACTACCTTGTAGAAGCAATGGGGAAAAAACATCATGCTTTCTTAGCCATCGGTAGCACATATATAATGAAAAATAATAAATTTACCGGTGAAGTAATTCCAATGTGGGATTCCGACAGCAAAAATAAAATGATTGATGAACTTGTTAGTAAATATAATATCGACCTTGACCAATCCTTTGCATATGGAGATACAAACGGAGATTACAATATGCTTAGAAGAGTCGGAAATCCAGTCGCTATGAATCCTAGTCATGAACTTCTTAGCAAAATAAAAGATAATGAAGAACTATCAAAAAAAGCTACTATTTTAATAGAACGAAAAGATGTAATCTATAAATCAAAAGCTGATATAGAAATATTAGAAGTATAAAAAATAACCTCGAGAGTTTTTCTCGAGGTATTTTTTACGTTCTATAAAGCAATTCTGAACCTTCGCTACTTGACAAGCGAACTGCTGTTACTAGTCTATCTGCTACTCTTGCATAAAGTTGTGGTTGTGCTGTAAATCTCACTGATTTCCCATTTGCTTTTATAAGAGTAAATGACTTCCCAGAAGAATCCCATTCTATAGAATTACCATCATATTTTCTTAACAAATATCCTTGATAACGATTAACCATTTCTTTATTCAACTTAAGAATTCCTGCTTCATCAATCGCCCCACCTATTCCTTGAGCATTTGCTGGTAATGAGTTACTATCATTTAATAAATCAGGATTAGGCCCACCTAACTCAATATCTGATTTTTTCTTTTTAGCTCTTTCGGCAGCTTCTTTTTCTTTTTTAGCTTTTTCATCAGCCTTTTCTTGAATCTTATTTCCAAGTTCTTTTAACGCTTGTTCTAGCGAATTATAGTTAAATTTATATTTTTCTAGAATTTGATTAACATTTCTGCTAAAGTTAGAATCTTGTTTTAAATTATTTATTTCATCCTCAGCTTTTTTATAATTATCAATATCACTACGAAGCCATTTTTCTGCTTCAGCAAATGTCTTTGCTGTATCTAGCTTTTCTGCTCTATCCAAACTTTCTTTTGCATCATCAACCTTTTTATCTTCCAAACTTATAGCTGTGTTTTTTAATTCTTTAGACACTTTTATATCTGTCTTTATAGTCGGAATTAATTTATTGGCAGCATCTGTCGTCATCTTATCCAAACCTTTGCTACCAGCATCAAAATTATGATTTATATTAATCATATCGACATATTTTTGATACTCTTCTTTAATTTTCTTATCACTACCTCCACCAAACATAAAGTAATAGCCTATAGCACAGACGATTAAAAAAACTGCTATCGCTGAAATTTTTCCTATCGTTGCCTTTCTCATAAAAAACCCCCTTAAGAGTAAATTTTTCTTATAATTTCATTAATTACCAACATTATCTCATAAATTAAAAGAATTTACTAGCGGAATATTTTAATTGTTTTTTAGTTCTTATCACAATAAACCCGAAATATAAAAATCTATACTTCGGGTTTATTGAATATCTTAATATATTTTTCCATATCCCTTACTTGACATAAAGCCCTTAACAACAAATAAACGAATATGTAAAAGAGTATAGATCTAAAATCTATACTCTTTTAATTACTTTATTTAGCTCTTCTTCTTAATACTAATGCTAAGAATGTAAGTCCTAAACCTAAAATTGTAGTTTCTGTTGATCCCATTCCTGTATTTGCAAGACTTGAACGTTTGTTAGATTTTTTCTCTTGTTTTTCGTCCGGATTAGCTGGTGTTTTTTCAACTAGTCTTGTTGTATCTTTAGCAGGTATCTTACTTTCTGAACCATCTGGATATTTAATAGTTACATCACCATTATTATCAACTACTATCTTAGTTCCATTTGGTAGTGTAGGATTTGCTTTCTTAACTGCATCAGCTATTTTATCTTTTTCGTCTTGTGTTAAGTTTCCTGGGTTAACAACATCTGTTACATCAGGTTTATTTGGTTTTATTGTTTGTGCAGCAGTTTCTACTACTGTTGTTGTTGCTTCCGCACTAACTTTCTTATCTTCTTCTTTTTGTGTTGCTTTCACTACTGCATCTTTTGCTAATGGCGTATCTAATGATACTTCCCATTTACCTTCTGGGTTTACTGTTGCTGTTTTCTTAGTTCCATCTGGTAATGTCACTTCGATTGTTGCTCCAGCTACCCCTGTTCCTGTTACTTTCTTATCATCAGTATCTACTTTATCAATTACTGGTGTTGCAGAAGTTTCTCTTTCCACTACTGTTTTTGCTGCAGGTATCTTAGCTTCTGATTTATCTGAGAATGTTACTTTTACTTCTCCGTTGTCAGCTACTTCGATTGTTGTTCCCGCTGGTAGTGTTGGATTTGCTTTTTCTACTTTAGCTTTTACTTTTGCTTTTTCGTCTGTTGTTAATTGAGCTAGATTATCTACTTTTGTTTTCTCAGGATCTACTAATGTTGTTTTATCTGCAATAGTTTCTACTACTGTTGTTGTTGCTTCCGCACTAACTTTCTTATCTTCTTCTTTTTGTGTTGCTTTCACTACTGCATCTTTTGCTAATTTAGGTGTTGGTACTTCCCATTTACCTTCTGAGTTTACTGTTGTTGTTTTCTTAGTTCCATCTGGTAATGTTACTTCGATTGTTGATCCAGCTACCCCTGTTCCTGTTACTTTTTCATCGTCAGTATCTACTTGATTGATTACAGGTGGTGCAGAAGTTTCTCTTTCCACTACTGTTTTTGCTGCAGGTATCTTAGCTACTGATTTGTCTGAGAATGTTACTGTTACTTCTCCATTGTCAGCTACTTCGATTGTTGTTCCTGCTGGTAGTGTTGGATTTGCTTTTTCTACTTTAGCTTTTACTTTTGCTTTTTCGTCTGTTGTTAATTGAGCTAGATTATCTACTTTTGTTTTCTCAGGATCTACTAATGTTGTTTTATCTGCAATAGTTTCTACTACTGTTGTTGTTGCTTCCGCACTAACTTTCTTATCTTCTTCTTTTTGTGTTGCTTTCACTACTGCATCTTTTGCTAATTTAGGTGTTGGTACTTCCCATTTACCTTCTGAGTTTACTGTTGTTGTTTTCTTAGTTCCATCTGGTAATGTCACTTCGATTGTTGCCCCGTTTATACCTGTTCCTGTTATTTTTTCATCATCAGTATCTACTGTATCAATTACAGGTGCAGGTGTTGTTGGATTCAATTTGTTCTTGATTGTAACTGCTGCTTCTTGTCCCTGAGTTGTTACACTTACTTCAGTGTCTTCAGCTTTGTCGTAATCAGTTAATGCTGTTTTTTGAACTAATTTATATTTTCCATAAGGCACATCATTGAATACTACTTTACCGTCTGTATCTGTTGTTCCTTCAGTAACAACCGTACCATCTTCTGTTCTTAGTTCAATTTTAACTCCAGCTAATTTCTTAGTAGAATCATCTTTATCTTCTAGTGTTGCTACGATTTTTCCTACAATTGGATTATTACTTATTTCGTATGTAGCATCTCCAGTTTCATCAACTGTTATATCTTTTTCTGTAGTAATACGTTCATAACCATCTAATGTAGCTGTTTCTTCTAATTTGTAATTTCCGAATTTAACATTTTTGAAAACTGCTTGACCATTATCATCTGTTGTTTGCGTATCTACTACGTTACCATTTTGTTTTAATGCAAAAGTAACACCTTTTAGGTATTTCTTAGCTCCACCTTGTTCTAATTTTGAAGATATTTTCTTAATAGTAACATCTCTCTTAGTCGCTTCAAATGCAGCATTTTTAACTACATCTTTTCTTGTTGGACTTAATGTGAAATCTGCTGTTTTTACTTTATCTGTTCCTGATATTTCTTCTGTTGCATTATTTCCATCAACTTTGTCATTTGACTTAGTTAATTTTTCATCGCTAGATTTTTTAGTGAATCTTACAAAGTAATCTCCACGTTTGTAAACATCAAATTTATATTTACCTTCATCATCTGTTGTTGCTTCTAGTTTATTACCATTAGCATCAACAGCAACGTCATTTGTTGCTTTATCAATTAATTCAACTTTATAATCTTTCAGTTTACTTTCGTCACTGCCCATAATACCATCTTTATTGAAATCACTAAATACTGTACCTTTTACTGTATATTTAGCAATTCCGATACTAGCCGTATTTCCTTCTGAATAAGAAGTTTTATCTGTAGAAACGGCTGCTGTATTATTTGCTGTTTGTGTTTCTGTTAATGTAGTATCAAATGGTATTTTTGCAGGAATGTAGAAGTTAACTGTTTTTTTAGATTCTAATTTAGAACCCGCTTTTAGTACTAGTTTTATACTCTTAACTTGGCTAAAGTCCGTTACTTGAGAAGCAGTTAACCATGATCCATCACGTACTGATTCTATAGTACCTTGTGGTGCAAGTTGGTAGAAAACATCAAAGTCTTTTAATACTTCAGTATTTTCTGAAACTGACTCTAAACTATTAGCAAGTGGTGTCGTAAACTTAGAACCTCTTTCTGCATATTGTCCTGCATTGTTAGGAGTTATTACACGGTCTCCTACATATGGTAGTGTGTCTATAAAGCTAACATCTGTTACTTCTGATATTGTATTGTTACTAATTGTAACATTCCAGTAGAATGTTTGACCTAAATCTCCAACCTCTGCATATTTAGTATCATTTGGAGTTAGACCAACTTGTTTTGAAACTAATAATTCTAATGGTGGTACAAAGTTAATTGTGTGCTTCATATAACTGAATTTTTCTGTTTGATTTCCATCACCATCTAAATCCAATGCATCGACATAAGTTTGATTTGCATCCCATGGTTGGATTATATCGTTATTATCATAAAGGAAGTATGCATCTACCTCATTATTTCCTTGTTTAGCATATGGGCTAGCTTTTACTCTAAGTCCAATACCTACAGAATCATTTTTATCTTCCAATGTTGGTGTCATATCTGGTACAGAGTAAATTACTGCTGTACGTCCAGTATTTCTGAAATTTTTAACAATTTCCGGTTCTCCAATACTACCATTTGTAATATTAGTGTGCGTATTACTACTTGTTTGAACATAGCTAAATTCCGCAGGTAGTAAGAATAATACCTTAACATTGGTAACCGGTTGACCTAGGTATGGCCCCCAAACACCATATCTACCGCGCAGTGTTGCAGGATTTAATGCAAGATCAGCATATGTATCTTCACCTTTATAAATTAGTGTATCCGTTCCACCAAATCCACCTATCCAAGCTTTCGGTGTAAGTCCTTTTAACCCTGTATATGCGTCATTTGCATAAGCATTACTTGTTTCAGTTGCATTATCTTTTCCTGTTGAGCTTGTAGCTATTTCTGATTTGATTTTTGCCGCTCCGTAATAGTACTGTATAGCACTATACTCACCATCTTGTACTTTTTTAATCTCTTTATCACTAGGGAAAGCACCTGTATAGTATTTTATACTAGTGTTGTCCAATGTTATCGGTGTATCGAACTCCAATGATAGACGCACGTACTGTCCTGTAGTATCGTTAATATCTACTTTTTGTTCGTATTTCACATTAGAAGCTAACTCTACTTTTGAACCATCTTCTTTTATTCCGTAAAGTTTATTAGAAGTACTATTAAGTTGGTTAATAGTGTTATCTACTAGTTGTTGTCTTCTAGTAGCATCTCCACCTCTATCTCTGAATTTCTCCACTTTTGCTAATTGGAAGTATTTGTAATATATTTTTTTCTCACTTTGAACGGCTGGATCTTTCATCAATGTGTCTTCTATAGACCATAGATGCGTAACTTGTCCGCCTCCTGGATTAGTAGGAGATGATCCGTTATTTTCGTTACCTATTTCTGTAACGTAGAATAAACCATTTTCACTTTGATCATTATTACGATCATCAAATATTTTATTATGATGTGCTGTATATGTACCTCTTTCTCCAAGACTGTAAGTAAATGGATCAGTTTCTGTTCCTCTTATACTATTTTTATATACCCAAGACCAATTTGCTGGTGAAAAAGTTTGTTTATTTTTTAATAGTTTAATCGGTAAAGTTCTATCTGGAAGTTTCTTTTCATCTGCTAAACCAGCATTTACTGTGAATTTAGCTTCTAGGTTAATAACCTCATTATATTTTTTCTCTTTAAACTTAAGAGTTGGACCTACGTAAAAAGTAAGCTCATTATAACTTGAGGCAAAAGCTCCATCTATACCTGGATTATCAACCACACGTGTAGCAATTCTTGTTGCAGGATCAAAAGAAAAAGCATTTGCATCAACCATTTCCACCCCTTCAGGTAGTTTTAATTCATACTTGATATTTTTAGGGCGATCATATGTCGCATTTGGGTTTACCGCCGATGTATCCTTGATAGTAGCATTTAAAATAGCTCTAAGTATTGTTCCTTTTCCATCTTCACTTGTTTTTTCTGTATCTTCATAAGTATCCACACTTTTTACAAATAAAGTGTTGTTTTTTGCTGGTTTTGAAGGATCTATACGTTCTTGCTGATAATCTGGTGTATTAGCATATACGCTAGAATCATTAAAAGTATATGTTTCTTTATTTGCAACATATGTTTTTGTTATTGTAGCAAGAGGTGCTTGATTTTCATCAACTAATTCTGCCTTAACAGTAACGCTATCCCCTTTATTTGCACTTTCTAAAAACTTAAATGGTAAAGGCAATGCTAGTTGAGTCCCCCCATTTAATTGGTCGAAAGTATATGTCATATAGTAATAATTACTATCTTCCGAACGTTCATTTGCGATTGCTTTTTTTGAATCTGCAAAATCTGGTCTTGTAGCTGAATCTGTTTTTTGAACAGAAACTTTTAATTTTGTATTTTTTAGGTTTACCCCTGTTCCTGATATCGATAAATCTACCGCCGCAGGAATAGGTTTATTTACCCAAAATTCTGTATTTTCATCAATGGTATTATCACCATTTATATTAATAATTTTAAGTTCTGTCTTTAGCGTTCCATCTGCAAATACATTTTTCGATGTTGAACCTAAAAATGTATTAACAAGTAACGCAACCATTAATAGAATACTAAATATTTTTTTCAATCTATTCATTTGATTAATCCTTTCTTTTTATTTCTTTTTGTGTAAACACAACAAGCATAGAAATATATGAAGATTTTAAGAAAAA
>ERZ773250.906-NODE-906-length-16000-cov-7.936344_pt1 | contig 16000 bp, 14 predicted proteins | sample MGYA00511258_ERZ773250 | MGnify/ENA primary metagenome ERZ773250 (study PRJEB29015, sample SAMEA2738164) | human oral metagenome | biome: human oral; feature: human-associated habitat; material: saliva | place: China | collected 2187 ... | reverse complement strand
GCGGCTGTCCTCCCCGAGTGGGGAAGGCAGCCGCTCGGGCGCTTTTGTTTCCTAGCCGCGGCTCCCGCCGCTGGGCAGGGGCTGCGGCTCTCCCTTGCCTGGAGCCTCATCTGGGCTAAGGATGAGGGAGCTTCCCTCGTGCTGTCGCTTAGGGGGGAGTAGCGATCGCCTGCAGTTCCTCAAGCGTTTGGAGGGTCGCCCCTATAGGGCTCTTTCTCTTAGTGCTTATGGCCTACCCAGGGTTTGGTCGCCCTTGCAGGGCTACGCACCCTGGGCTTTGAAGGGGTCGCCCCTGTAGGGCTCTACTCTAGTTGCTCTAGCCTACCCAGGGTTTGGTCGCCCTTGCAGGGCTACGCACCCTGGGCTTTGAAGGGGTCGCCCCTGTAGGGCTCTACTCTAGTTGCTCTAGCCTACCCAGGGTTTGGTCGCCCTTGCAGGGCTACGCACCCTGGGCTTTGGAGGGGTCGCCCCTGTAGGGCTCTTTCTCTTAGTTCTTATGGTCTACCCAGGGTTTGGTCGCCCTTGCAGGGCTACGCACCCCGGGCTTTGGAGGGGTCGCCCCTATAGGGCTCTTTCTCTTAGTTCTTATGGCCTATCCAGGGTTTGGTCGCCCTTGCAGGGCTACGCACCCTGGGCTTTGGAGGGGTCGCCCCTATAGGGGCTTACTCGCCCAGTCGTAGCCAGCAGAGCAAAGAATACAATCTCCAGCACAAGAGGCCACGAGCCTTGCATCCGCCCCCAAGGTATTGCACTTTCATTCACGGGCACTGCGGTATTTCGTCCCAAGGTGCTACAGTATGTGCTTCCAAGTGTCCGTGGTATGTGCCCCCAAGGAGCTTCGGTTCCTCTCACGGGATAGTGGTATTTCCTCCCAAGGTACTGCGATCTGGGTACCCACGGGTACGTGGGTGCACGCTCCCCAAGGAAGCGCAGTTCCTCCCAAGGTGCTGCAGTATGCGCTTCCAAGTGTACGTGGTATGTACCCCCCCCAAGGAGCTTCGGTTCCTCTCACGGGATAGTGGTATTCCCTCCAAAGGTGCTGCGATCTGGGTACCCACGGGTACGTGGATGCACGCTCCCCAAGGTAGCGCAGTTCCTCCCAAGGCGCTATAGTATGCGCCTCCAAGGGGGTGCCAAGAGTCGCGGCCTGCAGGGTTGAGCCCCTATAGGGGCGATCCTTTTCAGAGCCCAGGGTGTGTAGCCCTGCAAGGGCGACCAAACCCTGGGTAGGCTAGAGCAACTAGAGTAGAGCCCTACAGGGGCGGCCCTTCGAGCAGTTGCTGTACTGCAGAGGGGAGGACTTTTCCTGATGTTGCGGGGTATTCTGCAGGGAGCTCGTGCCCTTGTGCCTAGACTATAGAGCGCCGAGACGGCGTAGCGGGGTAGCATACATCGCTGCTCCGCTACGCCGTCTGTCTATGGGGAATGGGGGAGGGACGGAGTGGGGGAGGCCTCTGGCGGCGTGGGGCGTGGGCGGCTAGCTGTGGAAGACGACGCCCGAGAGAAAGGCGGCGAGGCCCATCACGAGGAAGGTCGTGAGGATCGCCCAGAATGTCCACTCCGTGCTGTAGCCGTAGCGCCTAGCGACACCGCGGTAGAGTGCTATGGAGCCGACGATGCCCAGGCCAAGGCTCAGCGAGTGGAGGAAGCCATGGTCAAGCATCCATCCGAGATAGACCATAGCGCCCAGCACGAGGGAGCCGAAGACGATGGGAAGGTAGGCAGGGAGACGCTGGGTTGAGGACTGCATAGCTAAGTAGTATTTTCTCACTCCAAAGGTAGTCATTCTCCCGAAGTAGCCTAATCCTTAGCCCCTTGGGTGACTTAGGGCAGGCCTTCGTAGGCTAGGGGTACTCCCTAGAGCGGCAGTTTGGCGCGCTGGAATGAGACCCTTGGCGCGCGCCCCAAAGCGGCGGGCGGAGGGGCGACAAGGCTGGGGCTGGAAAAAGTGATATAATATTCGGGCAAAAGTTATATTACTTCTCGCCAATTCTTATATTACTTTTGCTGAAATATTATATAATATTTCTCGGGATATTATATAACTTTTCTCCGTCCGACACGGCCCTCAGCTCGCGGACACCTAGCTCGGAGCTTGCTTAGACCTTCGTCGGAGCGCACCCCTGAGCGCTGGCGGACGGAGCTGAGATAAAAGAGCTACATTTGTGGAGTGTACATGTGTACTTATCCCGCAGACAGATGAATAAGATCCAGCACCTAGCCTTTGGGTTCCTGAGCCTAGGCCTCCTCACCGCCTGCACCGGCGAGCGGTCGAGCACCAACGACCGCGACAGCGTCGCCCTGCTCTCGGACACGACCCTCATGGAGGACCGCGTCCCCTTCCGCCTGGCCGAGCATTACTTCGCCGCTGCCGATAGCCTCCCCGCGGCGCTCCTCAGCGCCGAGGAGCAGGAGCAGTATATGGGCATGGCCAGCTCCATGAGCGCCCGCCCGACACCGATCGACTGGTCGCGCGAGTTCGTCATCCCCATCGTCCTGCCTGCCACGGGCGTCTCCACCGAGGTCATCCCCCTCTCCCTGCAGCAGCGCACGCCTGGCGAGCTCGTCCTGAGCTACCGCGTCGTACGTGGTGCGGACCTCAAGGGCGCCCAGATGCGTCCCTTCGCCGCCGTCATCGTCTCGCGCGACTACCTCGCGCCCGTGCGGTTGGTCGAGCGGCCTTAGCGCTCGAGCGGGGGTGGGCCTCAGGGCCTTGCGCGCCTCCCCGCGCCTCCTTCCTAGGATGCCCGTGAGGGTGTCCCGCTTCGATTTATTGGTACTTAAAGGTTTAGCCCCATCTTATGAGGCACTTATGTTACAGCCTGCTGCTGCTTCTGCTCTCTGTGAGCTCGCTCCTGGCACAGCAAGGGACGATCAAGGGGCGCGTCTATAGCGCGAAGACCAATGAGCCCCTAGAGTTCGCCACCGTGCAGGTACGCGGTGCGGAGGCTGGGGCAAGGACAGACGTCCAGGGGCGCTTCGTCATCACGGGCGTCAAGCCGGGCTTCGTCCGCCTGGTGGTACGCATGGTCGGCTACGAGATGACGCTCTCGGAGGAGCTGCAGGTGCTGGGCAACCAGACCAGCTTCATCGACATCGCCCTGAGCGAGGAGGCCACCAGCCTCAAGGAGGTGCTTGTCCGCCCGAAGCTCTTCCTCAAGCGCGCCGAGAGCCCGCTCTCGCTCCAGACCCTCGGCCTCAAGCAGATCGAGAAGAGCGCGGGGGCCAATCGCGACGTCTCCAAGCTGGTGCAGACCCTCCCCGGGGTCGGCGCCACGGACCCCAACCGCAATGATCTGATCGTGCGCGGCGGGGGGCCGTCGGAGAATGTCTTCTACCTCGACGGCATCGAGATCCCCGTGATTAATCACTTCGCCACGCAGGGCGCCTCGGGCGGCGTCGTGGGGATGATCAACCCCGACTTCGTGCGTGAGATCAATTTCTATAGCGGTGCCTTCCCCGCTAGCCGCCCTGGTGCGCTGAGCTCCGTCATGGAGATCAAGCAGCGCGATGGGGACGCCGACCGCATGCACCTCAAGGCCTCGGTGGGCGCCTCCGATGCCGCCCTGACTGTCGAGGGGCCGCTGGGGTCGAAGGCCTCCTTCATCGCCTCGGCGCGCCAGTCCTACCTGCAGTGGCTCTTCAAGGCCATCAAGCTGCCCTTCCTGCCGACCTATAATGACTTTCAGCTCAAGTACAAGTGCCGCCTTGACGCGCAGCACGAGCTCACCCTCATCGGCATCGGGGCGCTCGACAATATGAGCCTCAATACCCAGCTGCAGACTACGGGCACCGAGGTGCAGCGCTATATCCTCGGCTACCTCCCCGAGTACCGACAGTGGAACTATACCGTCGGGGCGGTCTACAAGCACTACGCCCGCAGCCATGTCGACAGCTGGACGCTGAGCCGCAATATGCTCCGCAACCGCGGGGTCAAGTACCAGGACAACGATCCCGCCGCGGGTAAGCTCTCCGAATACCAGTCCGACGAGACGGAGAATAAGCTCCGCTACGAGCGCGTCTACACCTCCCTGCCCTTCAAGCTCAGCCTAGGCGCAGGCCTCCGCTACGCCAGCTACAGCAACGAGGCCGAGCGCCTCACGCTCGAGGCGGGACGCTTCGTCTCGCGCTCGACCAGTGCTGAGGCGAGGCTCTTTGCCTACACGGCCTTCGCCCAGGCCTCGGACGAGTATCTGGATCGCAGGCTCAAGGTCGCCCTTGGCCTCAACCTCGTGGGCAATACGCTCAATGCGCGCATGAGCAATCCCCTGCCGCAGCTCTCGCCCCGCCTCTCCCTCTCCTTCGCCCTGACTGAGGATATAGACCTGAATGCCAACCTCGGCCGCTACGCCATGCGCCCCTCCTACACGCTGATGGGCTACCGCGCCTCGGACGGCAGCTACCCGAATCAGGAGCGCCTCGGCTACATCATCTCCCATCAGGCTGTGTTGGGGGCGGAGTATCACCCTGGCGACTACCTGCGCTTCTCGGCCGAGGGCTTCTACAAGGCCTACAGCGGCTATCCCATCTCGGAGCTGGAGGGCGTGAGTCTGGCCAGCAAGGGGACGGAGTACGGTCAGGTGGGGGATGAGGCCGTGGAGTCGACGGGGCTGGGCCGCGCCTATGGCCTCGAGCTCGTGGCGCGCCTCTCACCCTGGCGGCAGCTCTCGGCCACGGCGACCTACACGCTCTTCAGGAGCGAGTTCACCGATAGGGCAGGGGTCTACCGCCTCTCCTCCTGGGATACGCAGCAGATGCTCAACCTCCTGCTGAGCTATCGCCTCGGCAAGAGCTGGTACCTCTCGGCACGCTGGCGCTACATCGGTGGCGCGCCCTACACGCCCGTGGATATGGAGCGCTCGACGGATCGCGCCGCCTGGGCGCTGACGCACCGCGCCTATCCCGACTACACGCGCTTCAATACGCTCAGGCTCCCCGATAAGCATCAGCTCGACCTGCGCCTGGACAAGGAGTTCTACTTCAAGCGCTGGATGCTCAACCTCTACGTGGATGTACAGAACGCCTACCTGAGCGGTACGGTCAACGCGCCTGTCTATACCAACCTCGACCCCTCGGGGCGTGTGCTGGCTCATCCCACCGACCCGAGCCGTCAGCAGCTCCGTCAGCTGGACTACTACAGCCGCCTCGTCCTCCCGACCCTCGGTCTGATCGCTAAGTTCTGACCACACCGCGCCCGTGAGTCGGGCACGGCGTGGGCGGCGTCTTGTTTAGGGTTTTGCTGCGTGTTGCTTTTCTTGCTACCTTTACCCCGTATAGATAGCACGCATTATTAACCTCAAGCTAAACTTAGGACCTGCCGAGGCAGTCCCCCTCCCTTAGCTCCCTAGGGGTAAGGCCTTCCCCGCGCTGTCCCTACCACTATGACAAGGACCTATATGCTGCTCGCAGCCCTCGGACTCTGCGTGGCCGGCTCCACCCTCAGCTCATGCTCCAAGGCGGCCAGCCAGGCCGAGGAGCTCCGCACCTATGCCCAGCGCCCCTCAGTCGAGCGCCGCCTCGAGGTGATCCTCGAGTCCGGAGAGGGCCTGACGAGCGACTTCCTCCAGCGCTTCACCATACGTGCCCCCTACAGCAGGGAGCGCCTCCCCTATGTTGTCCAGCCCGGACGCCGCGCGGGGGATAGGGCGCGCCTGGTCTTCACGCTCCCCGACCCGCAGCTCCCTAAGACAGTGCTGGTCAAGGATGGCGACCTCCTCCACTACGACCTCAGCCTCAGCGCGGGCGCAGAGCCCCTCACGCTACAGTGTGTCTTCCGCTATCGGGAGGCCAAGGAGCAGGCCTATGGTCTTAGCTCGGGCGTTGCGCTGGAGAAGCTGCTGCACGAGGGTAAGGCCTGTGCCGCAGAGGAGGGCTTCAATGTCATCCGTATCTCCGAGCGGGCGGGTAAGCTCAGCCTCCTGCCCAAGGCTAACTAAGGCTCTGCTCTGCCCTTAGTCTAGCTCAAGGGCTCCAGTATCCGTGGCGCGCGTCTCCCTCGAAGAGGCGTGCGCCACGGCCTTTTTATAGTCTGAGGTGAGGAAGCTGCGGGTGGGGCTAAGGGGCTGGGGTGGGCGGACTTGTGTACCCCGAGGCTTAGGCGAAGAAGGGGCGGGAGAATTATGTACCTTTGCCCCTGAGAGCCCCTACGACAGCACGCGGCGCGGACGTCGCCTCAGCGCTTGCCCGCCGCTCCTTACTAATTACTTACTACTATGCGTCCTACACTACTTAGCCTCCTCTTACTCTCGGGCAGCCTCGGCCTTGAGGCCGCCGCCCCGCAGCCTCACCCACAGAGCCCCTCCCTCAGCCTACAGCAGACCGCCTCGACCAAGCTCCAGCTCGCGGGCATGCAGCAGCGTGTGCAGCAGGCCTTCGTCAGTGATATGCGTGCCGGCAAGGCCGAGGCGCTGCCTGCCCTCCTGCAGCTCTTCGCCGCGGAGCACCCCACGGGCAACCGCAGCCTCGAGCAGCTCCACACCTACTGGCAGGCCTACCTCCGCTTCTTCCAGACGCTCTACTACAGCCAGCACCAGCAGCACGAGCGCGCCGCCGAGGCCGTCGGTGAGGGCATCAAGCTGCTCGAGGGCTACGGGCACAAGGGATCGGAGGAGTACGCCCTGCTGGCGCGCCTCGAAGGCCTAGCCACGAGCTACGCCGGCAACAAGACGCCCCAGCTGGCCATGAGCATGGCCGAGCACGCCGCCCAGGCCATCGCCCTTGACCCGCAGAATCCCCGCGCCTACGTCGTGGCTGGGGTCAACAACTACTTCACCCCCGTCGCCTTCGGGGGTAAGACTAAGGTCAAGGAGTATCTGACCAAGGCCCTCGAGCTACCCGCCCAGCAAACGCCCTCCGACTACCTCCCGAGCTGGGGCCGCGATGAGGCCTACGAGTACCTCATCCGTCTCTACCTCGACACGGGTGCGCGGGACGAGGCGGCAGCACTCTGCACCAAGGCCCTCGGGGAGTTCCCCGCCAGCCCCATGCTGCAGCAGCTGAAGGGACGGATCGAGGCCGCAGCCGCGAACACGAAGCCCTAGCCGCCGATGTCTATGCGCCGTCTACGCCTCTTCCTCGGGGCGCTATGCGGGCTGCTCCTCGGGGTCTTCTCCGCCTCGGGACAGGGGCTCAGCGTCTCGGGCTACGTCCGTGACCGCGAGGGGCAACCCATCCTCGGGGCTCGGATCCAGTGCCTCGGCGATAGCACGCGCCGTGTGGCTAGTGGCCTCGAAGGAGAGTTTCGCCTCGAGGGGCTGGGGCGTGGCGATACGCTCCTCATCAGCCACAGCCTCTACCAGCCGACGCGCCTCCCCCTGGCACGGCAGCCGCGGCTGGACTCGCTGGTGGTGCAGCTGAGGGAGCGGGCGGTAGCGCTGGCGGAGGTAGAGATCCTCGCACGTGCCCCCATAGCGCACCGCTTCGCTGGCGAGCGGATGACGGAGCTGGACGTCTACCTCAACCCGCTGGCGCAGGCCGACCCGCTGAAGGCCGTGACGGCACTGGCGAGCTCCACGGCCGCCACCGAGCAGGCCAACCCTGAGTTCCGCGGCAGCCCCGCTGCCTACAGCCTCGTCACGATCAACAAGGTGCCCATCGAGAGCCCCGTGCGCTACAGCGGGCTGAGCAATCAGGGCTTCTTCAGCCTCTTCCATCCCGCGCTGCTGGACCAGCAGTGGGTCTACGCGAGCAACCCGCCGATCACGGCTGGCAAGGCGCTCTCGGGGCTGGTGGACGTCCGTTCGCGCCAGCGGCTCGAGGCCAGCAGCACCGCCCTCTCGCTGGGGATGGCCGGGGTGAGTGTGGTGCGCTCCCAGCGCCTTGGCTCGCCTGGGAGCTTCGTCCAGCTCTACGACAATGCCCAGCGCTCCGACCTCCTGACGGCGCTCGCCCCCGAGTCCTACCCCGAGCTGCGGCACTTCTCCTCCCTCGACCTCGGGATGAACCTCAGGCTGCAGCTGGCTCCGCGCCTCGCCCTCCAGCTCTATAGCTATGGCCTTGTGGACGCCTTCCGCGGGGTGACGGGGACGATGAACTATGGGGGCGAGATACGTACGCGCAGTCGGCGCTTCTTCTCTGTCCTCAACCTCCGCCATAGCTCCGAGCGCCTCGGGATGACGAGCCTTAACCTCGGCTACGACGCCAAGCGCCCTAGCCTTAGCCTCGGGCTCCTCGACCTCCAGCAGCGTGCCGAGCACGGCTACCTCAGCCTCGAGCACAAGCTACAGGCCTGGGGGATGGAGCTAGAGGGAGGCCTCGCGTGGGACGGGCATTACTACGCGCTCTCTGGGCAGTTGCCTCGCTACGCAGGCGGCTTTGCCCCGGGCGCCCCTGCCCGCGACGCTGCAGGGCGCGGATGCTACGGTTCGCTCGACGCCTACCTCTATGCCTATCGCCCGCTGCTGGGCGGGCTGCTGGACCTATCGCTAGGGCTGCGCTACGTACGGCCTATGCGTGAGGAGGATGCGCCCTTCCTTAGCTATCAGGGGATGCTGCAGCTACAGCCTGCACTGGGCCATCGGCTGCTCCTCGGGGCGGGCGTCTACCGCGCCTATGTGCCGCCCGCGCTCTATGCTACAGAGGGGCTGCTGTGTGCAGCACGCGGGCTCAACCTCGACTACGCCTATCGTCACGGGGCGCGTCAGATGAAGGTCTCGGTCTACCTAAGGCAGGAGGACGTACCCTACGACAGCTCCTGGCGGCTCGGCGCTCTAGGGCAGTGGGAGCGCCGTGAGCTGCCTAGCTGGGGCGTGGAGTACAGCTGGGAGGATATGCTGAGCCCGCGCTGGAGCTACGGACTGGCGCTCTCGGCGCTGAGGCGACAGCGCGCGCCGCTCGTGGCGGAGCAAGCGACACGGCAGGAGTGGGGCTACTTCGCCAAGCTGCACGTGCAGTGGAGCCACCCGCGCTACTTCACCGCTAGCCTCGCCTACCTAGCCCATCGGGGACCCTATCTGGCTAGGGGCAGCGGAGCCGAGCAGCTCGCCCCTGGCATCTATGTGCCGCGTGGGCTAAGCTGGGAGCGTGGGGCGGACTATCGGCGCCTCGACCTGCAGGTCTTCCGCTATATGTCCCTCGGGCGCTCGATGCTGACACTCTTCGCCTCGCTGAGCAATCTGCTCGACACGGCCAATGTCCGTGAGCGCTACTTCGCCCCCGACTACAGCACTACCCATCCTCTCTACCTCCAGCGCCGTGCCCTCTACCTCGGGGCGATGCTCAGCTGGCACTAGCGCGCTCTCAGCGGCGCTTCGCCTCACGCCGCGCCTTCCCTCCTTCGCCTTTCGTAGCCCCTTTTCCCCTCGCTCCGCCCGCACAGCTAGCAGTCTGCTATCTTTGTGTAGGGCGGAGCGCTGCGTTTGTAGCGTAGGCCCTCTCTTCGGTGCAATGAGTCCAGTCCCACTATATCGCTGACGAGCCAGCAGAGCTGCTGCTCCGCTCCATGCTGCTCGCTAGGTGTGGACGGCTATACCCTAGAGGGACCTTTAATAAGCTAGAGGACAAGCTGGAGGACTCGGAGCGCGTGGTGTACCCGCACTGCAGGGAGGATAAGTGAGGCCTCCTGCCCTAGGCAGGACTAGTGATCAGGTCTAATTAACAAGTATCTATGGAGTATCTAACCTCTATTCAAAGGCTCCTCGAGGAGCAGTCCGCCTACGGCTACGTCTATGCGTCGGGCGTGCACAAGTATGGTCATCTCCCGCATATAGCTCCTGAGGCCTACAGCGTCTATACCTTCGCGCCCTTGGCCCAAGAGCAGCTGAGCCTCCTGAGAGAGCGTCTAGGGATGGAGCTTCCCGAGGCCTATGCAGCCTTCCTCAGCGAGGTCAGTAATGGGATGCACCTCTTCTATCACGGCCTTAGCCTGTATGGCTTGCAGGGGGAGCTCCATCGGCGGAGCGGGGCCCTTGGCCCTTTTGACCTAGATATACCGAACTGCTACGAGCGTCCGCGGAATGCTGATGAAGATTGCTTCTTTATTGGGAGCTATAGCTATGATGCTTCGCGCCTCTATATGCGGAGGGATGGGGAGCAAGTGTACTACTGTACTCGGTATGATGCTACGCCACTTCGGCAGTGGGATAGCTTCTCTGCGATGCTGACCGAGGAGATCCAGCGCCTGCGCTCCATCCACGACCTTCGGGGAGTGCTCCAGGTAGAGCGGCAGAAGACCCTCCCTATATAGTGACTCAGGCTCGTGGCCAAGGGCGCTCGGCGTGTTGAGGAATATCCTTGAGCGGAGCTCCTCGGCCGGGAAGGGAGGCTGGCAGACAAAGCAACAGAGCCCTTGCTCTCGGGAGGCAGGCGAAGTAAGCCCTATCCCTAGGTCTATGAGCCGCAAAAAGGACACCGCCCCCACCTACGGCTGCTGCCGTGGGTGGGGGCGGTACTTTGTTTGGGCTGCGGCGGTCGCGGGGGACGGCGGCAGCGAGGCGCTGCGGAGCTGAGACTAGTAGATGAGCTCTACGACGAGTTCGTCGCCCGACTGGTCAAAGTGTAGCTTGCCTTCCTTGGCGAGCCAGCCGAGGGCGGCATAGAGCTCCTTGTCCGTGCGCAGCTTGGTAGCCTTCTTGAGTGCCTTGGTATCCATCTTGCCTAGCTTGTCTAGGGCCTGCCAGACGAGGCCTGCGTTTGTCCCGATTAGTTCTATCATAGGTCGTACTATTTAGGAGGTGAGTATTGAATGCTTGTTCCTCGTGCACGGGAGGTGCCTTAGGGTGAAGCCTCCCCCTTGTGTTGGGATAAAGGTAGAGACTCTCGGCCTAATCTCCAAATGCCCGCCCCGCCTGCTCCCTCGGGGTGCTCGGCTATGAATAGCTTGCCGCCGTACCCCTCAGTATATATATGTAGCAGCGGGGAGCCTTATCCCCTCGACTAGGTATTGCTCGAGGCGAAGGCTTGGGCTAGCTTTGTAGCCGAGCTCCATGAAGGGAGCGCTACCTATAGATACCACTATGAAAGAGATCAAGATCGAGGGGCTGGGTGCCGTCCAGGAGACCCTCATCATCCCGCTGGCGATGCGGGCCATTGATGCTGCCGATCGGCGGCCCATCCTCGGGGATCGCCGTGCCGAGGAGCTCTACCGCCGCGTGAGCTACGATAGGGAGAAGTTCGCCCCGCGGCGTAGCCCCAGCTACTACGGCTGCCTGCAGCGGGCGCGCTATATAGATGCAGAGCTGGTGCGCTATGCCCAGCAGCTAGAGGCCGAGGGGCGGGACTTCGTCCTCGTCAATGCGGGCTGCGGGCTCGACACGCGGGAGCAGCGGATCGGGGCGAAGACCTTCGGCGCGGCGCACTACGCGGTGGACTTCCCCGAGGTCATCGCGCTGCGGCGTGGGCTGCTTGGGGAAGAGGAGCACGCGATAGGCTGTGACCTACTGGAGCCGGGCTGGGTGGAGCAGCTGGCAGCCGAGGAGGGGGAGCGCTGCTGGGTGCTTGTGGCCATCGAGGGCGTCTTTGCCTACCTCACGCGGGAGCAAATCCAGCGTGTGCTGCAGCTCCTCGAGACGCACTTCGCGGGTCGCTGCGTCGTCGTCTTCGACGCGCTGAGCAGCTTCTGGGCGGGGCGTACGAAGATGCACGACACGCTGGGGAAGATGGAGGCGCGCTTCACGGGTGGCATCGACTCCGAGGCGGATATCGTGGCGCTCGTGCCTGGGGCGCACTTCGAGCGCAAGGTGGCCGTCATGGATCTGATGGCTGAGGTGTGGTGGCCTGCGAAGCTGATGAAGCTGCATAAGCCCTCGCGCTACAGCACGCAGATCTTCACCTTCAGGCTCTAGCGCGACTAAGGGCGGCGCGCGGCGCCAGCCTTGCGGGAGCTCCGTGAGGGCTATCAGTCAGCATCGTGACTGATAGCCCTCTCCTGCTTTAGGGACGCCCCTCAGCGCGCTGACTGATATCCCTCAGCTGCGCTCCCCCGCAGCTGGGGCGAGACTCAGGGGCTAGGCCGAAGCGCTGGGCTACACGCTGGGCGAGGGCCGCAACATAGGGGGGCTGGGGGATTAAGGCCTTGTCTTATATGCCTTTGGGATAGATTGAGACTTATGCCTATATTTGTCCCCGTACCCCCATGCTTCAGGGGCAGCAATCAAGCCTGAACGTAATCAAAAAGGAGGAAGGTCACATGGGAATTGACATCAAGGAACTAGAACAGAATTGGGGCCTCTATATGCAGGAGGTCGATGGCAAGCCTGCGGTGATCCGTACCAATCTGGCTCTGCTCGAGCTTGCCCCTATCGAGGAGTACGCCCAGCGGATTCAGTTTGCCGTCTACTATCGTACGCCTACGGAGCGTGGACTCCCTACGGAGGACGAGAACCCAAGGCTTTGGGAGGTGGAGGATACCCTGTATGAGTGCATGGAGACGCTTGATGTCATCTACGCAGGGGTCATGAAGCGGGACAACAGAGTAAACTTCTTCCTCTATGCCAAGAGCGCGGAAGGGATCGAAGAGGCCTTGGTAAAGGCCTTGGCCGAGAAGTACCCCGACTACAAGAGCCAGCTATGGGTAGATGAAGACGCGGCGTGGGAGTGCTATCTGGAGCTACTCTATCCCGATAAGTATTCCCTGCAGGAGATTGCCAATAGTAAGGTGCTGCGAGCTCTCATCAGCGAGGGCGACGATGTGAGCAAGGTGCGCTACGTGGAGCACTGGGCCTACTTCAGCTCCAAGGAGTCGGCGGAGCAGTTCCTCGACAGGGTGGTCGCCGAGGGCTTCGAGGCATTCAAGACCAATGTCCTCGACTCGGAGGACGACTATCCCTATCAGGTCGGAGTCGCTCGCCGAGACGCCCCCGAGGATATCCATCCTGTTACCTGGCTCTTGCTCGATGTAGCTGAGGAGTTCGGTGGCTGCTATGATGGCTGGGGCTGCGGTAAGGCTGAGGCATGAGCCTGCCCGCCCTCATCGGCTAGGCGGTCGTGACCTATTACGACCGTCTCCTAGCCTCGGGATGAGCATTCGGACTGCTATATGGCGGACGATCTATGTTAGGCTGTGATGGCTGCTCGGCTATGAGCTGTAATGTTACTGCGCTACTCTTCCACTTCGGGCTTACAGGGCTTGCCATGGGCCTCGGGGTGTATGTTCGGGGCCGTAGGGCAAGGAAGAGGGGGCGGGAGGACGGTGGGCCCCTGGACTAGCCACGGAGCTTAACGACGGCGCCCAGCTGGAGCGCGGTGGGGCTGTCTGCACCGAGTTTTTTTGCTGCGAGATACGAGTAAATAAAATAATGCTTATCTTTGCAGCGAAAAAGGCACGGGGGATCGCCCCATACAGCTTATATATACGGGGTATTAGCTCATCTGGCTAGAGCGCGACACTGGCAGTGTCGAGGTGAGCGGTTCGAGTCCGCTATACTCCACCGCAGAGGGGGTGGTCATGTGCCGCCCTCTCTGCATAGCACAGCTAAAGACTCTTTGTGAGGAGCAGTTTAAGCTGCCTTGGAGAAGCGCTCTAAGGTCGGCTGCTGCGAGGGAACTCGGTCCTAGCGCTTGCTGGATCAGAAACTTGCAGTATATTTGCTGTGTTATTCAAGATGAATTCAAATTAATAACCAATTTAACAGAAACGAAGATGAAGAAGTTTTTCGCTTTCGCATTCGTAGCTCTTGCAGCTACCCTTGCTTCTTGCGGTGGTAACAGCGAAGCTAACGCTATGGACAGCACGGCTATGGACAGCGTTGCTACGGAAGTTGTAGCAGCTGTTGACTCTGCTAAGGCAGTAGTTGACTCTACGGCTGTCGCTGCTATGGACTCCGCTAAGGCTGCTGTAGAAGCTGCAGTCAAGTAAGCTAAGCCTGCAAGACTGCGCGCCGCGGCACGATGAGTGCTGCAGCGTAGCCTCTTAATGATCGGCTGGTGATCCTCGAGATCGCCAGCCGATCGTTCTTTTGGTCCTCCCCTAGGCTGCTCGTCATCGCGACGGGCGACCTAGGGGATGCTATTTTGCGGCTGGAGGGGGTGCTGTGGGTGTTCTCTAAGTGGTATTTTGAGACTAGGGGAGAGCGCTTGGGAGCTTGGTCTCCGTATCGCACCGAGTTGATATGATTGCCGTCTGTCTGTGGTAGTTGCGTATCTCGATAATTGTTTGTACTTTTGTGTGCTTTTTCATGCGCACATGTATCCTCGGGTGAGGGTTGGTGGCAGGGAAAGGCAAGCAAGTAATCATGTTTAAATATTGTCCGGACAGTCCGGATCAATTTAATTCTCAATCTGAATGACAGATCCTATTGCAGATTACCTGACGCGCCTGCGTAATGCAGTGAAGGCCGGTCACCGTGTGGTCGAGATCCCCGCGTCTAATCTAAAGAAAGAGATCACGAAGATCCTTTTCGACAAGGGCTACATCCTGAACTTCAAGTTCGTCGAGGATGGTCCCCAGGGCAGCATCAAGGTGGCGCTCAAGTATGACCGCAGCGGCAAGATCAATGCCCTGAAGGCCCTGAAGCGCGTCTCTCGCCCAGGTCTCCGTAAGTATGTCGGCTATCGTGAGATGCCCCGCGTACTCAATGGTCTCGGTATCGCTATCCTCTCTACTTCGAAGGGTGTCATGACCGACAAGGAAGCTTCGCAGCTCAAGGTGGGCGGTGAGGTACTATGTTACATCTACTAAAGCAAGGAGGCTAAGCAAACTATGTCAAGAATAGGTAAGCTCCCAGTGAGCATCCCCGCAGGTGTGACCGTCACGGTAAAGGATGGTGTAGTCACTGTCAAGGGGGCTAAGGGCGAACTCAGCCAGGCTGTAGACGCTCGTATCGCAGTAGCGGTAGAAGAAGGTCAGGTCGTCGTCAGCCGTCAGAGCGACGAGCGCCAGGAGCGCTCGCTGCACGGTCTCTATCGCGCCCTGATCCACAACATGGTGGTAGGCGTCAGCGAAGGCTTCTCCAAGACGCTCGAGCTCGTAGGTGTCGGTTATCGTGCATCCAACCAGGGTCAGCTCCTCGAGCTCTCGCTGGGCTACACGCACAATATCTTCCTCCAGCTGCCTAAGGAAATCACCGTAGAGACGAAGTCGGAGCGTAACAAGAACCCTCTGATCATCCTCTCCAGCGCAGACAAGCAGCTGCTCGGTCAGGTGTGCTCCAAGATCCGCTCCTTCCGTATGCCTGAGCCTTACAAGGGTAAGGGTATCCGCTTCGAGGGCGAAGTCGTCCGTCGCAAGTCGGGTAAGAGCGCAGGTAAGTAAACCGCTAAACACGTATAAGCAATCATGCCACAGAAAGAAACTAGAAGAAAGAAGATCAAGACGCGTGTACGTGCCAAGATCAGCGGTACGGCAGAGCGTCCTCGCCTGACGGTATTCCGAAGCAATAAGCAGATCTATGCTCAGGTGATCGATGACGTAGCAGGGGTAACGCTTGCTAGCGCCTCTTCGCTCAAGCTCGATACTCAGGGCACGAAGAAGGAGATCGCTGCCCTCGTAGGTACTGAGGTAGCTAAGGCTGCTCAGGCTGCTGGGGTGTCCACCGTAGTATTCGATCGTAACGGCTACCTCTACCACGGCCGCGTGAAGGAGCTAGCAGAAGCAGCACGTGCTGCAGGGCTTAACTTTTAATACTGTCTATCGCAATGTCAGATAATCGCACTAAGAATAGAGAGACCGAGCAGAAGGATAAGCTCGTAGACCGCCTGGTGGCGATCAACCGCGTGACCAAGGTCACCAAGGGGGGCCGCACCTTCACCTTCGCTGCTATCGTCGTCGTAGGTGATGGCGAGGGCCGCATCGGCTTCGGCCTGGGTAAGGCAGGCGAAGTGAGCGCTGCTATCCAGAAGGGTAACGACGCTGCTCGCAAGAACCTCGTCTCCATCCCCCTGCACAAGGGCACGATCCCTCACGAGCAGACTGCTTCCTTCGGTGGCGCTCGCGTCTTCCTCAAGCCCGCTTCTGCCGGTACGGGGGTTAAGGCTGGGGGTGCTATGCGCGCCGTCCTCGAGAGCGTCGGTGTGACGGACGTCCTGGCTAAGAGCAAGGGCTCGTCCAATCCTCACAACCTCGTCA
>ERZ773250.902-NODE-902-length-16039-cov-5.674487_pt1 | contig 16039 bp, 12 predicted proteins | sample MGYA00511258_ERZ773250 | MGnify/ENA primary metagenome ERZ773250 (study PRJEB29015, sample SAMEA2738164) | human oral metagenome | biome: human oral; feature: human-associated habitat; material: saliva | place: China | collected 2187 ... | reverse complement strand
GCCGCAGCCTGGGTAGAGGAACTTGCGCCCGATACGCGTATCGCTGCCGATACCGCGGCGCACCATGTTGACGTCTGCCCCGACGAGTTCGCAGAGGTTGGCGATATCATTCATGAAGGAGATGCGCGTGGCGAGCATGGCATTGGAGGCGTACTTGATCATCTCAGCCGAAGCGATGTCGGTGAAGATGATACGCTCGCGCTGCAGGAGGAAGGGCTTGTACAGACGGCTCATGATCTTCTCCACGCGCGGGCTCTCGGTGCCGATGACCACGCGGTCGGGGGACATGAAGTCGCGGATGGCGGCGCCCTCCTTGAGGAACTCGGGGTTGGAAGCGACGTCGAAGGGGACGGCCACACCGCGGCGGGCGAGCTCCTCCTGGATGACCTCCTTGACACGCTGCGCCGTGCCGACGGGCACGGTGGACTTGGTGACGAGGATGGTGTAGCGATTGATATGCTGACCGAAGGTGCGGGCGACCTCAAGGACGTAGCGCAGGTCCGCCGCCCCATCTTCGTCGGGCGGAGTCCCGACGGCGGAGAAGACGACCTCTACGTCCTGAAGGCAGCTGGTGAGCTCGGTGGTGAAGTGCAGGCGGCCAGCCTCGACATTGCGCAGCACCATCTCCTCGAGCCCGGGCTCGTAGATGGGGATGTGCCCCTGGCGTAGGGCCTCGATCTTCGCTGCGTCGACGTCGACGCAGGTCACGTCGACACCCATCTCAGCGAAGCAAGTGCCCGTGACGAGCCCGACGTAGCCAGTACCAACGATCGCGATATTCATAGCTTGGGATGTTTAGTAGGAAGAGGTCCTTAGTACCTCAATGATACGCTCAGAGGCGTGTCCATCTCCATAGGGGTTGACCGCTTGGCTCATCCTGGCATACAGCTCTGCATCCTCAAGGAGGTCAGAGACGCCCTTAACAATGCAATCGTAGTCTGTCCCGACGAGACGAACTGTACCAGCCTCTACAGCTTCCGGGCGCTCTGTCGTATCACGCATGACTAATACAGGCTTACCAAGACCTGGAGCTTCCTCTTGGATTCCACCACTGTCGGTGAGTACGATATCCGCATACTGCATCAGATAGACGAAGCCCATATATTCTAGCGGTTCAAGGAAGAATAGGTTGGGATACACTGAGAGATCCTCACCGAAGACCTCATGGATTGGCTGGCGTACATTGGGGTTAAGATGCATGGGGTAGATGAAGTCTACCTCAGGATAACGCGCGCGAAGGTCACGGATCGCACTGCAGATTTGGATAAAGCCATCCCCAAAGTTCTCCCGTCGATGTCCTGTGATGAGCACCATACGTCGACCTGTATCTATGAGGCGCTGGGTATCGTAGCCTAGAGAACAGAGCTCCCTATGTAGGTTTTGCTTGAAGGTAGGGTTGTCTCCTAAATATTGGCGAACCCACTGTAGAGCATCAATGACTGTGTTCCCCGTGACGAATATCTGCGTCTCGTCGATATTCTCTGCAAGGAGGTATTCTTTACTTTTTGCTGTAGGAGCAAAATGCAGGTGAGCGATACGTCCTGTGAGTTGACGATTGAGCTCTTCTGGCCAAGGGCTATATATATCATGGGTGCGTAGACCTGCCTCGATATGACCAACAGGTATATGCTGGTAGAAGGCAGCCAATGCAGCTGCGGTACTAGTCGTCGTATCGCCGTGTACGAGGACGATATCGGGCTGGGCTTCCTTAAGAACCTCTCTCATGCGCATAAGTACTCGGCAGGTGACGTCGTAGAGATCCTGCCCCTGCTGCATGATGTCAAGGTCGTAATCAGCAGTCAAGCCGAATACATCCATTACGGAGCGGAGCATATCACGATGTTGTCCCGTAGTGCAAACGATGGTTTCAAAGTCCTCCTTATGCTGCTGCAATTGGAGTATGAGTGGGGCTACTTTGATAGCTTCGGGGCGCGTCCCGAAGACCAACATAATCTTGCGTGACATAGTTATGGTGCTTTAAATACGATTGGTCATGAGTAAAAAAAGAAAGCGGATAAGGTGTATCTGCCGCTTAATGCGAGTAGGTTGTTTCAATAGGCGATAGGCAAACTCTAGTTTATGATCGATCCACCATTGAGGGGCTCGTTCGACGTGCCCTGTATAGACATCAAAGCTCCCTCCGAGACCCTGATAGATTGCCTCCGGATGCTGTTGTTGCATGCGTTGCATCAGGTATTCTTGTCGAGGTGAGCCCATAGCCACAAAAACTAGGTCTGGTTTTTTCGCCGCAATGTCTTGAAGGAGAGCATTCTCGTCCTCTTTCTTGATGTAGCCATCTCGGTAGCCCCTAATCTGGAGGCCTGGGTATTCGTGCTGGAGTTTGGTGACTGTTTCCTTGATTACTTCCGGCTTTGCTCCTACAAGGTAGATGCTCTTGGCGGTGTAAGTTCGTGCGATGATCTCAAGCCAGAGATCGCACCCCGCGATCTTAATGACGTCAGGATACCCTTTACGTTTTAGAGCCATAACGGCTCCGATCCCATCACAATAACCGATACCCGAATTAATGATGGTACGCGTCTCGTCTGTTGCATGAAGGATTTTCTCTGCATTGACTGCGACTAGAATTCCAGGATGCTGAAGAGTGTGGTCAAGTAGCTCTTCTGTTGATCGGAAGGGGTAGACGGCTACACCGTTAAGTAGTATTGGTGAGATTCTCATTGTACGAGTTGTCCGAATCGTTTTGTCCGTATGTTAGACCTGATAATCCGTGCTGGGTTTCCTCCAATTATTGAATGAGAGGGTACATCTTTGGTAACAACAGCACCCGCACCCACAATAACTTCGTCTCCAATGGTCACACCGCACATGATGATGGCATTTGCTCCGATGAAGCAGCGCTCTCCTATGTGTGTTTCTCCATGATTTGAGTAGACATAATTATGAGCCAAGATGAGGGCTCCAGAGGCTACATAAGAGTCTGCTCCGATGTGTACTCCGCGGGGATTCGCTCTATCTAAGATTGCCCCGAAAGATATACTGGCTGAAGGGTGTATGTCCATCTTATAAATACGAGTAAGGGTAATATGGTGAGCCCATAGAATTGCCCTCCTCAAATGATGTCTGAGTGTGGTGATTATCATACTAATTGTAACTTCCTTGTATAATATCCTCTAGAGTAGCCTTATAGGCTGCTATCATATCCTCTTCTCTAAAGAGCTGAAGGTACCTCTCCCTCGCATTCTGAGAGAGAACTTGGTACTGATCGGAGCTAGGAGGAGGAAGTTCACCTATGCGGGCTTTGAGGTCCTCAAAATCCTCATATGTAAATCCTGTAATTTGATCTTTATTAATTTCTCGAAATACGGGGATGCCACCAGTTAGTATGGGGCGAGCTGCTCGTAGGCCTTCGATCAGAGATAATGGGAGGCCTTCATTTAGAGAAAAGAGCATTACATAGTCATAATCAGGAAGAAGTTCTTGGACATTCACAAAACCGAGGGCCTTCATGTTATGGTAGGGAGCAATTGCTTCTTTGAGAGAGTCATAGTCTGGACCTACCCCCGCAAAATGGAGGACTATATGTGCGGGAAGTATTGTTGCTAACTCTTTGACTAAACGTAGCTGTTGCTTTCCAGAATCAATACGGGCTGGGAAAAGAATCTTGATAGTTGTTGAGGTTTCTTTCTTATGTGGGAATAGGGCAAGATCTGGAAGTCCATTATATATCACACGTACCCGCCGCTCTGATAACTCAAAATAGTTAATGAGATTGTCCTTGACTGTATTCGATACAGCAATGATATGTTTAGGGAAGAAACTCAATGATTTGAGAGATGAGAATGTGCTGTGCGCGACATGAATAAGCCGATCTTTACGTCTCAGCAGGTAGAGAAAGGGGAGGAGGAAGGAGGTATATTTGCGATGATGCGAGAGAAAGACGACATCTTCGATCCGAGAATACTTTCTGAGTGCCCCCCAAGAAAGAGGGATAAAGGTTAGGCGCTCAAAGGATCTATAATGGGGATGTATTTGGTCTACCGGGGTGTCTGTAAGAATGACTGCTTCACCCTCATTCAGCTTCAGAGCGAGTTGTACACATACGTTCTGGGCCCCTCCCCGGACATGAAAATTGCATAAGATAGATATGACCTTCATCGTGGCTAAGATAGAAGTAAACTTAATGGGCGCTGCTAATTAAAGTGCCTTCAATTAATGAACTATAGATTTCTTTAAGTTGTAGCATAATCTGAGGTAGGTAGAATCGTTTTGCTAGTTTTTTGCTATTATTCCCATACCGTATTCGGCGCTCGTTATCTTTCGCTAGAAGAACGAGTGCTTGGTAGATTGCTTCTGAGCTCTGCGGTGGGATAAGTATACCATTGACATCGTTCTTCACGAGCTCAGGAATTCCTCCTCGATTTGAGGCCACAATGGCAGATCCGTAACTCATAGCCTCCATAATACCGATCCCTAAAGATTCAAATTCTGAAGGTTGGAGGTAAATTCGAGCTTGCCTCAATAACTCTTGTTTTTGCGGTCCTGTAACCCATCCGTGGTAGGTCGTAAAATCAGAAAGAGAGTCCTGCACTCGTTGATCAACGATTCTCTGAAGGGGGCCGACACCGCAGAGGTGTACCTCTACTTGGTTTGCTAGGGTATCTCGATTCTCCGCCAGACAGTCTAGAATGTTCATAATCCCTTTATTCTCATTCATAGTTCCAAAGAATAAAACCTGTATCTTGTCAGGTGAGTCAGGGACACAAGATCCTGACCCCAGGTTGGGCTCAGGAATAGGGTTATAGCAGGTTTGTAGGGCTATACCCTGAGGAAGCATAGGCTTAAGCTGTTCTCGGAGATAATCAGAGACAGTTAGTACTCGATCTACGAGTTTAAATACTTGACTACAATAAGATCTGTGAGATTGATAGAAAGGGACAAAGAATCCTCCATGAATATGTAGGATTACCTTTTTACCAAAAAACTTGGCTAGGAGTACATATAGGGACTTTCTATAGAACGATAAATGAGAAGAACTGTGAATATGTACTACTTTAATCTCTCTAAATAGCATATAAAATATGAAAATCGGAAGGGATCGGAGAAAAAGCCACAGTTTCTTGAGTTTAGAAACCTCTCCCTGAGAGGTTGGAATAAAGTTGAAATCTTCAGGGTTGGCGTCTTTGTACATGCGTATGACGGCAGCTATACCCCCAGGGCCTATGCAGTTGGTACCTATGTGAAGAACTTGAGAGAATGGGTTGCGAGGTGTCATATTAATTCGTTGGTGTCAATTGACTCTTATCCTTGCGGTCTGCTTCAGAGATGTTATTGGGATTCAATACTAAATACGTTGATAGTACTGTGAAGTGGCGGCAGTTCAAGATAGGATCTTAATACAGCTGCATGTTGAACAAGAATAGAATGACAGTGGCAGCGGCCATATATATAGGATACAGATTCGTCTGTTGTCGAGCTCCTAGCGTCATGAGTATATAGGCACAGGGGAGTATAATGTAGATGTATCTATAGTCAAGCATATGTAGCGAGACTATAAGGAGCAAGCTTGTGAATAGGAATATGGAGATTAGTGGGTAGACGCGATAATCCTTGTTTTGGATTGCCTTGATTCCCCCCAGGATTGCTAACCCAGATAAGAAGAACTTGGGGATGGAGAATGTGAAAAGGAACTGCTCAATCACATATAAAGGACTATAGAATCGGGGGATTGGCCCCAAAAAAGTAACGGGAATACTAAAAATACGAAAGGCTAAGCCTTTACTTTGATAGAAACCTGAACTAGAACCGACGACGCTATCAATCGCAGGAATATAGCTTCCAAGAATCTGTGGTAGCACGATACAGATAATCATCGCAGTGATGCAAACAACTGCGAAATATTTGTTGTAGATACGAGGAACCCAGCAATAGCCTAGATAGATAATGATAAAAAAAAGACTCATATAGTACCTAAAGAACCATGTTAGGGTTATGAATAGGACAACGGATAGATGCCACATCATTCCCCCGGAAGATTTAGCCTTATAAATAGAGTGTATGACGGCTGTACAAAGTAGAAGGAATAGCGGTTCCTTGAGCATGGATACATTGAAATAAAGAGATGCTCCATTAAGTCCCCAGAGCCCTATTATCCACATAATCTCTCTGTGCCGTAGCCCTACTATCTTGGCTATGTCATAGATAAGGTAGACTGTCAGGGTCTGAAACCCCACATTAAGGATCAAGAGGAAGAGCCTTACCCGTTCGGTATCTCCATCCCAAATACGGTACAAAATGCTGATAAATAGAGGATATCCTTGGTCCGAAATGTCTTGGAGATAGAATCCAATGACGTCGAAAACCTTGGTTAGAGGTAGCTGGGCAGCCTGTAGCCCAATTCTATTGTATAGATCTGCATCAACCGAGCCAAAATTGAACTTTAGAGAAAGCTCTGAGTCAAAGATCTGTAATAGGATAAAAGAAAGGGCAAGCTGATAAGCCGCTATGTAAAATAAGGCTGCATTGATGCTTAGTTTCTGGACTAAATGGAGTGAGGCTAAGAAAATAAGCATGCCTCCCAACTGCCAGATGACGATGAGCGGCTCTAAAGCGTTATCGGTAAGTAAGGCGACCTGCAGAAGGAATGTTATAAGAATTCCCACATAGAGGTAGCGCTTGGGTATTCCTGAATCTAAATTATCGGGATAGGCTTTCATATAGATCTGCGTAAGCGGAACACATATGGGCAGGGCTATAGCGTTGTGCGTTCGAACGTCCCTTCTCTATGAGCTCCTTTCGGTAGTTCTCCTCATGAATGATACGTAGAAACCCAGAGCGTATACTAGATATATCTTCTGGATCGACATAGCATACGGAGTCCTGGGCTATCTCTGGGATAGCTCCAGATCGGCTACTGACGACTGGGCGCCCTATAGCTCCAGCCTCAATAACAGGCATACCGAAACCTTCATACAGTGACGGGAAGCTGATAATATCAGATTCTCTATACAGCTCGATGATACGCTCTAGCGATACATCCGATTCTTGGGTGAAAGATATCCGATGTTTGTCTAGGAGTAGGTTCTGCTCAGCCGAGAGTCTCCCCACAATACGTAGGATACAATCTATGCCCTCAAGCGCAGGGATCACACGCTCGAGATTTTTGCGCCTAGCTGTACCTATATGCAGTATAACAGGGGGGGGCATCTCTAATGTAGATCTAGCGGGGGAGTAGGTGAAGAGCCTATTATAGGAGTTGGGAATGACACGAATCTTTGCTGCTCCTTGAGGATAGATGCTCTCAAGTTCACGACGTGTAGATTCAGAGATGGCTACAATACAATCTGCATAGCGCATAGGCCAGCGCATAGAGACGTTGAAACGTAAAAACTTCTTGAGCCTAGATCGGGATTGCAATGCCGTTGATACATCATGCCAAGTAACGATCTTCTTTCCCCTCATGAAAGGCAATACATAGCTTTCTACAGGAGCTGCCAGATGATTAACCTCTCCAGCATGCTTTATCGCAAATGCAATGTTCTTTAGCATACCCCATATAGTAGCACTGGGTGCAGGGAAGGTTTTAAGAACAACTTGACTTATACCTTGCTGAAGCGAAGCCGCAAGCTCCTCAATACTGTTTTGCCCAAGCGTCTTATGTCGGAGGAAAATAACGATCGACATGAATAGTATCTATGATTGGGTGGAACATACCTCTGGCATGTTCCACCCAGTAAACTCAGTCTAATATTTACTTTCTTATTCCGCAGAAGTCCAGCTCGATCTTGCTGGCGTCGCGGGGGAGGGCCTTGAAGGGAGTGTGTGCCGTCAGGAAGGCGATGATGTCGGCGTGCTGATAGGCTTCGCGATAGTCGGTGAGCGTGTAGTCCTTGTAGCTCGAGACGTTGGGCTCGACGATGAGGAGCTGATGCTCTGGGTGCTCACGCTGTACCTGCTCCATGATGTGGATCGCAGGAGACTCACGCAGGTCGTCGATGTCGGGCTTGAAGGCAAGGCCCATCAGGGCGATGACAGGCTTGCGACCATGCTTCAGCTCAAACTCTAGAGCCGCGCTGTGGATACGCTCTGCGCACCATACAGGCTTGTAGTTGTTGCGCTCACGTACGAGGGCGATCATTTGGCTTTCACCTGGGAAGGCAGCCGTGAGGAAGTAGGGGTCTACTGCGATGCAGTGGCCACCGACGCCGCAGCCTGGCTGGAGGATGTTCACGCGGGGATGCTTGTTGGCTAGCTCGATGAGCTCCCATACATTGATCCCAGCCTTATCGCAGATGAGTGAGAGCTCGTTGGCGAAGGCGATCTGAGCGTCACGGCTAGCGTTCTCCGTCAGCTTGCACATCTCTGCTGTACGGGCATTGGTGGGATGCAGCTTGCCCTGGACGAACTGAGCATAGAAGCTCTGCGCCTTAGCCGTTGACTCGGGATTGATCCCTCCGATGACACGGTCATTGTGCACCAGCTCGTGAATCACATTGCCCGGGAGCACGCGCTCGGGGCAATAAGCAACGTAAATCTTGTCCTTGAGTTCGGGGCGCTGGCTGAAGATGAGTTCAGCCATCAGCTCCGTCGTACCTACAGGAGAGGTGGACTCGATGACAAAGAGGTCTCCTTCCTTGAGGAGAGGAAGTGCTGCGCGGGTGGCAGCCTCTACATAGGATATATCGGGCTCATGATCTCCCTTGAATGGGGTGGGGACGACGATGAAGTACGCGTCACTAACCTCGGGACTTGTCTGGGCATGCATCTGACCCGTGCGCACAACCTCTTGCAGAAGCTCCTGTAGACCAGGCTCTATAATATGCAGTTCCCCCGCGTTGGTCTTTGCGACAACGTCGGGATTGATGTCGACACCGCAGACCTTAATACCATGCTTGGCTGCGATGATAGCAGTGGGGAGGCCGATGTAGCCTAGCCCGAGGAAACAAGCTTTCATTATGACGATTCCTAAATAATGGTTGAAATTTGAGACTTTGAGAAATGTCCTCTTAGCGAAGGTAGTAAAAAGAGCTGAATATTACGTGTTGCAAGGTCTTAGGAAGATATAAGTAAATCCAGCGCATGACACGAAGAGAGATAGGTTTTCGTATGTCTGCAGAGGTAACCTTCTTCCTGTATTCGGCTAATCTTTGGAGCAGCTCCAGCTTCTCTTGAGTACTCGCCGTTCCTCTATATGCGTAGGCAATCGTACGAAAAAGAGTACTACAAAGAAAGGCGTTGATCTCTCGTTCGTATGAAGCATCTTTAATGGTGAAATGCTCCGAAACGTCTTTGAAAGACTTGTCTAGATACTTGAGGGCACGCTCAGACTCAGTATAGGGATGGAGTCTGTGAGTTAGGCTTCCAGAGCTCTGTCTATATAAGTATTCAGTGGCTGGGCATAGGCATATCCTATCCACATGCTTCATGTAGCTCAGTATAAATAAATGATCCTCATGAAAAGATATGTTTGTGTCAAAGTAGAGAGCATACTGACGGATGAGGTTCGTATTGAAAAGTTTAAGTACAGGATGCCCTGCGTGTAGTAGCCTATATTGGGGAATCAACCGGGGAGCTGTAGCCATCGTGATCGTCTTTCTAGGGTATTTCAAAACCGAGAACTGAGTTTGCAAGTCTTCAGTCATGACTTGCATCCCTTGTATTACGAGCGTCGTCGGGGTAGGTATCCCTTGCTCCCAAAAAGCATTAAGATAGTCGGGGCCTATAACATCGTCCGAATCAACAAAGCATAGCCATGGAGCGCATGCCACCTCTATGCCTTTGTTGCGTGCGGCTCCAGGACCTGCATTGCTCTGAGAGAAGACCTTTACTCGAAAATCTTTTTGCTGATATTCTTGACAGATCGCGAGAGAATCATCTTGGCTTCCATCATCGATAAGAATTAACTCGAAGGTAGGAAAACTCTGTGCTAGGACGCTCTCTATGCATTCCTTAAGATAGGTCGCAGCATTATATACGGGGATGATAACAGAGATTATAGCTTGCTGGGGTGCTTCCATAATTTTGCCTTAATGAACCCTAAAACTCGGGTACGTTCATTTCTCCTGAGACCAATTATATAGATTGCAAGGATGCCGAGCACCGACACGCCAAAACTCCGAAATCCTATGGCTGTTAGATCCGTTCCTGCAATACAGCCTCTGAGCGCATAGCCCAGTGCAAAGAAGACCCCGGATACGCCTACTATTGGGGAAAGAAAGTATAGATAGCGTCGTATAGAAAGTCCCGTCTGAGTTGCTACTATATATAGACGTACGAGCTGAGCTACGCACTCTGCTAGTAGATATACTCCGATGACTTGAGAGGGGGATATGCTGGTGAACTTGAGTAAAAGATACGCAGCTGGAAGGACAAGTAGAAGTGTGATTCCTTCGAAGATCTGGAATCTCCGAATATTTCCCGTAGCATGTATTGCAGTAAGGAGAGGAATCTTGAGAGGTGAGACGAGCTCAACGCAGAGGAACATGACAGACATTCCAACTGTATACGGAGGGACCTCTCCAAGCCATAGCTGGAGTATGGCTTCTATTGACGTGAATAGAGGAGAAACCAATAAAAGAGTAAGGAAGAAGCCGTATTTGGAGGATACAAGAACGAGCTTGTACACCTCTTCTCTGTTGCCGAGGGCGTATTGCTTGATAATTTGGGGGCGTACGGCTGTCTGGAAGCCTAGGATTATGTTTTCTACCGCTGCCTGTATTTGTACTGCGAACCCCCGGGCCGCATTAGCTACTGGGCCGAAGAAGAGATTAAGTAGAATATTAATACCTTGAGTGTAGCCAATCACGGAAAGGCTACCCGAGGCATTCCAGCCTACGAAGCTGAGAACCTCCTTGCCGATAGCTTTGTCGTATCTTGGTTTGGCTCGTTCCTGTCTGAACTTGGAGCGGCAGACAATGAGGTATGTCAGCCGAATGACAATCTGGGAGACTAGCGTGAAGACCCCAAAGTAGAGGAGCCGATCAGCATCAAGGTAACTAAGTAGGCAAACGGATAGGAGCTTAAGCATAGCCTCACCGATAGCAATGTAGGCATATATATCCATCCGCTCGTGCGCCATGATTAGCGAGTTGTCTGGTACCGCGATGATGGATACTGCTGCAGAGATCGCAGAGCATTGTAGTAGCCAGAAGGCTGTGTCAGCGCGGTCTGCAGGAATGTCTAGTATGGAATAGACGAGGTAGTGGGCGAAGAGTTGTGTGACGACTAAGAGGAGAATCGCAAGTGCAAGATGAAGGAATTGCAGAGTTGCATAGTAGGCTCGCACCTTCTCCACGCTCCCCTCCCCTAATGCGTAGGTGATAAAGCGCGATGAGGCGCCAGCGAGTGAGGAATTGAGGAAGGATAAGGATACGATGATTCCCCCGATGAGGTTGTATATGCCCAAGTCTACCACTCCTAGGTCCTGGAGTAATACTCGGGAGGAATACAGACTGACCCCAAGCACCAATATCATGCGGAGGTAGAGGTACAGCGTGTTCTTCGCGATGCGCTTATGCTCGGATGACATATACTCTTATTCCTTGTGGGGGGAAGCTATCCTTGTACTCTATCCCCGCGCTGCCTGCAACCTGCGGGCTACCACGCCGACGAAGGCGAGGTAGGCGACGTAGTCTAGGACGAGTGTCGCCCAGACGTTCGTAGTCGTGAGGAGTACTAGATGGAGTACCCCGAGAAGGACTGCGCTCAGCAGGATGATGAGGCGGGTCCTGGCCTGCGAATAGCCCTGGTCGAGCAGATAGTGATGTATATGATGGCGATCCGCAGAGAATGGGCTGCGGCGCCTGTAGATACGCAGGAAGAAGAGGCGCGCCGTGTCGAACATCGGGAGTAGCAGCGGTGCTGCTCCCAGTGCCAGAGGGGCTACGTCTAGCCGTGTGATGACTTCGCTAGGCAGGCTCAGCGACTGAAGCCAAAAGAAACTGACTATAGTGCCTAGCGTCAGGGAGCCCGTGTCGCCCATGAAGAGCTTGGTCTGGCTTGTGGACCTACCCCATACATTATAGTATAGGAAGGGGATAAGGGTCGCGATCACCGCGCAGGCAAAGACTGCGATACCACTATGGGCCGCAGTCCCTAGGAAGGTAAAGAGGAGTAGGTAGAAGCCCATCGAGAGGACGACGAAGCTCGCTGCGAGCCCGTCCAGGCCATCGATGAGGTTGAAGGCGTTGACGACGAGCATCACGGCTACCACGAGGAGCGCCATCTGCAGGAGATGCGGTAGGTGGGTGAGGGGCTCGAAGCCCGAAAGCGGAGCTGCGGGTAGCTTAAGTACCAGCAGGATGGCGGCGAGCATCTGTATCGGAGCCTTGAAGCTTGCCTTTAGGCCCGACAGGTCATCAAATATCCCCGTGACGTAGAGGATGAGTGTAGCCAGCAGCAGGTGTAGGTACTTCGAGTTGACCTCAAAGGGGACCACTCCTGCGAGGAGGGGGGAGAGGAAGGCTGCTAGGGCGAGACCGAATAAAATGCTGGGGAGGAAGCTCAGGCCTCCAAGGCGAGGCACGGGGAGCGAGTGCGAACTGCGTTCGTTCGGTTGGTCGTACAGCTTGTGCGCGTAGGCAATACGGAGTACCTTCTTGAGTAGAACCCAAGAAAGCACTAGCGCGCCAACGCTAGCTAAGATGATACTTACTAGATCTCCCGTACGCATGTTCATAATGAGCTTCTAGGCTAGAGCTTAAGGTAACTTGATATCAGGCGGTTAGCCGATGTCTGCATTATACCGTCATCTAGCCCGGCCTACGCGCAAAGATAGCGTAAGTCTCGTAGTTGTGCAAGTCTAGAGGCTAAATAGTCAGAATGGTAGGAAGATGTCAGGAACTGGAGCTGTAAGTCCGCCCACACTGATCCTCCTCTGGAGGGTAGATTTAGGGGCTGAAGTGAGAGCACTCATGGATAAGCCTCGGCGTGCTGAGGGCTAACTGGAGCCGAGAAAAGTAATATAAGAAATGGCGCTGAGGCTTATCAGTCAGCGCGCTGATGGATAAGGGGGACGAGCAGAAGTTATATAATAAATTTCGCTGAGACCCTGCTCGGGATTTGCTAAGTCCTTGGTCGGAAGATTGCCCTAAGACGGCTTGGGGCTTGCCGAGGGAGGGCTGCGGGCTCGATGAAGGCCTATGGTTTACTTGCTTGTGAGACTAGGCGTACTTGTCTGAAGGGGAGCTGGGGGGGAGGGCTACGGACGGTGAGCTTAGTTGGCCTGCTCGAGGCTTGGGCTACTCAAGCAGAATATATCAGTAGCAGAATGTCAAGTTCTGAGCGATATGTGGCCCTCCAGGGAGGGAATCTGCCACAAATAGGGTGGAGGGGTGCGCTTCGCAGGGTAGAGTCGGGATGAGATCGCTGAGGCCAAGCCTTTAGGCTTCTTGGCATTTTGCTAGCTCTAGTTTATTCCTTAGCTTTGTGACAAGCAATAAAGCTACTTAGCTGTTAGAGCAAAGCGGCCTCTATCACTTATCAAACGGTGTCTAACGATGCTACGACCTATGGGCAAGTCCCGTGGGGAGTCCCTCGCGGCCGACTTGCTGTGACATACACATTATTATATAGTTAGTTTAAGACTATGGACGAACAGAAAGCGGTCAAGACGCTCAAGGACATCGTCATCCGATTCTCAGGAGACTCGGGTGACGGGATGCAGCTGACGGGGACGATCTTCTCTGACCTCTCTGCCATGACGGGGAACACCATCTCGACCTTCCCAGACTTCCCAGCTGAGATACGTGCCCCACAGGGTACGCTGAGTGGGGTCTCCGGCTACCAAGTACAGATTGGATCGCGAGCGGTGCGTACCCCAGGGGAGCGCGCTGATATCCTCGTGGCTATGAACCCCGCGGCCCTCAAGGTCAGCGTGGGCTACCTCAAGAAGGACTCGATCATCATCATCGATACCGATTCCTTCGCAGCCAATGACCTGCGCAAGGCCGAGTTCCAGACCGAGGATCCCTTCGAGGAGCTCGGGCTACGTACCCAGCAGATCATCCCTGCGCCTATCTCCTCGGTCGTGAAGGAGGGGCTCAAGGACTTCGGCCTTGATACCAAGAGCGCCCTGAGATGTAAGAACATGTTCGCTCTGGGGCTCATCTGCTGGCTCTGTGATCGTCCACTGGGACCAGCTGAGGCCTTCCTCGACCGCAAGTTCGCCAAGAAGCCCCAGCTGCGCGACGCCAATAAGGCCTCGCTCAACCACGGCTTCGACTTCGGGGCCAATACACACGCCTCGGCAAGTATCTTCCGTATCGAGACGCAGAAGCCTACTCCAGGCCGCTACCTCGATATCAATGGGAATAAGGCTACCGCCTATGGCCTCATCGCAGCTAGTGAGCGTGCCGGGCTGGAGCTCTTCCTCGGGAGCTATCCCATCACTCCTGCGACGGACATCCTCCACGAGCTAGCCAAGCACAAGGCGCTTGGGGTAAAGACCGTGCAGGCTGAGGACGAGATTGCGGGGATCTGTACCGCTATCGGTGCGGCCTTCGGCGGTGACCTCGCCGTGACGACGACCTCTGGCCCAGGCCTTGCGCTCAAGGGTGAGGCGATCGGGCTGGCTGTGATGGCCGAGCTGCCGCTGGTCATCATCGACGTCCAGCGTGGGGGACCCTCTACGGGGCTGCCTACCAAGAGCGAGCAGACCGACCTCATGCAGGCGCTCTACGGACGCAATGGGGAGGCTCCGCTCCCCGTCGTCGCAGCTACGACGCCTGATACCTGCTTCCTCTACGCCTATTGGGCTGCCAAGCTTGCCCTCGAGCACATGACGCCCGTCATCCTGCTGACGGATTCCTTCATCGCGAACGGCTCCAGCGCCTGGCGCATTCCCGAGGCCGATACCCTCCCCGACATCAAGCCTCAGTACGTCGATCAGCTGCCCGAGGGCACAGAGAACTGGCGTCCCTACCTGCGCAATGAGGAGACCCACGTGCGCTACTGGGCTGTACCTGGTACCCCAGGCTTCGAGCACCGACTCGGGGGACTGGAGAAGAACTACAAGACGAGCGCCATCAGTACCGACGCGGCTAACCATGCCCTCATGGTCGCTACCCGTCAGGCCAAGATCGACTATATCGCCAACAGCATCCCGCTGCTGGAGGTAGAGGGTGATCAGGACGCCGAGGTCCTCGTCGTCGGCTGGGGGGGCACCTACGGCCACCTCTACGAGGCAACGCACAAGGTGCGTGAGCGCGGCTACAAGATCGCCCACCTACACTTCAGCTTCATCAACCCGCTACCTAGCAATGCCGCTGAGCTGCTGCTGCGCTACAAGAAGGTCATCGTCGCTGAGCAGAACCTCGGACAGTTCGCCCGCTACCTGCGTGGCCTGATCCCAGGCTTCGCCCCACGTCAGTACAACGAGGTGACTGGACAGCCCTTCGTCCTCTCGCACCTCATCGAAGAATTCATCAAGCTAATCGAGGAGTAAGATCATGGATACGAATGCAAATGCCGTCAAGCTCGATGCTAAGAGCTTCAAGAGCGACCAGTACGTACGCTGGTGCCCAGGCTGTGGTGACCACGGCGTGCTGGCGACGCTACAGAAGGCTATGGCCGATGTAGGGGTGACGACGGAGCAGACCGCCGTGATCTCGGGGATCGGCTGCTCCTCGCGTCTGCCTTACTATATCAATGCCTATGGCTTCCACACGATCCATGGTCGTGCTGCCGCCATCGCTACGGGGCTCAAGACGGCTCGTCCTGACCTCTGCGTCTGGATCGCCACGGGGGACGGTGATAGCCTCGCTATCGGGGGGAATCACTTCATCCACGCTGTCCGCCGCAATGTGGATCTCAACTTCATCCTCTTCAACAACCGCATCTATGGGCTGACGAAGGGGCAGTATTCGCCTACCTCGGAGCGCGGCTTCGTCTCCAAGAGCTCGCCCTACGGCACGGTGGAGGATCCCTTCATCCCTGCTGAGCTCTGCTTCGGGGCGCGTGGTCGCTTCTTCGCCCGCTCGCTGGATATTGACATGAAGCTCCTGGGCTCCTGCATGGTAGCAGCCGCTCAGCATAAGGGCGCGGCTATCGTAGAGGTGCTGGTGAACTGTGTGATCTTCAA
>ERZ773250.901-NODE-901-length-16058-cov-3.617384_pt1 | contig 16058 bp, 15 predicted proteins | sample MGYA00511258_ERZ773250 | MGnify/ENA primary metagenome ERZ773250 (study PRJEB29015, sample SAMEA2738164) | human oral metagenome | biome: human oral; feature: human-associated habitat; material: saliva | place: China | collected 2187 ... | reverse complement strand
TTTGGAGCCCGGGGCTACCTATTAGCAACCCGACATCTTGTAATCATTATCCCGCCCGTGCGGGGGCCTGTCAATGCCTAACACGGGTTTGCGGCGCATCGGGAAGTCTTACCTTTTTATGCTGCCAGCACCGAAAAATCAGCGTGCACGACCCGAAAAATATTAGAATCCTTCAAGTCCCCCATGTTGACGCCACAGCAGCGCCACAGCTTCTAAATCTTCAGCGATTTGCCCCAGCCTGCGCACCCGTTCGGGGATGCTTAACATGCGGTTCACGCCCTCGCGGCGCACCTCATGGCTGGGGGCCAGCGGCACATGCACTCCTGCGGCACGGGCTATGTCACCTGCGGCGTACTCGGCCCGTAAACCGAGCGCCACCACCCGCGCGAACGCGGCGAAACGCTCCAGGGCTATATCAACCTCACCCTCGTACACCCCCGCCAGGATACTGTCTGCTGTGGCCACTACCTCCCAGGCGCTGGGCGGGTCGGGCACGCCCGCGAGCACGTGTGAACGGTAGTCGTCTTCAAGCCCTTTGGCGAAAGCGCGGCTAACCGCTGTTGCGTCACGGTGCACCGCATCCCGTAGCGAGTACATGCGCCACAGCGCCCCCGGCAAGGACTGGGCGGGGGCTGAGGCCCACATGAGCGCTAACGTTTCAAGTCCGTACTCGTCGGTGAAGTCCACGAGGCGTTGGGCCACCTGCGGGTCTGTGTTGGCGCGCCCACGGGCCAGTAAGACGCGCGCCGAGGCGTACGCCGCCTCATGCTGGGCGGCAGGGTTTTCACCACCGGCCTGGCGCTCAAAAATCTCGTGAGAAGCCAATACGGGCCGATGATAGCTGCGGGGCGTTGAAGAAACCATAGGTTCCTCAGTCTAACGCCGCAGCCACCGTGCGAACAGGGTCTTCGCTGACCGAAAACCTCGCCCGAGGCCGTGTTTAGGGTTCGTCCGTGTGTAGTGTATAGTTGTACTGGAGCGCCTTTAGCTCAGTTGGTAGAGCTACGGACTTTTAATCCGCAGGTCGTGGGTTCGAGCCCCACAGGGCGCACTCTTCACCAGAGATCATCTGGTAGGTCGCCCCTTTTGGTATGAAGCCAATAGGGGCAACTTTTTTCTTGCCTTACGTGTTCAAAGTATGAGGTTCCCTGTACCTGTAGTATCGTCACCAGAGCCCAATCAGCAGGAGGTGACCGTTTAAAAGCCCTCACCAGTGACTGAGCTACAGACCATGCCCTCTACCCAAACGGTTGCTGAGGCTATGAGCATTACCGGGGCGCTCGCTGGCCTGTAAACGTCAGATGGGTTCTTTATAATGGCTTCAGCCCTACCCGACTACGACGCACCGGCAGGAGAGCCTTGTGAGCAGCATCAGAAACCCCGAAAAAGTGACTATTCTGGCCACTGGTGGCACGATCGATAAGTTTTATTCGGTTGCGGGTACCCTCGATATTGGTGCACCAGCGGCCCAGGACCTTCTGGATCGGGTGATTACTGATATTAAGTTCGAGATCCGCCCGCTTATTGGTAAAGACAGCCTGGATATGACGGATGCAGACCGCGCGGAGCTTGCCGCCGCCCTCAACGCGGTTCGTGGTGAGCAGGTGATCATTACCCACGGCACCGACACGATGAGTGAAACCGCCCGTTACCTTGCGGAGCATGCGGATGTGCGGCAGAAAACCGTGGTGCTTACCGGGGCTATGCAGCCAGCCGTTATGGCCCGTTCGGATGCCGGTTTTAACCTGGGGGCGGCACTGTCTGCCGTGAACCTGCTGCCGCCTGGCGTGTACATTAGTATGAGCGGACGTATTTTTCCCGCCGCGAGTGTGCGCAAAGACCGGGCCCGCGGAATTTTTGAGGGTTAAACCGCCGCACCGATGAGGCACCGGTAGGGAGGACTATGGCTGAGAACCCGCCAAGCATAACCCCGCCACAGGGAAACCCCGGGCGTACCTCACTTGATGAGGGGCTGTACGTGTTCCGGGTGGTACTGTTAGCTGGCCCGGCCCTGATCATGGCGTGGCAGGCCATCCGTTTGGCTGTGCCCATTATTGCTGCCATTCCGTTGGCGTACCTGGTGGGTCAAAGCTGGTGTGCGTGGGCGTACCATAAGGGGCGTTCGCCCAAGATCATTATGGTGGCGAACTATTTTAGTATTCTTGCCGCTCTTGTCCCCATGGCTCCGGTGGGGGCTCTGCTGCTGTCTCCTTCCGCCACGCAGGTTGTTCTTAACTACCTGTGGAGTTCGCCGCTTCTGGTGCCTTTGACAGTGGTGTGGATTCTTATAGAGCTGCCTATTGAGACCGTCTTTTCGTTATTTTATGCCCGCCGCAGCGGGCGCAGGCTGAGCATTATGGCTGAAGCTTCGGCTGCGTAGATTCGGTTGTTCAGGGGACGTGAACTCGGGGCTGTGCCGCGCCTCAAAGGTTGCTGTGTGTGGCCGCAATAGTGCCACGTTAAGGATACTGCCCGTGGTAGGGTAATGAGCATACGACGGCCTAGCGCTGTGTGAGGATGCTATACGAAAGGGGCGAGGGTGAGCGAAAACCCGCATTCCCATAATGATGAGGTTCAGGACTCCTCAGCCTCCGCCCCTGTGCATTCTACTGAGTATTCCCACGATGAGCAGACCGATGCGACCGTGCCGTTAACCCCCGAGTATGCTGCTGAGCTCCGGGAAGCTAACGTCCCGGCCGATGCGGACGCTGCCGAGGTGACGGTCCCATGGGGCACCCGCCCAAGCGCCGATACCGCCGAGCGTAAGGGGGACGAGGAGCCGGGCAGTGAATCCGCTGAGCTGGATGCAACCCGCCCGATGCCTCCGCTGCTGGATGATCTGCAGTCTGGTGAACGTGACGAGCCGGAACCTACCCGTGTTCTTCCCGCCGATACGAGCCTTGAGGACGTTGAGGCTGAGGCAACCCGGGTGCTTCCTGCGGACGGTACCCAGCCCCCGACGGACGCCACGAGGCCGCTGCCGCCGCACGGGCACCCTGACAGCACGGTAAACGGTGAGCTGGAGGGTCCTGCCGTAACGGGGGATCAGAATCAGGCACCTACCCGCTATCAGGCACCGGTGCGTCTGACGACCCCGCCACCGTTGCCACAGCTGCCCGCGCCGATCCCGCCGCACCAGGTGCCGCCGCCACAGCAGCCGTATGTGCAGCATCCGGGGCCGCCGCAGTATATTCCGATGGTGCCGGTCATACCGGTGGTGCCCGTTATGCCTGTGGCGCAGTACCCTGCGGCGCTGCCGAATGTGTCCCCGCAGGCGCTTGCCCGCGGGCAGCGGGGGTTACGGAACACTCTGTGTGTGCGCCTGCTGGTGCTGGCCGTGATCGCCCTGATTGAAACCTCAATTATTGCCCAGTACACGCGTGAGATGGCAATGGCCTTTGGGGTGCTTGCCGTGCTTTATGCCGTGGTGCAGGTATGGCCCCTGATACGCCCGCCCCGCAATAACTCTGATGCCTCCGTATATATTGCGTGGGGTGTTTTCTCAATGATTAGTTTTGTGGGGGTGGGGCTGCTGCTGGCACCCATTACGCTGATGCTTTTGGTGCTTGACTGGAGGGGTATTTCGCTGGGGATGGACCCCATGCTGATACTGTGTGTCTTGGCCGTGCTGTGGCTTCTTGAGGTGATCCTGTTATCGGTAACCCTCTACCGTTTCGGGAGCCTGCGCATGATGCTCACCCAGCAGGCGCCGCTCATGGACTACCTTAATGCACACGGGCGGTAGATGCGTGCTCGGGAATCTTTCAAGTTATATAGTATTGAACACAACATAGTGCATGAATCCGTATTTTCGGATGTCTCTTGTTCTGTAGCCGCACTCTGTTAGAGTGAAAAGGTAATCATCTATAGGATGTGAGACGTATTCTGTACTCTATAAGAACCACGTCGGGATCGGACAGATCCCACACACCGCGAAAAGCACCGAGAAACCGGGGCTAAGGAGAACAACACCGATGAGCGAACAGTACGGCCAGGGCTCTGGCTCCCAGCAGTATGGGAACCGGGGCCAGTATGGGCAGCAACCACCTCAGTATGGGAGCCAGCCCCAGTACCAGCAGCAACAGCAGCAGGGGAACCAGGGCGCAAATAACGGGTACTCCCCGTACGCCGACCAGCCGACAGTGCCGCTAAGTTCCTTCATGTCGCAGGGGAACCAGGGGCAGCAGTCCCAGCCGGGTTCTGGCCAGCCCCAACAGCAGAGCCAGCAGGGCCAGGGGTATAACGCGTACGCATCCGGTGCGGGCGCCAATAACACTAATAAGCCGTACCAGCAGTCTCAGCCTTCGTATGCGGGGAACCAGCAGCAGGGCTACCAGCAGTCTCAGCAGGGGTCTGGGCAGCAGCAGAACCAGCAGGGCCAGTTCGCAGCCTCAGCTTACAATGCTTCTCCCGGCGCTTCAGCTTCCCCAACGGCACCGCCGCCGTCAATGCCCGGCAGCGTGAAAATGGCACGCACGTTTGGGTTTGTTGCGGCTGCCCTGGTGCTGGTAGACATTATTTTGGGTGTTGTGCTCAATACGATGTCTGCTTCATCAATGTTCATTGTTTCGCTCCTTCTGAATATTGTGGCTTTGGGCGGCCTCGTTGCTATGGCCGTGATGCTCCGTACCGCTAACCCGCTGATTCGGATCGGGTTGAGCGTGCTCTCGGGTATTATCGCGGGCGGGAGCTTGGTGAGCCTCATCATGGCGTTCATGAAGATCGGTGAGGTCAGCAACGCCTCGAATGAGGGGCTGCTCCCTGACGGTTATATGGCCGTGGCATACGGCAGCCTGGGTGTTGCGGTGCTCATTGTTTTGGCGAACATCGCGGTAATTGCGATGCTGTGGGTTTCTGGTTCTAGCGAGTTCTTCGCCCAGGGCGCGGCGCAGAAGGCCCAGGCCCAAAACGCTGCGCAAGCTCAGAACGCGGCACAGCCTCAGCCGGGTTACCCCAACCAGCCGGGTGCCCAGTACGGTCAGCAGGGCCAGCAGGGCCAGGCTTCTTCGCCGCAGGGCGCACAGGGGCAAAACCAAAGTGCGGGTGCACAGAGCCAGCAGAGTTCAGCTCAGCAGCAGGGTTTCGCTGCTCAGCAGGGCACCGCCCAGCAGCAGTATGGCCAGTCGGGTGCAGCGTCGTCGGCGCAGCAGTCTAGCCAGGCTTCACAGCAGTACGGTCAGCAGCAGAACCGCTACCAGGCACCTTCTCAGGGGGCCCAGCAGTACGGTCAGCAGTCATCATCTTCCCAGTCTTCGCAGGGGCAGTACCAGCCGCAGGGTCAGGGTGCTCAGTCGTCCCAGTCTTCTTCGCAGAGCGGGTACGCTGGCGGTTATGGGCAGGGTTCCTCCGGGCAGTCGAATGCTCAGAGTTCCTCTTCTCAAAACAGCCAGTCGCAGGGGTACGCTTCCCAGGCGCAGTCCCAGCAGCAATATGGCCAGCAGGGGCAGTACTCGGGGTATCAGAAGCCGCAGACTTCTTACCAGCAGTATCAGGCTCAGCAGGCGCAGTCAGCTTCGTCCTCACCCGCTGCTTCAGCCCAGTCAGCTGCCGCTCAGGACGATCCGGACGCGACCGTTCCGCTGAGCCAGAAATCGTATGAGGCGTACACCTCTCCTCAGCAGTCGTCCTCTTCGTCCAAGCCGCAGGCTGCTGCCGAGTCGTCTTCCTCTTCATCTGTGCAGCAGGGCCAGGGTGAGGATCAGCCGCTGGAGCCGGAGCCAGAGACTTCTCAGGTGCCTCTGCTCTCTCAGGGTTCCTCATCTTCGCAGAGCCCTGCGTCTTCCCAGGGTTCTTCGCAGGCGCAGCAGTCGCAGCCGCAGCAGCCGCAGAAGGGTTCAGCGCCTGCTCTTGATGCTGACTCGGATGCGACCGTTCCACTGAGCCAGAGCTCCTATGACGCTTATAACTCCATTACCCAGCCGCACTCCGCTCCCCGGCAGTCAGCGGGTTCTTCGCAGGGACAGTACCAGCCGCAGGCTCAGAACCAGGGTTCGGCCCAGTCGTCGCAGAACGCCCAGAGCCAGAGTTCGCAGCCTCAAGCTGCTCAGGGGCAGTCTTCTCAAGGGCAGCCGCAGCAGCCTTCGCAGAGCGGCTATCCTGCCGGTTACCAGCAGCAGGGGTACGCTGCTGCACAGCCTCAGCAGAATATGCAGGGCTACCCGGCGGGTCAGCAGGGAGCGCAGCATCAGCAAGGCTATGCTTCGGCGGCACAGCCCCAGCAGCAGTATGGTCAGCAGGGGCAGTACCAGGGGTATCAGCAGCCGCAGCAGTACCAGCAGCAGGCCCAGGCGCAGGCTGGTTACTACCAGCAGCCGTACCAGTACCAGGCACGTCCTCAGCAGGGCCAGTTCCAAGGGTACGGCTACCAGCAGCAGCCGCAGGCTCCGCAGCAGCCCGGTTCCCAGCAGGAGCAGAAGAGCGGTGACGCCAATCAGTCACAGCCCCAGCAGCCTGGGCAGACCTCTGCGCAGAACAACCAGTCGCAGGGTAAGTCTGAGAACGGCTAGTATGCGCGAAATAGCGTAGCGTCTTAATTTCCCCGCCCGTCGGATAACCGATGGGCGGGGAAATTTCGTGTTGTTAGGCAATAAAAGTATCGATAGTAGACATCGAATTGGTACCCTAACTAACAGTCAGGGTATACAGAAACCTTAAGGAGTGGAGCGGTGCCGAATACGCAACCGGCTCAGCAGCCGGTGAACCCCAGCGGTGGAGGTCTTGAACGAGTCTACGCTTTACTTCCCGCGCAGCGCCCGGCACCGCTGATCCCCGTGTACCTTGCTGCAGCACTCATCGCCTGCCAGGTGGTGATGTGGCAGGTGCTGGCCTGCAATATTCTTTTCACAGTGCAGTACCCCATTAATGCCCTCTCCGAGAGTCAGGCGAAGGCTATGGAGCAGATCCAGCAGTATTACCCGGCACTGGTGACTGGGCTGGGCATTATGTTTATCACGGGCATGCACATGTTTCTTCTGCTGAAGTACCTGCAGGGTCACCGCTGGGCTGCCCTGGTGCTTACGGTGCTTGAGCTGCTCGGTATGCTGTGTGCCCTGTCGATGGTGCTCATCGTGGGTGTGCTCATGTCTCAGCTTAACGGTGCCTCGTCTGAGCAGGTGGATTATTTGCTGGGGTCTTCGTCCCCGCTGTACCTGCCCGTGTACGCCGGGATGCCGTACCTGGTGATGAGCGTTATCGCGCTTGCGCTGCTGTGGAGCAGGGCCAGCCGCGCTTACACCGATGCCCGTAGTGCCTGGCGGCTGCGTCACCGGCTGCGTGAGCTGGAGGAACAGTGCGACCTTCTGATGCAGGCGCAGGCTGCTCAAGCTGAGATAGCTAAAGATACATAAAGATTTAAAACTATTTCAAACAATAACGTTAATATTCATGTGTTTAGAATCTCTCTGGTGGTAAAGTAAAGAAGAACGTGCCACCCATTGTGAATTTGTGCGGCATGCCCAACCAAGGAGAAAACACATGAGCGATCAGTACGGGAATTTCCAGGGGGTGCCGCAGACCCCGGCCCCTACACCCTACCAGCAGCCACCGTACGGCAGACTGGACAAAGGCTACCCTGCAGCTGCGCAGAAGCCGCGTCCGGGTATCACCGTTATGCTGGCTCTTGCGGCCATACTGATCTTGGTTGCGCTGCGAATTGTGGACTTCTTCCTTGCTGCGTCTATAGATTCTCTTGACGCATCAAGCTGGCGCTCTCTTCTATTCACAATTTTTTACATAGCATGCGGTTGCCAGGTGTATCTGGGGAGGCGTTCGGGCTCTATTGTCCAGACGATATTATCGGCGCTTGCAATCGCCGTGAATTTAGCCTACCTGCCTGATGCGATAAAGGCTAAAGAAGCGATAGACATACTCGCTCCCGAGTATTCCGGCAGGGTAACTATGGTTATTCTGCTGACGATTGTTTCTATGGTGTTCAGCGTTATTGCCATTGTTTTGCTGTGGCTTCCGGGTACCCTTCAGTACTATAAAGAGACTGCTTTGTACCGCCAGGCCCAAGCTGGGCAAGCAGCCCCGCAGTTTCCTGTGCAGGGGCAGCCGCAGCAGCCAATGCCTCCGCAGCAAGGATACAACCAGCAGTACGGGCAGCAGCACCCGAACCAGCCGCCTCAGTATCCTCAGCAATAATCTCACGATACAGGTGTGTAAGTAATATGCTCACACGTGGGCGCCGCCCTCATGCACAGGGTGTCCACGTGTGGGGCTATGGCGGTGTGCACAAGCATAAGGTGATATGCAGGGGTGCAGCTGACATAATGAGAAGAGAATCCCCGTTGCCGTTGTGCACGAGTGAAAAGGAAAACTTTTGGAACAGCACCCTCCCCAGCCATCGGAATATCAACAGTACGCGCCGCAGAATGTTTACGGGTACCAACAGGTGGTGACCGAAAAACCGGAGCGCAATAAGACCGTTAATATTGGGCTGATGCTCCTGTACATCTACATAGGGATAACAGTTCTAAGCACCGCTCTTGAGGTAGTTATCTCGTTCGCCACCAACAGGTATGAGCATCTGGCTGAGCTTCAGAACTATGACAGCTATAGCAGCGGCGTCACCATTGATACTGGCACCTATACAGCTATGGTAATTACTATAACCATCATTATGCTGGTCGTTAAGGTCAGCCTGATGGTTCTGTTCACCCTCATGTACCGTGCTGGGCGCACATGGGCGCGCATATTGAGCGCTGTCCTTGCGATTCTTGCCGCATTGCAAAGCTTGTGGGGGTTAATCTCTATCCCATTTCTTGCCGCTGTTGACCCCGGCATTGTGCCGGACTACATGCATTCTGCGGTGGTGGCGGCTAGGGACACTGCTATTTTCACTTTTGCTTTCAATGCTGTGGGCGGTGCCAACGCAGTCGCAATCGCCATTTTCCTGCTGAAGAAAGAAGCCTCTGAGTATACCGCACAGTACGCAGCGTGGCGCACCTACCGCAGGAGCGCCACCGAACACGCTATCTACGGGTCGCAGCAGATGCGGTACTAGGTAAAGGCCGAGTCTTCTGCCGGTAACCGGCAGAAGGAGCTTCACAGCTTTTCGGTGCTTAAGAGAAGCACCGCAGATGCTGGCTGCGCACATCTTGGCGGCAGGTACCTGCCTGGCCCAAGAGGCAGGGTTTGGTACGGTGGTAGGGAGAGAACCTCTAGCACGTTCATAAGGAGAGAGTCATGAGCCACGACTTTCCCAACCCGCAGAATCCTCACCCCCAGGCTCAGCACCACGGGGGCGCAGCACCCCACGGTGCTGCCGATTTAAGCGCTTTAGGCCCGCACGGGACACCGGAACATTACGAGACGCATCAGGTTTATGAGCACCTGCCCACTGAGCCTTCGCGGCCTTCCGCCCAGGTGCGGCTGGGCATAAAACTCATCTATGCGCATGCCGTACTCATAGTGGTGCACGGCGTGGTGAGTTTCTACCGTGACACGATCCCCACCAGCACTACAGTGTACGCCCAGCACGGCGCCGCAGCCATGGACGTCACGATTGGGAAGATTGCCGTTTTGTACGCGGTCATCACCCTCGTGCTGGTAGCCACCAATATTCTGGTGGGAGTGTTCTACTCGCGGGGGTACACGTGGGCGCGTATTACTGCGGCGGTGCTGGCCATACTTGGTGCTATGAATAACCTCCTCCTTGGCCTGCTGACCCTCATTGGCGTGTTCGAGCTTTTTGCGGCGCTTTCGCGGGCGTCAGATTCGGGAGACCCCGGGTACATTGAAGCGTACCGTTACGCCACCATTTTTGTGGTGGCTTCGGCGGTACTGTACCTGGTGGGGCTGCTGCTGTGCATCATTATCGCCGTGTACATGTTCAAGCCGCAGGCGGCGGCATTTACCACGAACTGGGGCATGTGGCGTGCCTACCAGAGGAACCCCAGCATGTACGTTCAAATACCGCCAGCGCACTTCTAATACCTGGCGGGGCGGCAGCTAGGTGGGGTGTCTTCGACCCTGCTCTCACGGTGGCTGCGGTATCTGGTTTATGCATATGGGGCGTTATTTCCCCTTAGCGGGGCGGTATTTTTGGTAGGGTGGAGACGACAGTCACTACATTTACCCCGTGAAGGAATACACCATGAGCCAGTACCCGCCGCCTTCCGGTCAGCCTCAACAGCAGCTGCCGAGTTATGCTCAGCCCCCCGGGTCTTCCGGGTATTATGGGGCACCGATCGGGCAGCAGCAGTTTCACATGCCTGTGCCGGATGAACCGCCGCAGAGCAATAAGAAGGTGAACTTCGGTGTGCGCCTTATCTATATCTATGTCGGGTGTCTGGTAGTGGGCCTGATCGTGGATTTTCTGCCCGGCTACCAAAACGATGGTGACCGGGTGGGGGAAGTAATGTCACGCGGGGCGCCGCTCGTCGTTAATATGCTGATAACTGCGGTGTTGATTACAGTGGCGATAGTGGTCGCCATGTTTTACAAGAAAGGGTACACGGCGGCGCGGATCACAGCCGGAGTGCTCGCTATTGTGCAGGGGCTTTTCCTGCTTATGCAGGTAGCACTGGCTACAGTGGCGATTCTTGTGGTGTGGATGCTCATCCCTGACGCAGATAAAGACAATGTATTTAGGGTAGCATCCGAGAATCCCCTGGCTGTTGCCGCCTTTATAGCAGCAGTACTGCTGATGCTGATAAAACTGGTGCTGTGCATCATGATTACCTGCAGCGTGTTCAAATCTGAGCCCAGCAAATTCACTGCCGACTGGGGTGCATGGCGTAACTATCAGAACAGCGTGGCGCTCACCCAGCAGGTTCAGACCCCCCAACAGCAGCCCGCCGCACCCGGGTTTTCTGCCCCTGCTGCGGCAGCGCCCAACCACTATGAGGCGTACAGTCAGCAGAACAGCCGTCATGAGAGTGACAAGAACGAGGGCCCTAAGCTCAACTAGTGCTCGTACGCCTGCGGGTTATCGCAGGTGAGGTGTACCGCCTCCACGCCCACAACCGCTGAGTGGCTGGAAAAGGCATCAAAAAGGTGGCCTATATCGCCGGTGAGCACCCACTGACGGCCCAGATGACCGCACAGTTCAAGAAGCCCATACACGTGGTGCTCCCAGCTGTGTATGGGCTGCTGAATTTCAAAAATATTCTTATCCCGCGCGGTGACAGTCAGGTTCAGCTCCGTGAGCTCTCGCCGTACCCTATTCAGCACGCGTTCGGCGGCCGCATCGGATGTGGCCGCTAGAAAGAACGTCAGCCGGGTAGTCGCTATCATCGGTGGCCTTGCAACTGCGCGCGGCCCCCACTGAGGAAATAACGAGAAAGTAATTTCCCAACGGGGCGCCGCAACATAGCAGCAGCGAAAACTACTCGCTCAGAGCCTTCTGCTCCTTCTTACGGCCGCGTATGTACTCAATAGCCACCGGAACCACCGAGACCAGCACAATAATCACGGCCAGAAGCTCAATGTTCTTGTGCACAAACTCGATACCGCCCAGCAGCACCCCGGCGGTCCCAATCAAGCCGATCCACAGTACCGCACCCAGAATATTCCACAGGTTAAACTTACGGCGCGGGTACGAAGAAATACCGGCCGCCAGCGACACGAACGTGCGCACAATCGGCACGAAACGCCCCAACACCAGCGCCACCCCGCCGCGCTTAGCGAAAAACTCCTCAGCCGCGTGCAGGTTCTTAGTGCTCAAAAACTTCGCGTCGTCCTTGAACAGGTTACGTCCGTAGCGGGCGCCCAACTGGTACCCCACCTCGCCGCCAGCGACGGCGGCAACAATCAGCACCGGGAACGCCAGCCACAGCGAAAGCCCCATACGGTCATGCAGCATGCCGAGAGCAAAAATAAGCGAATCACCCGGCAAAACCGGGAACAGCACGCCGGACTCAATAAACACGATGATCGCCGAGACCACCAGCACCCACGGGCCGGTGCTAATAAGAATATCCTCAAGATTAAAACCGAGAAGCGCCACGGGCATATGCGCAACCAGCGCAGAGGCGAGAAGAGACATCACAATCCTGAAACGTAAATAGGTCTATAAAAGTCAGTGTGCGCGGTGCGCAATAGCAACAGCCTAACCCCCGCACCTGAGGCACGGGTAACGGCACACTATGCGGAAGCTGTGTAACACTGTGCCCAATTCTACCTGTAGCGAGCAGGAAAACACATAACCGGTGTCCTGCCGCCGCCGTGATACGCACCGCCTCAGACGCAGCCAACCGGCTGACCCCGAAGAGCAAAAACCGGTGGTGCTGGAAGCAGAACCCCGCACCAGCACCAGCCCATCAGCAAGATGCTGCCCTGCGCCCAGCAGACAGTAGCTGGCACCAATACCACTACAATAGGAGCCTTTTCTGACATGATGGAAAGACAACCATGAACCCGCACCCCAAGAAGGCACCGTGAACAGTAACCACCTTGCGAGCCCACAGGCGCAGCCTCTGCCCACGCGCGCCCGCACCCTACTAGCTGCGCTCACCAACAACCCACACGCCGCCTTCCATACCGGGCAGTACCAGGCGATCGAAGCGCTCGTGGCACACCGCCGCCGCGTGCTCGTCGTCCAACGCACCGGGTGGGGAAAATCCGCCGTCTACTTCATCGCCGCCCTGCTGCTGCGCGAACAAGGGGCCGGGCCAGCACTCATTATCTCCCCGCTGCTCGCCCTCATGCGCGACCAAGTAGCCGCCGCAGAACGCGCCGGGGTGCGCGCCGCCATGCTTAACTCCTCCAATGTGACCGACTGGGACGACATCCGCACCCGCCTAGAATCCGACCAGATCGATGTGCTCCTCATCAGCCCCGAAAGGCTCAACAACCCCGCCTTCCGCGACGAATGGCTGCCGCAGCTCGCCCCCCGCCTCGGGCTGCTCGTAGTGGACGAGGCGCACTGCATCTCAGACTGGGGACACGACTTCCGCCCCGACTACCGGCGCATCGGTCGGCTCATTGACGACCTGCCGCCGCGCATACCCGTGCTCGCCACCACCGCAACCGCCAATGAGCGCGTGGGCGCAGACATTGCAGAGCAGCTTGCCGCGCATCCGCCAACCGGCCGCACCCCAGACCCAGACAGCGCCGAACCGCAAAAAGTACTCACCCTACGCGGCCCCCTCACCCGCGACTCCCTCCGGCTGGGGGTGCTGCACCTGAAGGAGCCCGCAGAACGCATCGGCTGGCTCATCGCGCACCTGAACACCCTACCCGGCTCCGGCATTATCTACACCCTCACCGTATCGGCGGCGCAAGACACCGCTCGAGCACTGGCTAACGCTGGGTACCGGGTTTTGCCCTGCACCGGCGGTCTGGACGCTGAAGAACGCATTACCGCCGAAGAAGCACTCAAAAACAACCAGGTAAAAGCCCTCGTGGCGACCAGCGCCCTCGGCATGGGGTTCGACAAACCCGACCTGGGGTTCGTGGTGCACCTGGGGGCGCCCTCCTCCGCGGTCAGCTACTACCAACAGGTAGGGCGCGCCGGCCGCGGGGCCATTAACGCCGACGTGCTGCTGCTGCCCGGCCCCGAAGACACCGCCATCTGGGAATACTTCGCCACCGCCTCAATGCCGGACGAAACCAACGCCCACGCCGTGCTCACCGCCCTCGCTGAAGAACCTGAGGGGCTCTCAATCCCCGCCCTGGAATCCCGCGTGCAGCTGCGCCGCACCACCCTGGAGCTGCTGCTTAAAGTGCTCAGTGTTGAAGGGGCCGTACACAAAAATAAGTCCCGGTGGGTCAGCACCGGTACGCCCTGGACGTACGATGCGGCCCGCTACGAGGCGGTGGCACGCGCCCGAGTGGCCGAGCAGAAAGCCATGCTCGCCTACGAAAACACCACCACCTGCCGTATGGTGTTTCTCGCCCGTGAGCTTGACGATAACACCGCAGAACCCTGCGGCACCTGCGATACCTGCACCGAACCCTGGTACCCGCGCACCGTCCCGCAGGAGGCGCTCACCGCCGCCACCGGCTCCCTCACCGCAGCAGGGGTGGAGATCACCCCGCGTAAACAGTGGGCTTCTGGGTTGGACAAGCTGGTGGGGGACGCCGCGCCCGCCGGAACCCGCATCCCCGCCGATGAGCAGGCAAACACAGGGTATGCGCTGGCCCGCCTGAGCGATCTGGGGTACGGGGCGCAGCTGCGTGAACTGTTCACAACCGACGCCCAGGGCACCCCGCACGATGCCCCCACACCCGCGCCCCTCGGTAAGGCGTGCGTGAATGTGCTCGCCGCCTGGGACTGGGGCGACACGGGCCGCCCCGCCGCTGTGCTGACCGTGCCCTCACCGGTGCGCCCGCGGCTTGCGCGTTCACTGGGGGAGGGGCTGGCAGGTGTGGGGAAACTAGCCTACCTGGGAGAGGCTGCGCTCACCGATGCTCCACGGTTTTTCGGCGGCAATAGTGCGTTTCGGTGCGCGGATGCCCTGCGCTGTTATACGCTGCCAGACCGGGTGCGTGACTACCTGCATGAGCATCAGGTGCCGGTGCTGCTGGTGAGCGAGCTGGTGGATTCGCGCTGGACCTTCACCGTGCTTGCCCGCGAACTGCGGCGTGCGGGCGCGAGCGCGGTGTACCCGTTTGCGCTCGCCTACAACGGGTAAAGCCTATCGGATAGGGGAGTATGAGCTGTTATGGATGATGAAGAGTACACGGTAGATGCTGGTGATTCCGCTGTTCTTGGCGATGCCCCGGCGCTGCCGGAGCATCAGCGGTGGATGCGCCTGGCCCTGGATGAGGCCCGCGCCGCAGCCGGTGAGGGTGAGGTGCCGATTGGGGCGGTGGTTATTGACCCTGCCGGGCGTGTTATTGGTGCGGGGCATAATATGCGTGAGCGGCACCATGACCCCAGCGCGCATGCTGAGGTGCTTGCTATTCGTGCCGCCGCCCAGCAGCTGGGCACGTGGCGGCTGCAGGGGTGCACCCTGGTGGTGACTGTGGAGCCGTGCCTCATGTGTGCTGGGGCGGTGCTCATGGCGCGTATCCCCACTGTGGTTTTCGGGGCCTGGGAGACGAAGACGGGCGCGGTGGGGAGCCGGTATGATGTGCTGCGTGATGCTCGATGTGCGCCGCCGGTGCGGGTGTATGCGGGGGTGCTGCGGCAGGATTGTGCGCGTGTCATGAGTGGTTTCTTTGCCCGTAAACGTGACTAGTGCGCGGGGCGGCTGGGGGAGCGGGCCTCACGGTGGGGCTGCTGCGGTTCGTGTGAGGGCTCTGAAGCAGTTAGCCCCCACGGTAGCAGTCTAATAGTATAGAGGTAATAGTACTCACAGGAGGGGAGGGCTTAGCGTTGCAGCGTCCCGTTGCCGAGGCCGCGACTCGTCGCCCCGGCCGCACCAGCAAAACCCAGCTGAAGCTTTTTAACGCGGCCATGGAAATCATGGGACAGCGGGGGCCAGAGTTCGCGACCGTTGAAGAGGTTGCGCAGCTTGCCGGCGTTTCGAAGGGCACCGTCTACTACAATTTCGGGTCGAAGAAAACGATGATCGACCAGCTTTTGCAGTACGGAACCGACCTGCTACTACGCCAGATGGAGGCCGCCGCTCAGATGCATAGCGACCCCCGTGAGGCGCTGAGGGCCAGCATCTACACGGCACTGAAATACCTTGAGGACCGCCCGGGGTACGCCCGGCTGTGGATCGCTGAGGTGTGGAAGAGCATGAACGACTGGTCGGAGAGCATGGTTGATAGCCGTCAGAGCCTGCTGGACTTTATTGAGGCCAGGGTGGCTGCCCTGAGCAAACGGTACATGATTGACAGGGCCCACGATGTGCGTTCCACCTCGGTCGCTATTTTTGGTGCCGCCTATATGCTGTCAATGGACCGGGTGATTCACAGTTCGCCCCGCACCGCTGAAGACGCCACGCGCGCGGTCATGCAGGTGGTGGACGGGTACATCCGTAGGTAGCTAGAGAGCCGCCCACTTGCAGGCCGCAGCACGGACGAAAAACAGACCGCTATAGTGCGGCCAGCCCCATAGGCCCTGGCAGCTGTGGAGGTCTGAGGGGGTTTTGCGATGCCCCAGACGGTGCGTTAGAATAGCTTAAAGCTGGTGGTGTGTCCGAGCGGCCGAAGGTGCATCA
>ERZ773250.896-NODE-896-length-16107-cov-14.137304_pt1 | contig 16107 bp, 14 predicted proteins | sample MGYA00511258_ERZ773250 | MGnify/ENA primary metagenome ERZ773250 (study PRJEB29015, sample SAMEA2738164) | human oral metagenome | biome: human oral; feature: human-associated habitat; material: saliva | place: China | collected 2187 ... | reverse complement strand
AAAATGTTTACTCTAGTAAATATATTGGACGACCTAACTATTCATGATATTCAATTAATCAGCCTGAAAGAAAATATTGCGACAGACTCGCTAACTGGCAAATTACTGGTTGTTATTCTAGGATACGTCGCGGAGATGGAACTAGAAGCTATACGCTCCAGAACTAAAGACGGTTTACGTAAAGCTAAGGAACGAGGCGTTAAATTGGGCAATAAAGGAATTTCTAAAACTAAGGAAAAAGAAGTTATCCAGCTATATCAACAGTCGAATCTAACAGTTAAAGAGATTTCTCAAACTTCCAACATATCCACGGCCACCCTTTATAATATCTTAAAGCGCAATAACATAAAAACAAAATCAAAGAATACCCTCTAAGTGCTTGCATTTATGAGATAAAATGGTAAAATAAGACTGTCAAAACATTCTAGCAGACGAACGTCAAATAGAACGCTTAAAAAACAAAAAATGCTAGCATCAAAAAGGCACAAAACCTTATGAAACCAGCATTCAGAAAATGAATTTTTCAATCTTTGAGAATTCTAACAAACGTTCGTCCATTAGAATCTACCAAATGCTTTGTAGCAGAGGTTATTTGGGGAGAAAAAGTTTAGACTTTCAAAAACAAAAAACGGAGGAAAAACAAATGAAAAATATTGCTAAATACGGAATCGTATTGCTTTCAGTAGCTGTTTTAGGAGCAACTACTACCGTTTCAATGACAGTTTCTGCTGATGATGGAGCTCCTACTGCTGAAACTGCAACTCCTGCTGTTTCTAAAGTGAAAGTAGGAATCTTTTACGGGGTTAATAGTCAGAATCCAGTAAAAGAGTGGGAGATTGAGTTGAGAGAAGGTGAAAGCTATACAGCTGAAGCGCCTTCAATAGCAGGATATAAATTCGTGATGGGCGCCCATTATGATGGCGGCCAAGTTCGCGAATTCCAAGCAAGGACATATACTATTAAATATATGTCCTTTCAAGGTCTACCAGAAAATCAGACCTTGGCGTTCTATTACGAACCTGAAAACCCAGGTGAAAACCCAACGCCAACCCCAGCTCAGACCCAGGAGGTTGTAATCAGCCACTGGGACATGTCTCGGCGCCGACCAAAGCTGATTGAACGTCAAAACGTTCAATTGTCTAAGGGCGATACCTATACGGTTAACCCTAAGGAATATAGCGGTTTTAAGTTCGATAAGGCTATTACTCCCAATGATGAGGGGGTTGGCGTTGAAGTGCAACTTCCTCATCAGCTTAGATATGGGGGTCTAAAACAAATAGACCTTTTGTATAAGAAAGCTGAACCGGAAAAACCAGCTCCGAACCCAGGACAAAACCCAGGTGAAAACCCAGGACAAAATCCAGGACAAAACCCTGGTCAAAATCCAGGTCAGAACCCAGGTGAAAACCCAGGACAAAACCCAACAGATAATCAAAATCCTGCTAAAAACGGTAACGATTCAACTCCATCCGACAATGGTGAAAAACAAAATAATTCAAATCAAGGGGATAATAACAGGGATACAACCAAGCAATCTGAAACTAATAAATCTAATGAAACCACTAAAAACAAACTCCCAAATACTGGTGAAGCCGTTTCTAGCCTAGGATTCCTAGGTGTAGGGCTCCTTTCTAGTTTAGGTTTGACTAAGAAACGCTATAAAGGAAGACACGAACGTCACTAATAGTTACAGTTTTGAAAAGGTTATTATAAATAAACAAAATCTGTTTATAGTCTTATAGGGATTTGTCTGATAATAATACATTTAAAAAGACGGTTATTTGAACCGTCTTTTGTTTTACCTATAAGATGTGTGAACTCGATTATTTTAGAGTGCTGAGTGTCATGCCGTCTATACGGGTATTATTTTATATTACTATTTGGTTTATAAAGTTTATCTATTATCACCACTACCATGAATCTTATCTCGCTGTTGTCGGCTAGCTAACTTCTTTTAATATATCTTTGCCAAAAGCGATTAAAAATAGTATAATTAAGACAGTACATTTTGAAGAATTGAATATAAAATAATCGACCTAAAGGATAGGAGATTTTGCTTAATTGCAAGGTCTCCTTTTCTTTTTGTCTCAAAGGAGGAATAATGGATATTTTTAAAGTTATTGGCGACTTTTTTGGTGGACTTTTTGGCCAAAAGAAAAAGCGAGAAGATGAACAGCCACAACCACAGCAACAACAATCTGCGGTGAGTTTTAACAGCACACCAAAACTGGGAGATAATTTTGCGAATAATTTAAGCAACCCCACCCAACCACATCAACCAAAAGAATTTGCGAAGAGTTCGGTGGATTTAAACCCAGTGAAACCGGTGCAGCCTGTGCAACCACAACCACAAATGAACCGAGACCAGGAACGCCAGCAGTTGGCGAATAAATATCGGCAAGAAGAAACGGACCGCTACAACCAAGGCTCAGACCATGTGGCGAACTTCTTAAATGATATTTTTAGTGGTGGTAAAACAGCGCAAATGCGAGAGAACACCATTAACCAGAACATCCAAAACCGAGTAAATGCTGAAATGCTCCGAAAATATGGACCAGATGATCAGCAAGTGAAACAGAATATTGCACAAACTAGCCAGAACATCAATAAAAATGCTACGGCCGTGAGTGATTTCACTAAAAATTACAATAATAATCTTCAACAAACAGTTGTTGCGCCAGTATCAGCAGTGAAAGGTGCAGCGAACAGTGTAGTGGAAACTGTGCCGAAAGTATCGGGAGCTATCACTGAACTTGGTGCTAATACGATTAAACTCTTTGATGAAGATAACCAATTTGCGAATAATCTGATTAAGCGGGTGCGATCAGACCGTGAAAAGAATATTGTGCGAAAAACACTCAATGATGCAACAAGCTTAACTGATCAAGATAATAAAATGGCATATGGTTTGGGTAGTTCTGGAGCAAGAATGGCGATTGACGCCTCAATGACCCCTGTAACTGGTGGTGTTGCACCAGCAGTAGTACATGGTGTTGAGGCACACTCAGAGATGATGGACCACTTGGATAACATCGAAGCTCGCAAAAGGGCTGAAGCAGCAGCAAAAGGTGAAACGTATACACCAAGTAGCTTTACTTCTCGCTATTTAGCCTCAACCGCAAATGCTGGAGCGCAAGCCGCAATTGAAAAGCTTGGAATTGATAATCTTACAGGTAAAATTGGTGGCAAATTTGCAAAAAATATGGTTGGGCGAGCTATCACGGGTGCGTTGGGTGAAGCTGGTGAAGAAGGAGCACAGCAATATGCTGAGAACTTCACCAAAAAGCTTTTCGACAACAAACAAGACATCCACGAAAATGTCGCTGAAAGTGCTCTTATGGATGGAATTATGGGCGGAGCCGGTAAAATGGCCTTTGGCGGAATGGATGCGGTGAAAAATCCATATAAGAACAACACTAGCTATGATCCTAAAGCATTATATGAGGCAGAAAGAAATGCGGTTCGAACAGGAATATTTAATAAGAATAATGCTAATTCAGACCTTTCGCTTGCAGATGCGGAGTTTAATGTTGGCGCACCAGAAAGGCTCGCAAAAGCCTTACGAAACGGCGCAGATGGTGATGTTAGCTTTATGCGAATGCCAAATCGGCTTTTGGGTGAGGTGAATACTATTCGGCAAAATATAGGTCAAAGTTCGCTTAAAACAAACGAAATAACAGCATACAAAAACGCCGTAAACAACCACTTAAATAAGCGGGTTCTTGAAGGTATGTCTCCTGAAACAGTTGCACATATTGCAGCAGATAGCTTTATAAATCCATACTCAAAGGCTTTACCTGTTGATAATAATGGAATTTATAATCGAAATCATATTCAGATGGCAGTAGGCGGAAATCATGCTGGTAGATATAACACAACCGCGTTCTCTCAATTTGGGGATAATATCAGTCTTAAAAATATAACACCAAGAAAAAGCGCAGAAATAAAAAATCTCCTCCAACGACGAGAAGAGATTTTGAATGGTAGCTCGGATGGGGGCGCAGGTGTCGTTCCATCATCCACTAATGTCGGCGGCGCGCCAGTTTCCGCCGGTCGAACTACTTATACTGATAATATAGCACAAAATACCCAAAAAGTCAACAACGGCTATCAATATTCGGATGAAATTCGCAATAAAATAGATCAAAACTTGGATGAAAGACTTTTGCGCGTGCGAGATAATACTGGCGAAACCCTTGCAGATTTCGAAACAAGACTAAAACAAGAAGGAGCTACAGAACAAGAAATTGAACCATATAAAAATAGTTTTATTCGCCGTGCAAAAATGTTCTTAGAAGAACCAGGTTCTATGCCAGGATGGAGTTTAGATCAAGAAAATACACAAAATAACGAGACAAATTTAGCAGATTTTAATTTTCAACCGTCTACAATTAACGAAAATACCAAACTATACCACGGGACAAATGGTAAAGTGGCAGAAGAAATTCGTAAAAATGGTTTTAAACGTGGTAACGAATTAGATGAAAATGCATATTTTGGTGGTGGATATGACGTCAGAGATCAAGATAGCGTAAGTTTTTCAACGAACCGGAAAGTTTCGGAAACCTTTGCAATTAATGGGCGAGATAACGGCAAAGGTTCGGGAGCTTTAATTGAGGCTCGGCTACTCCCAGATGCTCGCGTGGTTGAAACAGATGCTGAAATATATGCTGAAGATCTAAATGAGGTTACGGAACAACTTCGCAAACAAGGTGTGGATGCAGTTTTCTTGAAAAGCAATGGCGAAGATGAATTGGTGGTTTTAAACTCTGAAAAAGTAGATAGAAATATCTTGATTGAAAGATATAAGCTGGCGAACCAACAAAAACAGGCCCTTACCGCCAAACTGGAAGACCTTAAGGCTCGCCACCAAAACCTAACAGGTGATGAAGACTTAGTATTTAATATTTTTAAAGATGAATTTCAAAAGAATGCTCTGGGCTATTTTAACCCGAAAACCAAACTATGAACTATGGGAGATGGATTTTCTTTCAACGACATATTTGAATTCGATTGTTTTTGCTGCGTTAAATTCTGCTGCGGATCTTGCTCAAGATTTTGGCAAGCCTCAAGATTCTTATCGCTGGTGGGCTGCTGCTGGTAAAATTAAGAAAGCGGCAAATCAAGAATTATTTAACACAGATTTAAATTATTTCTATAGTGTAATTTGGCCTTCTGGTGAAAAAGATCCTAAGATTGATGCGTCGAGTTTTTATGGTGCATTTATGTTTGTACTTTTTGATTTTAGTTCATCTAAAATTGATAGATCTTTTGAATCTCTAAAGAACTATTTTGAAGCAGAACGAAATATTGGCATTTCTCGTTTTGAAAATGATGTATATTATCGTTTCTCTGATGATTATAATTCTAATATTTGGATAATTTCAACACTTTGGCAAGGTGAAAACTATCTCGCAAAAGGCGATAAACGACAGGCTGAGCGGATATTGGATTGGGTTGTGATAAGGAGCTCTTCTGTTGGAATTTTACCAGAGCAAATCATCCTCGTAATCTTGAATGGCTTTCTGTAGCTCCTCTAACTTGGAATCAGACTGAATTTATTTTGGCGCTACTTGACTTAATTTCTCTGGAGGAATAAAACTTATTTCAGAATTAAATTGACCTATTTAGATAAATATGGTATAATCAAGTAATGAATAATTTTCGAAAAACATTTTCAAAATATCTAGAGACTACAAACGAGCGCATAAAACTTCAGAGGTTTTATATTATTCTCGCCGTAACGAGCTTTTGTGTAGCGAGTGTGGTTAGTCTTATCAGTCAGGGATTAGGCCATCTAATTATATTTTTGTCAATTTTAGCATCTGGTCTTTTTCTAGTTAATTCAATTATTTGGGTGATTGGTGTAGCTCTACTTGAGACCTTTTCGTTGTCTAAAAAAGCTTCTCCTAAAAAACAAAAATAGTTTCATTTTTTGTATCTCATATGATATAATTGGATTGTCGCCGCGATAGCTCAGTTGGTAGAGCGCATCCATGGTAAGGATGAGGTCTCGGGTTCAAGCCCCGATCGTGGCTCCAAATTTATTATCGGTCTAAAAGCCGCATCTTACATAAAGTAAGGTGCGGCCGTTTAAATTAAAAAATCCCCGAGGTGTCTCGAGGATTATTAAAATGTGCTAGTCTTCAAGGGGAAGATTAATCTTGAATCTTCCCTCTACCGCTAGGTGTCGAAATACCTGCATAACGTCCCAATTGTCCGTGGCGTATTTCAGGTCCTTGGCGGTTAGCTCTGTTTGTCCGGAGAAGTATTTATTTACTAGGTCCTCTATATCTGAGAACCAGTTATTTACTTCCCGGTAGTCATCAGCATAGATGACCAAATTATCTGGAATTTCTTCCAGGATCGTTGCATCCGTCACTTGGTCAATTAAGTTCCATACGGATCGACGGATGTTTCGTCCTATCTTATTTGCCAGATCCTTACGGATTTTAGCAATAAGATTAGTGCCGTCAAGCATATACAATGCTTTAGGTACCAATTGTTCGAATTCTTCGTATTCCTCCTGGTGGGCGGATTTGAGGAATTCTATAAGCTCTTCGCCTTGGTTCATTTTGTTTGCAATGCGACGAGCTTTTTTGGCATACGCCTCCTTAGAAGTGTATGCTAGAAGATGTACTTCGTTATCGTAAAAACGAATAAGCACATCCTCGGCAATCCGCTGCCAGCCGGCAGTTAATTTGCCGGTTTCAAGCGGATTACCATCAAGCGTCTCCCCACGGTATTTAGTACCATCAATGTTGATGGTTTTAACAAATTTACCGTCGGGGAGTTGCTCGACCCCGAGCAACTCGAAGATGCGGGGCTGCCGATAAAATATTTGATATTTTATCAGCTCGCTCCGGAAGAAACTCCAGGGGTTGGGAGTTTCTTTATTTTGAGACAGATTATAAAAATCTATCTCAAAATTTTCTTCTTCTAAAAAATCTCTGTCCCAGTCGTCTTTATCGACATGGGTAAAGGTTTTTTGGAAGGTTTTTTTGATCTTCCGGCGACCTTCAAACTCTGGAAGGCCCTCTCCTAAAAGCACTGCTTTTAGGGTTTGAGCAAAGTTGGTGTAAAAGTCACAATAAATGACCGTTCTACCAACTTTAATTACAACAGGGTTATCTTCGAGAGTTTCTCGTTTATCTTCTTCATGCGACACATAAGGTATCGCTACGAGGACGTCTTCTTCTACATATTCGTCGATGATTTTACCGACGGATGAGAAGAACTGATAGTCATGATTATGACGAGTATCCACCCGCCATAAACCAACTGGTATTAGTGATCCTAGTTGGTCGAAGAACCCTTCCCCAGAATTTCCAGAACGACTTACAAAAGTCGTTCTGCCTCCACACATTTCGTGAAGTTTATTGTGGTCGGACTCCACATCCAAAATTTTTGGAGTTTTACCATCTAAGGATAAAAATAAGTCAGTGTACCCGTGGCCCCAGCTATAAGTAATTTTTTTCATGATTTTTTCCTTTCTTTTGTCAAAGCTATCTAATTTAAGGGATTTTCCCACTTTGACGCCCATTATCTGGGCAAGCTCACTCATGAGCATATCTAAATTCACTATTTTACCAAACTTAGAAATGCTCATAAGTATTAAAAATCATGATAATGCCAAATTTTTAAATAGCTCTGAGACTTTTGTCTCATTGCTATAATTATAGCATAATATTTCGATAATGTCAATACTATACTAAATTAACCATTATGTGCCGAAACAGTGCTGCATTATTTTATAGTTGAGGGTTATTAATTTTTTGTTGAATAATTATTGTTGGTAAAATAACTTGATTTTATCTTTTTACTGTGATAAAATAGTTAAGAATTGTAAATATTAATTTAAGAGAGATTATGGCTAAAAAGAATACGAAACGAAAGATTATTGGTCTTGTAAGCGAAATTACTGGCGACCGAATTTACTACACTCGCAAAAATACTCAGAATACACCTGAAAAATTATCTTTGCGAAAATATAATCCAAAAACTCGAAAACATGAAATCTTCACAGAAACTAAGAAGTCTCTTGGTCGAAATGAAGTTAAACCACGAAAAGGTTAATAAATTGCACCATTTGGTGCTTTTTATTTTAGTAGCTATAATTTGTAATAAATCTATCGTTTGTATTTTTGCTATACAAAAATGTAGGGGATTGTTAAAAAATTCTTTTTTAATTAAAGCTCTTGTTTAAGTGAATCATTTTTCTATTGTAATTTAGATAAATTTATGTTAAAATATCAAGGTAATACAAATTGCTTGAGAATTCGTTCGTAGTTATCTTAAAGTTACGAAAGAAGTTACAAGCCTAATATAAGGAGTAAAAAATGGCAGAACAAGGCCTAACAATTCGTATTCGCCTAAAGGCATACGACCACAAAGTTATCGACCAAAGTGCAAAGCAAATTGTTGACACAGCAATTCGAACTGGTGCAACGGTTGCAGGACCAGTTCCTCTACCAACACGACGAAGCACTTTTACGGTAGTAAAAAGCCCACATGTTTACAAAATGGGTGGTGAAGCTTACGAAATGCGTGTTCATAAGCGCCTCATCGACATTAGTAATGCAACACCAAAAACAATTGATTCTTTGCAAAATCTTAGCCTTCCAGCTGGAGTTGATGCAGAAATCAAAATGTAATTTTCAAAATCGCCTTCGGGCGGTTTTATTTTTGTCAAAAATATGATATAATCATAAGCAATATGAGCAAAAATAGCAAACAGAGAACTTATGCGCGAAATCGTACAAAATTAAGCCGTCGTGGTTTCGAAAAAAATCCCGAAAGCGATTCGGTTTTTTTGGTGAAACTTATTTTTTGCGCTTTATTTGCTTTAATCTGGTTAAAAACTAAAACAAATATAAGTATTCCAATTGGGGTTTTTAGCTCTTTTTTACTAATTTATTTTTTCGAAAACCGTCAAGAAAATCGGCGAGTTTTTTATGCAATTTCTCTAATTTGCGGGATGATAAGTTTCTTTTTACCAATTGGTTTTTTGATTTGACTTTTTTGAAATAAAGTTATATAATGTATAAATCACAATATTGGAGGTGCGTACATTATGAAAATAATTGTAATTTTAATTGCAACACTGATCATGCTTATAAGAACGGTCGGTAAAGAAAGAATAAATCGAAAAATGATGATTTTTCTTTCTTCGGTTATTGTTTTAAGCTCAATTTTAATGATAGTTGGTCAGCTAACACATCAAGAAATTATTTTATTCTCTTTTCTTGAGATTTCTTCCTATGAAGATAATTTTATTTTTATAGCTTCAAAATTTGCTTTCGAAATTATTTTGAGTATAATAATTCTAGCTAAAGTAGAAGGAGAGGCAAAATTCAAACAAGATTGTCTCATTTTTTTGTCAGCTATGATTGTAACTCAAACACTTATAGATTACCCAATGGTTATCTCACAATTAGTGGAATATAATTTATTTTGGGAAGTACTTTTCACTTTTCTGTATCTCTTTATAGCGAGTTTAGCCTGCAGAGAACAGAAACGCATAACAGAAAAATAAACCGTTTCGAAAGAAGCGGTTTTTTGCTGTAAATATTACACGCTAAATATAGCGTTTTTTATTGATTTTTATAAACAAAAGCACTATAATTAAATAGTCGAGCAGAAGAACTTTAAAAAAAATACTTGCAGTTTTATAGAAATACGGGGTGAAAAAAATGGAACAATTAGCACTATTTAGTAGGGAACAACTAAAATCTTTAGAGCTCGAAGGAGTAAAGATTTCTTTCGAGGGTGTTGAAGTGGTGAAACGCGATGGCCGTGAAGTTTTACTTGATGTTGAACGGATTTTTAACGCGATCGAAAAAGCTTTTCGATCAACATTCTCTGAAGGTCAAGACCCAGCTAATCCAATTATGGAATCGCTGAAAATTGGCAATTTCGTACTTGATGAGTTAAAAGAAAGTGTGAAGAACGGTAAAAAAGTTTTTACCGTGGAAGAGATTCAGGATTTAGTTGAACGAAAGCTTTATGATTATGATATTGCGACTTATCATAATTTTCACAATTATCGAGAAGAACGAGCGCGTGAACGCGAAGATGCGCAATCAATCGATAAAACAATCAATCGGTTGATCTCGAAAAAACCTTCAACGGTGAATGAAAATGCAAACAAAGATAGTGGTGTTTTTGCGACGAAACGTGATTTGACAGCTGGTGTTACAGGTAAGGCAATTGGATTAAGAATGCTTCCATTGCACGTTTCGAACGCTCATCAAAAGGGTGAGATCCACTTTCATGATCTTGACTATAGCCCTTACGAACCAATGACTAACTGTTGTTTGATTGATTTTAAGGGTATGTTAGAAAATGGTTTTCGAATGGGTAATGCTGATATTGAGTCACCGAAATCAATTCAGACAGCAGCGGCTCAAATTGCTCAAATCATCGCAAATGTTGCATCAAACCAATATGGCGGCTGTTCGGCTGACCGTATTGACGAGCTTCTCGCGCCTTATGCAAAAAAGAATTTCAAAAAACATCTTAAAGATGCTGAAGAGTGGATTGAAGACAGTAACAAATGGGAAGAGTATGCTTGGAAAAGAACACGTAAAGATATCTACGATGCTATACAATCTCTTGAGTATGAAGTCAACACGCTTTTTACTTCAAACGGTCAAACGCCGTTTGTGACTTTCGGTTTTGGGCTCGGTCAAACTGAGCTCGAACGCGAAATTCAAAAAGCCATCTTAACCATTCGTATTAAAGGTTTGGGCTCGTCGCAACGCACGGCAATTTTTCCGAAGTTGGTGTTTACGCTTAAACGTGGCTTGAATCTTTATAGTGAAGATCCAAACTATGATATTAAGCTGCTTGCTCTAGAGTGTGCAACCAAACGGATGTACCCAGATGTCTTGTCCTACGATAAGATTATTGAGCTAACTGGTTCGTTTAAGGTGCCTATGGGCTGCCGTTCTTTCCTTCAAGGTTGGAAAGATGAGAATGGTGAAGAAGTAAATTCTGGCCGAATGAATTTGGGTGTAGTTACTCTAAACTTGCCGCGAATTGCAATTGAATCCGACGGTAATTTTGAAAAATTCTGGCGGATTTTTGATGAACGTGCTCAAATTGTAAAAGATGCGCTGGTTTATCGCGTTGAACGGACCAAGGAAGCAACACCAGCGAATGCGCCAATTTTGTATCAATATGGTGCTTTTGGTAAAAGGCTTAGTCCTGAAGATTCGGTTGACGAGGTTTTCAAAAATCGTCGTGCAACTGTTTCTTTTGGTTATATCGGGCTCTATGAAGTCGGGAAAGCCTTTTACGGCGCTGAATGGGAAAATAATCCAGAGGCGAAGGACTTTACACTTTCAATAATTCGAAAAATGAAAGAACTTTGTGAAGAGTGGTCTGAGGAATTTGGCTATCATTTTAGTGTTTATTCCACACCGAGCGAAAGCTTGACTGACCGCTTCTGTCGTTTAGATACAGAGAAGTTCGGCTCTATTCCTGATATCACGGATAAGGGTTATTACACGAATTCTTTCCATTATGATGTTCGAAAAAATCCAACGCCTTTCGAAAAACTGGATTTTGAAAAAGATTACGTGAAAGCTGGCGCGACCGGTGGATTTATTCATTATTGTGAATATCCAGTTCTTCAGCAAAATCCTAAAGCGCTTGAAACTGTTTGGGATTATGCTTATGGCCGGGTTGGTTATTTGGGAACAAATACACCAATTGATAGATGTTACGAATGCGGTTTTGAAGGTGATTTCGAACCAACTGAAAGAGGCTTCAAATGTCCAAACTGCGGTAATAGCGACCCAAAAACTTGTGATGTTGTAAAAAGAACCTGTGGCTACCTAGGTAACCCACAGGCCCGTCCAATGGTTAAAGGTCGCCACAAGGAAATTGCTGCACGTGTTAAACACATGAACGGCTCGACAATGTAAGTATTTTATTTTAGCGTCAGTGAAAGCTGGCGTTTTTTATTTTTTCAAAAAAGAAAAAGCCCCGTAAGGAGCTTTCTATATTAGGCTTGTACTAATTGACTCTATTTTTGAATCTTTCAAGGATGCTATATTTTATTAGCAAAGGATTTTCTTGACCTCTTCGAATGGTGATTATTCTTGGGTCTTGATAGAGTGGAATTCCGTCGGTTGAAGCGTGGCTAATTCTATCTAAATGAATTACAATGTAATCAAATCTTTTTCCTAAAACTGAATTTTCTATCACCTTTCTTGTTTGTGAAACTTTTTGAGTTTCAGTGTATAACTCGGAATCCTTACTAAAATAGCTTAACAATTTTTCTTGATTTTGACTATTTTTATAATCCGCATTTTGAATAAGCAAAATGCTCAAGTTTTTCATAATTGCTAAATCTTCTTCAGAAAAGTCTGGATCTGATTCATGAATTTCTTCTTCGATGTCTTTTTGCTGAACCAGTGCCTGTAGATTATTGAGTCTATCATTAAAATCTGAAAGGCGACTGTTGATAATTTCAGTTAAACCAGAAATTTTTCCAGAATCTTGCTTTCGTTCTTTTTCGAGTAAGTCTTTTGCGGCTTCTATTGCTAAAAATTTAGCGTCTTCTTGCACGACTGAAACAAAAGTCTTAATAAGTTTTTCAGGATCTTTAAAGCTATCAATTTCTTCTTTGAGAGACTCAATGGTTTTATCCTTATTTTCAATTCTCGAATTAAGTTCTTGAATTTCCGCTTTTGCTTCTGTGAGAAGTTTATCGGATTTCTTGCTTTCTTCCAGCTCTCCTTTTAAAGAATCGTATTTTGATTGTAGCTCCGAGAAATCTTTATTCTTGAGCTTTTCTTTGAGTTCCTTTTTTTGAGCTTTTAGGGATTTATTATTAAGATCAAGCTTATTTTTTTCTATTTTAAGCTCTGAGATTTCTTCATCTTTTGAATTTAAAGTATTATGGTAGTTTTCCTCAAGCTCCTCAATTTGATTTTCGAATCCCAATTTCAGTTCTTCAATTTTACCTTCCAGCTCTTTAATTCGTGTATCTTTATCTGCAATATTCTTTTGCAACTTTTCAATAAGCTTGTTATTATTTGGCTTATTATTACTCGAGTCACTAGTTTTTGGTTTTTTTAAGTTCTGATTTTGGCTTCTTACGAGTTTTGTTAATTTTTGCATTAAATCGTACTAATGCTACTTTTATTCTTGATAAAGAATCTCCAGGGATTAGAGTCTGGTTCTCGAGTGCTTTCCTCATTGCCTCAAGATCTTTTGGCAGAAATAGTTTTTTAAAATCTGGATATTCTTCCAATGATTCTAAAATAGACTCAAATTTTTTCAGTTCGTCTTGAAATTCGCTCTTTTTAACCATTTAAGAGCCTCCTTTAATAAAAAATTTCGAAAAATAACCCAAAAATAGTTCACCTAACTTTTTAAAAGAGCTATCATTCGATTGTGGCAAATTCTACCTTTAATACTTAAGTCAAGAAGAAGCTGCAAGCTAAGGCTTGAAGGAATAGTTCGAAAGTGTTAAAATTAAAATAGATAAAATGAATTTTCGAAAGGAGAAAAATGGCTAAATTAGTTTTTGCAAGACATGGCGAAAGCGAGTGGAATAAAGCAAACCTTTTTACCGGTTGGGCTGATGTTGATTTGAACGAAAAAGGTGTTCAGCAAGCAATTGATGCTGGAAAGTTAATTAAAAAGGCGGGAATTGAGTTTGATGTAGCTTTTACATCAGTTCTAAAGCGTGCAATTAAAACAACGAATTTGGCTTTGGAATTTTCTGATCAACTTTGGGTTCCAGTTCAAAAATCTTGGCGTTTGAATGAGCGGCATTATGGTGGCTTAACTGGTAAGAATAAAACTGAAGCAGCTGAAAAATTTGGCAAAGAGCAAGTTCATATTTGGCGCCGTTCTTATGATACACTTCCACCAGAAATGCCACGAGATGATGAATATTCTGCGCATAATGATCGCCGTTATGCTTTGCTTGATGATTCTGTTGTACCAGATGCTGAAAACTTGAAAGTTACTCTAGAACGTGCTTTACCGTTTTGGGAAGATCAAATTGCGCCAGCTCTAAAAAGTGGAAAGAATGTATTTGTTGGTGCTCATGGAAACTCAATTCGTGCGCTCGTCAAACACATCAAAGGCTTGAGCGATGATGAAATTATGGGTGTCGAAATTCCAAACTTTCCGCCACTTGTTTTTGAGTTTGATGAGAACCTTAATATTCTGAATGAATATTCACTTGGTGAATAATTTTCGAAAAAGCAAAATAGAGCGTTAACTCGCTCTATTTATTTTGATAGATAATCATTGAATCGCCATAAGATAGAAATTTATATTCACCATTTTGAATTGCGTGATTATAAGCATTTTTGAGATTTTCCCAGCCAGCAAAAGCGCTCGCAAGCATTAAGACTGTTGATTTTGGCGCGTGAAAATTCGTAATTAAACCTTGAATTGTCTTAAACTTATATCCTGGAAAAATAAAAATATCTGCTTCGCCCGATAAATCACCATTTTGAGATTTCGAAATCTTGCTTAAATCTTCACCATTACCAGAATTTCCGTTTAAGTTCTTTTCGAAAATTGCATTATGGGCATATTCAAGCGTTCTAGCGACTGTTGTGCCAAGTGCAAATATTCTACCACCATTTTGTGTGGTTTTTTGAATTTTCATAACAGTTTCAGCTGGAATTTCGAAATATTCCTGATGCATTCGGTGTTCTTCAATTTTTTCGACCCGAATTGGCATAAAAGTTCCAAGCCCAACATGAAGTGTTAAGTATGCAATTCTTACGCCTTTTTCTCTTAATGAATTTAAAATTTGATCAGTCATATTTAAACTGGCAGTCGGTGCTGCGACTGATCCTTTTTCTTCCGCAAAAACAGTTTGATAGCGTTCGATATCAAGTGGCGTGGCGTTTCTTCGCATATATGGAGGAAGAGGAACGGTGCCAAAGTTTTCGCAAAGATCACGAAGATCAATTTTTGAGCTCACAATCGCGAGTCCGTCGCCAAGAATTTCTTCAACTTTAATTTCTGCTTTTTCGAAATTATTTTTGGCGAGATCTTTTAATGAAGAATCTTTTACAAAAAGCTTGTCACCAGATTTGATTTTTCCACGATACATAACTTTATGTTTGTGCCAATCGCTATCAAAACTGTGTCGCTCTAAAACAACTAATTCGCGCTCAGCTCCACTCTCTTTTGTGGCGAAAAGCCGTGCTTTAATAACTTTCGTATCATTCAAGATGAGCAAATCGCCACTCTCAAAGAAATCCACAATATTTTTATAAAAGCTATCAGTAATTTTACCACTTTTTCGATCTAAAGCTAGTAATCTCGAACTGCCACGAACTTTTGGCGGATGTGCTGCGATTTTATTTTCAGGTAATTTATAAGTGTAATCTTTTAGTTCCATTTTTATATTTTATCACTTTTCGAAATAGCTTTCAATAAAAGAGATAGATTGTGATTTTTATAAAATTACTAAAAACTATTGACAAATATATAAAAATATGATAAACTACTACTCAGTTGATAGATAGCTTAAAACTAAATAGTAAGGCTTCTATCAAGAACATTAAAAGTTGAAGAATGAGTTTTGGTTACTCATATTTTTCCTTTTTGTGGTCTTGATGGAAGCCTTTTTGTTGCATAATGTCTAAAAGGCAAAAATAAAAATTCCTAAGGAGGAAAAAAATATGAAGAAAACTAATAAATGGACCAAACTTGGTATTTCGTTACTCTCTGTCGCTATTCTCGGTGTTACTGTTCCAGCTTTAACTGATACACCTATTTTTGGTGCTACTATTGTAAAAGCAGAAGAGATGGGAACACTACAGCCATTGAAATACCGTATTAGGTATCATATTGGAGGGGGGCAAGAAATTGCACCGCCTAAAACTGGGGTTATAAACCCTGGTGAAAGCATCAATATTTATAAAGATATTGATGGATATGAAATAGTCACCCATCCTGATTGGATGCCGGGCTATCTCATGACGCATGAGATAGCTAACACGTATTTCTATGGTGCATCAGACGGGTACGTTGAGATGTACCTAAAATACAAGAAGAAAGAAACTCCAGCGCCAACGCCAACTCCGACTCCGGAACCAGCGCCAACGCCAACTCCGACTC
>ERZ773250.895-NODE-895-length-16129-cov-2.840239_pt1 | contig 16129 bp, 9 predicted proteins | sample MGYA00511258_ERZ773250 | MGnify/ENA primary metagenome ERZ773250 (study PRJEB29015, sample SAMEA2738164) | human oral metagenome | biome: human oral; feature: human-associated habitat; material: saliva | place: China | collected 2187 ... | reverse complement strand
AAAGCTGGATCTCATCGTGCTCGCGGGCTATCTCGTAAAAATTCCGGATGAGATGATACGCCGCTATCGCGGCCGGATTTTAAACATTCACCCCTCGCTGATTCCGAGTTTTTGCGGCAAGGGCGCATACGGCTTAAAGGTGCATGAACAGGCGCTGCGGCGCGGTGTCAAGGTGACCGGCGCGACCGTGCATCTCGTGGACGAGGGGCTCGATGAGGGGCCGATACTCCTTCAGAAAGCGGTCGAGGTGAAGCCCGGCGACACGCCGGAGATCTTACAGCGGCGCGTCATGGAAGAAGCAGAATGGATTTTATTGCCGCGTGCCATTGAAGAGATGGCGCGCGAGGCAAGTGAGAGAGGGGACAGGGCATGAGAGTACTGGTAGTCGGCGGCGGCGGCAGAGAACATGCGATTTGCCGGAAACTGCGGGAGAGCGGACAGCTCTCGAAACTCTACTGCGCGCCGGGCAATGCCGGCATTGCAGAAGTCGCGGAATTGGTGCCGATCGGCGCGATGGAATTCGAAAAAATCCGGGACTTTGCCCTGCGGGAGAAGATTGATCTTGTTGTGATCGGCATGGACGATCCGCTGATCGGCGGACTCGCAGACTTTCTGGAAGAAGCGGGACTCAAGGTCTTCGGGCCGAAGAAAAACGCGGCGATTCTTGAGGGCTCCAAGGCTTTCGCGAAGGAACTCATGAAAAAGTATGAGATTCCGACGGCAGCTTACGAGAGCTTTACGGACTACGAGGCGGCAAAGCGCTATCTCGAGACCTGCAAGATTCCGGTGGTGCTCAAGGCGGACGGTCCGGCGCTCGGAAAGGGCGTTTTGATTTGCGAGACCCGCGAGGCGGCCGAAGAGGGACTGCGGGAAATGATGCTCGAGCGGAAGTTCGGCGCCTCCGGTGACAAGGTGGTCATTGAGGAGTTCATGACGGGCAGAGAGGTCTCCGTGCTCTCCTTTGTGGACGGCAAGACCATACGCATCATGGCGAGCGCGCAGGATCATAAGAGAGCCAAGGACGGCGATCAGGGTCTCAATACGGGCGGCATGGGAAATTATTCGCCGAGCCCCTACTACACGGATGAAATCGCGCGGTTTTGCGAGGAGAAGATTTATCAGCGCACGGTCGATGCGATGGCGGCGGAGGGGAGACCTTTCCAAGGCGTCATTTTCTTCGGACTCATGCTGACGCCGGACGGCCCCCGTGTGCTCGAGTACAATGTGCGCTTCGGTGACCCGGAGGCACAGGTTGTGCTCCCGCGCATGGAGAATGACCTCCTCGAAGTGATGCTCGCCTGCGTCGAGGGGAAACTTGACGAGGTACAGCTCAAGTTCTGCGACAAGGCCTGCGTCACGGTCGTCCTTGCGAGCGAGGGCTATCCCGTGAAGTACGAGAAGGGGCTGCCGATTTCGGGACTTGAGAGCCTGAAGAGTGAGCCGGATGTCTACTGCTATCACGCGGGCACGCGCTTTGACGACGAAGGGCGCGTTGTCACGAACGGCGGCCGGGTGCTCGATGTCACGGCGCTCGGCAAGACCATACGCGAGGCGAGAGAGAGAGCCTACGCGGCGGCGGAGAAGATTTCGTTTGCCAACAAGTATATGCGGACGGACATTGCCCTTGCGGGTGTCGCGGCCGAAGAGGCACAGCAGGCGTGAATCACTGATAAGAAAAAGCCAAATCGCAACAAAACTGCGGTTTGGCTTTTTCTGCTTTTCAAAATAGGAGGCGGCATGAATCAGGAACAGCGGAAATATTTGAGTTTGCTGGCAGAGAAATTCCCGACACGCCAGGCCGTATGCACGGAGATTATCAACCTCGCGGCGATTATGAATCTCCCGAAGGGCACCGAGCACTTCATGAGCGACATTCACGGCGAGTACGATGCCTTTTTGCATATCATGAACAACTGCTCGGGTGTGATTCGCGAAAAAATCGAGATGATTTTTGCGGATGTGCTGAACGACACCGAAAAGCGGGCGCTGCGCACGCTGATTTACTATCCGAAGGAGGTGCTGCAGCGTCTGCACAGCGAGGGCAGAATTTCGCCGAAGTGGTACCGCGAGACCCTCCGGCACATGATTGAAATTGCGCGCGTGCTCTCCTCGAAGTATACGCGCTCCAAGGTCAGAAAGGCGATGCCGAAAGAATTCGGCTATATCATCGATGAGCTGTTGCACGCTCTGCCGGACGAGGACGGCAACCAGCTTGCCTACCACGAGCGCATTCTGGACACGATCGTCGGCATTCAGAACGGCGATGAGTTCATCATCGCACTCGCCGCACTGATTAAGCGCCTCGCGGTGGATCACCTGCACATTGTCGGCGACCTTTTTGACCGCGGCGCAGACGCCGATAAAATCATTGAGCTCTTGCTCGACTACCCCTCGCTCGACATCCAGTGGGGCAATCACGATGTGCTCTGGATGGGCGCTGCCGCGGGCAATGAGGCCTGCATCGCGAATGTCGTCCGGAACAATGTGCGCTACAACAACATTCGTATCTTGGAGAGCGGCTACGGCATTTCGCTTCGCCGCCTGCAACTCTTTGCCGAAAAGACCTACGAGGGCACGCCGGCGAAGGCCATGGTCAAAGCCATCAATGTGATGATGTTCAAGGCGGAGGGAGAGTTGATTCTCCGGCACCCCGAGTTCGAGATGCAGGACAGACTCCTGCTCGACAAGGTGGACACGGAGAAGGGGACAGTCACGATTGACGGCGTTGAATATGCGATGAACACGATGGAATTCCCGACCGTCGATTGGAGCGATCCTTACCGGATGACGCCGGAAGAGCGGGAAGTCATGGACGACTTAAAGCGCTCGTTCTGCCAGAGCCCGCAGCTTCGGCGCCACATCGAATTTCTCTATGCGGTCGGCAGCGTCTACCTCAAAATGAACGATAACCTCCTGTTCCACGGCTGCGTGCCGCTCACCGAGGACGGGCAGATGGAGGAGGTCAATTTCTTTGGGCAGTTCCTGCGCGGCAAGAGTTATTTCGAATTCTGCGAAAAAGCGGCGCGCCTCGCCTATAATACCGGCGAAGCGCGCTATGTGGACTTTATGTTTTATCTCTGGGGCGGCCCGAAGTCGCCGATGTGCGGCCGCGTCGTAAAGACCTTTGAACGCAGCTACCTCGACGACAAGGCGAGCTGGAAAGAGCCGCAGGACCCGTACTACCTGTTCCTCGATTCCGAGGCGACAAGCCGCATGATACTCCGGGAGTTCGGCTTAAAGTCCGACCTCTCGCACATCATCAACGGGCACACGCCGGTGCACGCCTCGGCGGGCGAAAATCCGATCAAGGCGGGCGGCAAACTGATTGTAATCGACGGCGGCTTTTCGCGCGCCTACCATAAAACCACGGGCATCGCGGGCTACACGCTAATCTATAACTCCCACGGCATGCGCATCAAGAGCCACATGCCCTTTGAGTCGGTGGAGCGCGTGATCAGTGAGAACCTGGACATCGAATCCCGCGCAAACCAGTTTGAGATCGAGCCCTATCGCGTGATGGTCGGGGATACCGACATCGGCAAGCGGCTCGCCGCGCAGATTGAAGATCTGAACGAGCTCCTCACCGCCTACCGGGACGGCTCCATCTTGGAGCGCGTCGAGTGAGAGCTCAGAGCTCCCCGCGCTTAAAGCGCTGAATCAGCTCGTTGCCGACACTGGCGGGCGGCGGATTGTCGGGGATTTCATCCCGCGGCACAAACGAGGCCTCGCAGAGTTCGTTCTCATCGAGGCGGATGCGGTCGGAACCGTCGAGCTCCGCGGTATAGGCGAGCATCAGCGAGTCGGAGAAGGACCAGGGCTGTACGGCATAGGGACGGATGTTCTTGACCTTGAGTCCGGTCTCTTCCATGACTTCGCGTTCCACCGCCTGTTCCGGGGTCTCACCGACCTCCACAAAGCCTGCAACCAACGCCTTCCGGCGATAGTCGGAGGCGTTTTTTGCGTAACGGGTCAGGAGCAGGCGGTCGCCGTCCCGCACCGCGACAATGATGGCAGGGCTTATTTTCGGGTACTCGATGAGACCGCAGTGCTTGCAGCACATCGCGCGCTCGTGTTCGGAATGTGTCATCGGCGCGCCGCAGCGCCCGCAGAATTTCCGCTGGTCGTAAAAGCGGTATAGCTGTGTCGCGGTAATCGCGGCAAAGGCGAGATAGCGGGGGCTCAGGTCCCGGAGCTCCGTCGGGCCGAGAAAGCGATAGCCCTCGCCGAGTTTTCCGGCGGGCAGGGCGCTCGCAGGCAGCAGAAAGAAAAAGTCCTCGTCGATCGCAAAGAGATAGCGCGCCTTCTGACAGAGGGACGGAAACGGGAGACTCTCTGTCTCGAAATCGGCGAAGCGTGGCAGCGTAAAGCCGTCGTCCGTTGCCCGGAAGAGCACACCCTCCCGGGCGACCAAAACAAGGAAAGAACGCCGCGCGGGCGTTCTCTCTGTGTGATAGCTTACATCATAGTGATGCGGTGCAATATCCTGAATCATGCTTATTCAGATACTCCTGTCTGATACTGTTCCAACAAACCGGTCTTGACATTCCAGAGCTTCCGCGAGAGATCCACATAGGTCTGGTGCGGGTACTCGAAGCGCTTTGACTCCTCCCAGAGGGTCGCAAGCTCTTCCTTGCAGTGCTGCCGGATGTCCATGACCTTCGGGGACTCGTAGACACAGCTGCCCTTTTCAAAGACAGGAACCAGGAGCTCTTTCATGCGGTAGGAACCGCCGGGGAGCAGCGTCTTTTTCCAGGTCTCGATCGGGTCGAAGAGTAGCAGCGGATCATCCGCAGAGAACTGTTCGTCCGCGAGCGCAATGAGGTCTGCGACTATCATGCCCTGCAGATCGTAGATGCGATACACTTTTTTGTCGCCGGGATTGGTGATTTTCTCTGCGTTTTCCGAAATTTTGATTTTCGGCAGGAAGCGCTGCTCCTTCTCGCTCCAGATGGCCGCGAGTTTGTAGACGCCGCCGAAAGCCGGGCAGTCCTTCGAGGTAATCAGGTTGGTGCCGACACCCCAGGAGTTGATGGTCGCGCCCTGCGCCTTCAGAGAGCCGATCAGGTTCTCATCGAGATCGTTGGAGGCCGAGATAATCGCATCGGTGAAGCCCTCGGCGTCGAGCGCGGCCTTGACCTTTTTCGAGAGGTAAGCTAAGTCGCCCGAATCCATGCGGATGCCGTAGCGCTTCGGGTGTATGCCTTTTTCGCGCAGTTCCTTGAAAACCTGAATCGCATGCGGCAGGCCGCTGTCCAGCGTGTCGTAAGTATCGATTAAGAGGATGCAGGCATCCGGATAGAGTTTCGCATAGGCGCGGAACGCAGAGAGCTCATCCGGGAAACTCATAATCCAGGAGTGCGCGTGCGTGCCGCTCACGGGGACATCGAAAATCTGTCCGCAGAGTACATTCGAGGTGCCGACACAGCCGGCAATCATCGCGGCGCGCGCGCCGTAGATACCGGCATCCGGACCCTGGGCTCTGCGGCAGCCGAACTCCATCACGCCGTCGCCCTGCGCCGCGCGCACAATGCGGGCTGCCTTGGTCGCAATGAGGCTCTGGTGGTTGATGATGTTTAAGAGAGCAGTCTCAATGAGCTGTGCCTGCATAATCGGCGCAATGACCTTGACGAGCGGTTCGCGCGGGAAAATGACGGTGCCCTCCGGAATCGCGTAAATATCGCCGGTGAAGCGGAAGTCCCGCAGGTAGTCGAGAAAGGCAGGCTTAAAGATACCGAGGATCTCCAGATAGGCGATATCCGCCTCCGTAAAGTGCAGGTTCTTTACATAGTCGATGAGCTGGTCGAGTCCCGCACAGATTGCATAGCCGTTGCCCTCGGGGTTCGCGCGGTAAAACATGTCGAAGATGACGGTCTTGTTGACATCCTCGTTTTCAAAATAGCCCTGCATCATCGTGAGCTCGTACAGGTCTGTCAGTAGGGTCAGATTTCGCATTTGTTTTTGTGCCGCGTCAGGCCTGTTTCTTGCCCTGGTTCGCGACTGCCTCCATCTTTTTCTTCAGTGCTTCCTGGTCGCCGAGATAGTAATGGCGAATCGGTTTGAAGGAATCGTCGAACTCGTAGACGAGCGGGGTGCCGGTCGGAATGTTGACCCCGATGATATCCTCCTCGGAGATGTTGTCAAAGTATTTGACGAGGGCGCGGAGAGAGTTGCCGTGTGCCGCGATGATGACGCGCTTGCCGGCTTCCATCTCGGGGCGAATCACTTCGTTGAAGTAGGGAACCACGCGCTCAATCGTGGTCTCCAGGCTCTCGCAGTCGGGGAGCAGCGCCGGGTCCACATCGCGGTAAGCCGGGCTCTTCTTTGCACTTCTGTCGTCATTCGGATCCAGCACCGGCGGCTTGGTCGAGAACGAGCGGCGCCAGATCTTGACCTGCTCCTCGCCGTACTTCTCGGCGGTCTCCGCCTTGTTGAGACCCTGGAGGGCACCGTAGTGGCGCTCGTTTAACTTCCAGCTCTTCACGACCTCGAGCCAGTCGCGGTCCATCTCGTCCAGAATGTGGTTCAGCGTGTGGATTGCGCGCTTTAAGTAGGAAGTAAAGCAGATGTCGAAATCATAGCCCTCTGCCTTTAAGAGCTGACCGGCAGCCTTTGCCTCCTCGTGGCCCTTGTCCGAGAGGTCCACATCCATCCAGCCGGTGAACAGATTTTTCTTGTTCCACTCACTTTCGCCGTGTCGCACCAATACGAGTTTCATCATCGCAATCGCTCCTTTCGTAAGCCCTGACTCCGCGTCACAGTCGGCGTATTTACCAGGCTTTAGAGCATGATAACACAAAGCGGCGGGCTTTTCCATGCGCTATAGCGAATGGGGCAAAGCGCATTGAGTTTTTGTGCCGCTTTTGTTAGAATTAGACATTATGACGAAAACGGAGGCTGCTATGGGCAAAAAATTGCTGCTGATTAACACGGGAGGTACCTTTTCTTCGGTGCCGAGCGAAAAGGGACTTGCACCGGGCATCAACCTCGAGGAAATCATGAAAACCATAGGTCCGATCGGCGACGGACACACCTTTGAGTTAAAGGACTATGCTTCCCTCGACTCGGCGAACATCACGCCGGAGGACTGGGTTGCGATTGCGAATCTCGTTGCGGCGGCCAGAGAGGACTGTGACGGTGTCGTCATCATCCACGGCACGGACAGCATGTCCTACACCTCCTCGATGCTCTCGTTCATGCTCCAGAATATCGAGATGCCGGTCATTCTGACGGGAAGCCAGCTGCCGCTCCGCGCGCCCCTGACCGATGCAATCGATAACCTCCGCTGCGCGATTACGGCGGGCTTAAGCGGCATGCTGCGCGGCGTCTATACGGTCTTTCACCAGAAACTCATTCTCGGCTGCCGCACCTCGAAGGTGAGAACTGTCTCGTTCAATGCCTTTGAGTCGGTCAACTATCCGCTGATCGGCGAATTCAATGCGTTCGGCATGCAGGTCTTAAAGGAGCCGCTCCGCCGCGCGGCGTTTCAGCTCTCGCCGGAGTACTCGGAGAACATCGCGGTGTTAAAAATTTTCCCGGGCATGCACGCGGATATCTTCCGCTATCTCTACGACAAGGGCTGCGAGGGCGTGTTTGTCGAGGCCTTCGGTCTCGGCGGCGTGCCCTTCCTTCACAATAATATCCTGGAGGAGATTGACCGCGCGAGCAGCAAGGGCATGAGCATTTTGGTCGGCAGCCAATGCCGCTACGAGGGCAGCAATCTCGATGTCTACGAGACCGGTCTTCGCGTGCAGGAGAGCGGCGGCATCCCGGTCTTTGATATGACCCAGGAGGCGACGGTCACGAAGCTCATGTGGGCGCTCGGCAGAAGCAAGGAGAGAGAAGATGTGCGGAAGTCCTTCTTCACGAACTATGTGGATGAGGTCACGCTGCCGCGCCTCCGCTGAGGGAAAGCGTGTTTCTTCCTTGACAGAGAAAATCAGGCTGATTATACTGAAAAAAACCTATAGCCAAAGGCGTTGACAAAGAGAGTAGACACGGAAAACAGCAAAAGAGAGTCGGGGACGGTGGAAGCCCGGCGCCAAGTACCCGTGTTGAAAATCACTTTCGAGCCGCTCTCCGGAGCCGCGGCATAAGCTGCGGGGTAGGGAGAGACGTAGGCCCCACGTCACGGGGAAAAGCGAAATACAGGTGGTACAGCGAAAGCAGAGAGCGTTCGTCCTGAGAGGGGCGGGCGCTTTTTCTTTTGAGACAGGAGGATGGAGCAGTGTACAGAAAAGTCCCAACAGACATGAACTTTGTGGCGCGCGAGGGCGAAGTCGAGAAGTTCTGGGCCGAGAATCAGATTTTTGAGAAGTCCGTCGAGCAGCGCGAGGGCTGCGAGACCTATATGTTCTACGACGGGCCGCCGACCGCAAACGGCAAGCCGCACATCGGCCACGTCGAGACCCGTGTCATCAAGGACATGATTCCGCGTTACCACGCGATGAAGGGACAGTATGTCCCGCGAAAGGCGGGCTGGGACACCCACGGTCTGCCGGTCGAGCTCGAGGTCGAGAAGGAAATCGGCATCGAGGGCAAGGATGAAATCGAGGCGTACGGCGTCGAGCCCTTCATCAAAAAGTGCCGTGAGTCCGTGTGGCGTTATAAGGAAATCTGGGAGCGTTTTTCCGGCAAGGTCGGCTTCTGGGCGGACATGGAGCACCCCTATATCACCTGCGACGACAACTACATCGAGTCGGAGTGGTGGGCCTTAAAGGAAATCTGGAACAAAGACCTGCTCTACAAGGGCTTTAAGGTGGTTCCCTACTGCCCGCACTGCGGAACCCCGCTCTCCTCGCACGAGGTCGCGCAGGGCTATAAGGCAATCAAAGACAGAACCGCGATTGTCCGCTTCCGGGTAAAGGGCGAAGACGCGTACTTCCTCGCCTGGACCACGACGCCCTGGACGCTGCCCTCGAACATCGGCCTCTGCGTGAATCCGCACGAGAGCTATGTGAAGGTCAAGGCAGCGGACGGCAACACCTACTATCTCGCGGAGGCGCTTCTTGAGAAGGTGCTCGGCGAGGGCTATGAAATCTTAGAGCGCTACACCGGCAAGGAGCTGGAGCATAAGCCCTATGAGCCGCTCTACAGCTGTGCGGCGGAAGCGGTAGCGCGCCAGCATAAAGAGGCTTTCTTTGTCTACGCGGATGAGTATGTCACGATGACCGACGGTACCGGTATTGTCCACATCGCCCCGGCCTTCGGTGAGGACGATGCGCGTGTGGGCCGCCGCTATGACGCGCCCTTTGTCCAGATGGTGGACGACAAGGGTCAGATGAAGCCGGAGACCGGAAAGTTTGCCGGCATGCGCTGCAAGCCGACCGAGAAGGAGATCGAAGAGGGCGCTGTCTCGGCAGATCCGGAAGTGCTGAAGGATCTCGAGGAGAGAGGCCTGCTCTTTGCCTCCCCGAAGGTCGAGCACGACTACCCGCACTGCTGGCGCTGCGGCACGCCGCTCATCTACTATGCACGCGAGTCCTGGTTCATCAAGATGACCGCGGTGCGCGACGACCTCGTGCGAAACAATCAGAAAATCAACTGGGTGCCGCAGTCCATCGGCGAGGGACGTTTCGGCAACTGGATTGAGAATATTCAGGACTGGGCGGTCTCGAGAAACCGCTACTGGGGTACGCCGCTCAATATCTGGGAGTGCCCGGACTGCGGCGAGAAGCTTGCGGTCGGTTCCCGCGAGGAGCTGGCAACGCTTTCCGGCGACGAGAGCGCAAAGACCGTCGAATTGCATCGCCCCTATGTGGACCGCTTTACGATTCCCTGCCCGAAGTGCAGCGGTAAGATGAAGCGCGTTCCGGAGGTGGTCGATGTCTGGTTTGACTCGGGCGCCTGCCCCTACGCGGAGCTTCACTATCCCTTTGAGAACAAGGAACTCTTAGAGCAGCAGCTCCCGGCTTCCTTCATCTCCGAGGCGGTCGATCAGACCCGCGGCTGGTTCTATTCCCTCCACGCGGAGTCGACGCTGCTCTTTAACAAGCCCGCTTTCACGAATGTCATCGTGATGGGGCTCGTGCTCGATGAGAACGGCAATAAGATGTCCAAGTCGAAGGGCAATGCGGTCGATCCGATGGAGGCACTCGATACCTTCGGCGCCGATGCGATTCGCTGGTACTTCTACACGGCGGCCGCGCCGTGGCTCCCGAAGAAGTTCTCGGAGGATGCGGTTCGCGAGGGACAGAGAAAGTTCCTCGGAACGCTCTGGAACACTTACGCGTTCTATGTGCTCTATGCCGACATTGACCGCTTCGACCCGACCAAGTATACGCTCGACTACGAGAAGCTCTCGGTCATGGACAAGTGGCTGCTCTCGAAGATGAACAGCATGGTGCGGGATGCGGACAAAAATCTCGCGGCATATAAAATTCCGGAGACCGCTGCGGTGCTCCAGGAGTTTGTCGACGACATGTCGAACTGGTATGTGCGCCGCTGCCGCAACCGTTTCTGGGCAAAGGGCATGGAGCAGGATAAGATCAATGCGTTCATGACGCTCTACACGGCGCTGGTCACGGTCGCGAAGGCGGCTGCGCCGATGATTCCGTTCATGAGCGAGCAGATTTACCAGAACCTGGTTCGCACAGTCGATACAGCCGCGACGGAGTCCGTGCATCTCTGCGATTACCCGGTTGCGGACGAGGCGCACATCGACGCGGAACTCGAGAAGAGCATGGACGAGGTTCTGAAAGTGGTCGTGCTCGGCCGCTCGGCGCGTGAGGCTTCCGGCAGAAAGAACCGCCAGCCGCTCTCGATGCTCTATGTGAAGGCGCCGGAGACGCTCGGCAACTTCTATCAGGAGATCATCCGCGATGAGCTGAATGTAAAGGCGCTCGAGTTCACGGACGACGCGGAGCGCTTTGTGAATTACCTCTTCAAGCCGCAGTTAAAGACTGTGGGACCGAAGTACGGCAAGCACCTGAATGCGATTAAGGAGCATTTAAAGGCACTCGACGGTCAGAAGACGATGGCGGAACTCAATGCAAACGGCAGCCTCGGCTTTACCCTGCCGGACGGCACGGAAGTATCGCTTTGCAGAGAAGATCTCTTAATCGAGAGCGCACAGTCGGAGCGCTATGTCTCTGCGCAGGACAACGGCATCACCGTGGTGCTCGACATTGAACTCAATGAGGCACTCATCGAAGAGGGCTTTGTGCGTGAGCTGATTTCAAAGGTGCAGACCATGCGAAAAGATGCCGGATTTGAGGTCACGGATCACATTGTGCTGGACATTCGCGGCAACGAAAAGATTGCCGCACTCGCCGAGAAGTACGAAGAATTGTTGAAGAATACGGTTCTTTCCGATGAGATTCATAGTGAATCGGACGAAAATCGTGAAGATTTCACGAAAGAGTGGAATTTGAACGGTGAACTCGTTACACTTTCGGTGAGACGTGTCAAAGCGCAGTGAGAAATGGAGGAGATTGAGTTGGCAGGAGTTATCAAGAAGTTGGATAAGGAGACGCTGAAGCAGGAGATTATCAACAACCTGAAGACGCTCTACCGGAAAGATGTCAGTGAGGCGACGTTGCAGATGGTCTATCAGGCCGTCGCCTATGCGGTCAAGGAAGATGTGATCGATAACTGGATTGCGACGCAGAAGGCATACGACAAAGCGGACGCAAAGAAGGTCTATTATCTCTCGATGGAGTTCCTGGTCGGCAGAGCGCTCGGCAACACGATGCTTGCACTCAAGGAAGAAGATGTGATCCGCGAGGCGGTCGAAGAACTCGGCTTTGACCTTACGGAGATTGAGGATGAGGAGAGAGACCCGGCGCTCGGCAACGGCGGTCTCGGTCGTCTCGCGGCCTGCTTCCTAGACTCGCTCTCGACCCTCAACTACCCGGCTTACGGCTGCGGCATCCGCTATCACTACGGCATGTTCCGCCAGAAGATTGAGAACGGCTACCAGAAGGAAATTCCGGATGACTGGTTAAAGAACGGCTATCCGTTTGAGATTAAGCGCGACGAGTATGCCTGCGAGGTCAAGTTCGGCGGCTATGTCGCGACCCGCATGGAGAACGGCAACCCGCATTTCTGCCAGGAGAACTACCAGTCGGTTCGCGCGGTGCCCTACGATCTCCCGATTGTCGGCTACGGCAACCATATCGTGAACACGCTCCGCATCTGGGACGCGGAGGCGATTACGAGCTTCCGCCTCGACTCCTTTGACCGCGGCGATTATCAGAGAGCCGTGGAAGAGCAGAATCTCGCGAGAACCATCTCCGAGGTCCTCTACCCGAATGACAACCACTACTCCGGCAAGGAGCTTCGCTTAAAGCAGCAGTACTTCTTCATCTCGGCGTCTCTTCAGACCGCAATCAAGAAGTTCCTGCAGAGCCACGACGACATCCGCGAGCTCCCGAACTATGTCGTGTTCCAGATGAACGACACCCACCCCACGGTCGCGGTGCCGGAGCTCATGCGCATCCTGATGGACGAGCAGGGACTCGGCTGGGAAGAGGCGTGGGCAATCACAAGCAAGGCCTGCGCATACACGAACCACACCATCATGACCGAGGCACTCGAGAAGTGGCCCATTGAGCTCTTCTCCCGTCTGCTTCCGCGTATTTATCAGATTGTCGAGGAGATCAACCGCCGCTTCCTGCTTGCAATCGAGCACAAGTTCCCGGGCGACCAGGCGAGAAAAGGCCGCATGGCAATTATCCACGACGGCCAGGTGCGCATGGCGTTCATGGCCTGCGCGGCATCCTTCTCGATCAACGGTGTCGCGAAGATTCACACCGAAATTCTCGAGAAGCAGACGCTCCGCGACTTCTACGAGCTCTCGCCCGAGAAGTTCAACAACAAGACCAACGGCATCACGCAGCGCCGTTTCCTGCTTCACGCGAACCCGCTGCTCGCCGACTGGATCACGGAGCGCATCGGCGACAAGTGGATCACAGACCTCTCCGAGGTGAAGAAGCTCGGCGTCTATGTGGACGATGAGAAGAGTCGCCAGGAGTACATGAACATCAAGTACAAGAACAAGGTGCGCCTCGCGAATTACATTCTCGAGCACAACGGCATTGTCGTGGATCCGCGTTCCATCTTCGATGTTCAGGTCAAGCGCCTGCACGAGTACAAGCGCCAGCTCATGAACATTCTCCATGTCATGTACCTCTACAACAAGATTAAGGACAACCCGGATATGCCGTTCTATCCGCACACCTTCATCTTCGGCGCAAAGGCGGCGGCAGGGTATCACCGCGCGAAGCTCACGATTAAGTTAATCAATGCCGTGGCGGATGTGATCAACAACGACGCATCGATCAACGGCAAAATCAAGGTTGTCTTCATCGAGGATTACTGTGTCTCGAGCGCAGAGATTATCTTTGCGGCGGCAGATGTCTCCGAGCAGATTTCGACCGCAAGTAAGGAGGCGTCCGGCACCTCGAACATGAAGTTCATGCTGAACGGCGCACCGACTCTCGGTACCATGGACGGCGCAAACATTGAGATTGTGCACGAAGTCGGCGAGGACAATGCGTTCATCTTCGGTATGTCGGCGGACGAGGTCATTCACTACGAGCAGAACGGCGGCTACAACCCGATGGATATCTTCAATGCGGATCAGGAGATTCGCCGCGTGCTCATGCAGCTGATCAACGGCTTCTACTCGCCGGATGATCCGGAGCGCTTCCGCGATATCTACAACTCCCTGCTCACCGGCTCGAACGGAGACCGTCCGGATGTCTACTTTATCCTGAAGGACTTCCGCGCCTATGCCGAGGCGCACGAGCGCGTGGACAAGGCGTACGCGGACGAGGAGAACTGGGCAAAGATGTGCATGCGGAACACCGCAGCGGCAGGCCCGTTCAGTTCCGATCGCACGATTGAGGAGTATGTGAGAGATATCTGGCACCTGAAAAAGGTAGAGGTAAAGCTCTGAGCCTTTTACGGGAAAGACAAACAAAAAACAGCGTTCCGGTTTATGCCGGGACGCTGTTTTCTTGTGTGCTGTTTTTTGTCCTATCACGCTGCTTTATGCGCCGAGCAAATCGAGGAGTTGCGTGAGATCCTTTTTGCCGAACTGCGGCGGCTCGTCGTTTACGAGGAAGCAGGGCACGCTCATCACTTCGTAGCGCTCGCGGAGTGCCGGGAAGCGGTTCAGGTCGAAGACCTCCGTCGTGATATGCGGGTTCAGCGTCGCGAGGCGCTGCGCACTCGTCACGAGCTCCGGGCACATGGTGCAGGAGAGACTCACGAGAATCCGAATCCGGATGTCCCTGTCGATTGCGGCAATGCGGGACAAGGCTTCTTCGGCGACCGGCTGCCCCTTGCTCCCGGCATTGTAGAGTCCGAGCACGAACGAAGTGAATTCGTGGCCGCCCGGCACGCCGTGGAAGCAGAGCCCCGCGTAGCTGCCGTTCTCGCGGAAAATGCGGACATAGGGCAGGGCAGTGTCCGTATCGCGAGAGGCGAGCGGATCGGGTGCGCTCTCTTCGGAGAGCGTGAGCTTATCGCTGAGAGCGGTGAGCGCCTCCAAATAGTGTCTCAGCTCGGAGGAGACTGCGCCCTCGTCCGTGTAGAGCTTCAGCGTGAGCCCCTCGGTGAGCCGTGAAAAGACTGTGTTCAGCTGCTGTATCATTGCGCTGTCAAAGGGAGTATCGCCGCTCTGTACCGCCGCGGTCGCCGGTGCGCTGTCCTGAGCCGTGTGGACAGCCGCGCGGCGGGTCTGAATATCCGCTTTGACGCCCGTCGTTTTCTGGCGCTTTGCGATGTATTTTTCGAGCTCGGTCGCCGCAACCGCGCCGTCGCCGGTCGCGGTCACGACCTGGCGCAGGTTCTTTTCACAGACATCGCCCGCGGCATAGAGGCCGTCCAGACTGGTTTTCTGATTCCGGTCGGTCGGCACATATCCCTGCGCGTCAATCTCCGCAAGCCCCTTTAGAAGCGAAGAGGAGGGCGCATAGCCCGCAAAGACAAAGACGCCGAAGCTGCCGCCGTCCGCGGGGCTGAATTCGGTCACCTCGCCGGTCTTCGTGTTCCGGTAGCGAATGCGGCGCAGCATGCCGTCGCCCGAGACTTCCTCGACTTCGGTGTCGTATTTTATCGTAATCTTTTCGTGCTGCTTCGCGGGCTCCGCGACCTTCGCGGCACAGGTAAAATCAGGCTCGCGAATCAAAATGGTCACATGGGAAGCGTACTTTGTGAGGAATACCGCTTCCTCTGCCGCGGCAAAGCCGCCGCCGACCACAAAGACCTCGCGGCCGGTGAAAAACTCGCCGTCGCAGGTCGCGCAGTAGGCAATGCCGTGGCCCTTATATTCCGCCTCGCCCGGGAAGCCGATCATGCGCGGATGCGCGCCGGTCGCGAGAATCACACCGTGGGCGCGGAAATCACCCTTCGGTGTCCTGACGACAAAGAAGCCGTCTTCTTGTTTCAGTTCCGTCGCTTCGGCGAGCAGAAATTCCGCGCCGAAGTTTTCCGCCTGGCGGCGCATCTCGGCAGTCAGCGCCTCGCCGCTCATCGGCGCAGCGCCGGGATAGTTCACAACCTCGGCGGTAATCGTAATCTGGCCGCCGAATTTTTCCTGTTCCAGAATCAGGACGCGGTAGCAGGCTCTCGCAAGATAGAGACCGGCGGTCAGCCCCGCAGGGCCGCCGCCGATGACTACCGCGTCATAGAAAGAGGTTCTCTCTGCTGACGTCATGAATATTCCTTTCTCTTTATTACAGGGCACCGACGAGATCCAGGCTCGGCTTCAGGGTTTCCGCGCCGGGGGTCCACTTTGCCGGGCAAACCTCATCGCCGTGCTCGCGGACAAACTGGCAAGCCTGCACTTTGCGGAGCAGCTCCTCCGCGTTGCGGCCCACATTGCCCGCGTTGACCTCGTAAGCGACAATCTTAAGATCCGGATCCACAATGAAGGTGCCGCGCTCCGCAAGGCCTGCCTCCGGAATCAGGACCTCAAAGTCGCGCGCGAGTGCCTGGGTCGGGTCAGCGAGCATGGGATAGGTGATCTTCGAGATCTTCTCGGAGTGGTCGTGCCAAGCCTTGTGGACAAAGTGGGTGTCGCAGGAGACCGAGTAGATCTCGCAGCCTGCCTTCTGGAAGGCAGCGTAGTTGTTCTCGAGGTCCTCGAGCTCGGTCGGGCACACAAAGGTGAAGTCCGCCGGGT
>ERZ773250.893-NODE-893-length-16140-cov-3.847435_pt1 | contig 16140 bp, 10 predicted proteins | sample MGYA00511258_ERZ773250 | MGnify/ENA primary metagenome ERZ773250 (study PRJEB29015, sample SAMEA2738164) | human oral metagenome | biome: human oral; feature: human-associated habitat; material: saliva | place: China | collected 2187 ... | reverse complement strand
ACTTCGATGCTTCTTCCGGCGTTAGGTTGATGTCTCTAGCAAAGAGCTGCAATCCTGGCAGCATCTCATTCATTAGTTGTTCGAGTTGTTGTACTTCTGTCATTCTTCTTCTCCTGTCTTACCACAGTACGTTTGATAATGTTTCGTTATTGTACGGTTCGAGGTTCACGACGCTAGACTTGATGGTTCCGTCCGCGTTTGTCTTGGTCTTTGGCTCTGTTTCGCCGATTAACACGACATTGATGCCTTCATTTTTGGCAAATACGATGACCGTCGTCCCTGATTCAGACACATAACACTCCACGATTTCATAAGGGACGCCTCCAGATTGGAAGGACAAATCTCCCCACTTGAAGTTCGCCTTCTTGCCAGAGACCGTAGCATATTTGAAGAGCTGGTCTGGAACGGCTAAATCATAGTACTCACGCTGCGTCGCTGGACTTGTGCGCTCATAGATTTCGCCTCTTTTACGCGCGTAAATGGCCATCGCATCCGCTATCGATTGATTCGCAGAAGCCTCCGCCGTCGCTTTCCATGTCGCATTATCGGTAAAGCCTTTGAGTAAATCAGCGTCTTTTACGATTTGGAACGCTGCTTTTCCAAGTGTCTCACGCGTCACATTTGTCGCATGAAGCACCAGCGGCTCTCCGTCTTCGTACCCAAAGAGGAGCGCCTCTTTCTTCGCAGCATCCAGATACGCCTCCACCACGATCACGTCATAGTCGTTTGAGGCCACAACGCCCATCATATTCCATTTGATTTTCTCGCCATCAAGCGTCGCCCCGTCCATGTGAATCGCCTCGTGCAAAGCCTCGAACTGCTGCCCAGTCGACGCATTCCAACGCTTCATGAAGTCGCTAAATCCAGTCGCATTAAAACGAACCAAGAGCTCCAAGTCCGAATAGGCATTGTCGATGTCATCCTTGTCGCTTGGATATTGCGCAAACATCTCGTCACGCACCTTCTTGGCCGCGGCTAACCCTTCTGTAATATCGGCATCCTTGGCCGCCACATTATACGCCAGTTGCAACATCTCAAAATACGTCGCGTGCTCCGCCTCGGCTACCGTTGTAGGTGCTACGGTCGTCGCTTGAACGGTCGTTGGTGCCGTTGTCGTCACTTCTTCTGGCTTCTTGTTGCACGCCGCTAACGCCAATACACAAAGCGCTGACGCAAATAATTGTTTCCCTTTCATACTCTCTCCTCCAATCATGAAAACCTTCTCTATTCATGCCTATTATAGCATAGGTGGTATATGAAAAGAAGAACGGGTAATGACTATCAATGTCATCACTCGTTCTTCTTTAGATTTTGCTTAAATTCCACGTTAATCAATATACTCTAAGATTTTTTTTGCAATCGCTTTGGCAAGCATTGGCGGAACTGCATTCCCTACCTGCTGATACTCTTCATCTTTTGTTCCATAAAATCTAAAAGAGTCTGGGAACGACTGTAATCGTGCAGCCTCTCGCACTGATACAGCTCTATCAAGTTCTGGATGAATCCACATAGACTTTCTAACATTGATTACCGTACCAGATGGTTCATCATACTGTAATCTTAAATAAACGGTATTTTGAGTTCTATCTGCGTTAGTATATGTGTCTTCTTTCATTTCCGTAGAAAGCGAATGAAAGTTCTCTCCTGGTTTAATAGCTTTAAATCTACGCATCGCTGTTTCCGTTGTTCTAGGCACTATATGATTATAAACCCTGCCTTTACTATCTCTAAGAGCTTTTAGTTTTTTTACTTTTAACAAATCTTCTGAAGAGATTAGTGTCCCCCCGTTGCGTTCATCATCTTCAACAGAGTAATAAACTTCTGCATTTTTCAAATCTGCTAACGCATCATAAACAACACTCAAAGATTTATTTTTTGCTGGAATAGGCATCTCAATATCTCTAGCAAACTTTTTCTTTACACCTATGATAATATATCTTCGTCTTTTCTGAGGGATTCCAAATTCAACAGAAGCAAGTATGCCATCAGTAATAGAAAAACCATTATTATGTGCACCTAAAATAGATGTCAGATAATCAGCTACTGCACATGATTCTACTTTCGCAATTACATCTCTGTTATCATCAAAAACTTCACGTATTCCATTTTTATAAATTTCCTGTGTGCGTTTAAGCATTATCTGCAAGGCAATAGGTTCTTCTAATGCGTTAGAAAGACTATCTAATTTTTCTAACACTTTATCAGACTCTAATAATCTAAATACACTTTCACTAACCTGATCTATATGATTATTTTCATCAGATTCTCGGTTTATTAAATTTCTTTGAATAGTACGATGATACTTTTCTAATGCTTTTAACATCTTTTGTCTGTTGTTTCGATTCTTATAAATAATATTTATTGCTTTAAATAGCTCTTCTGGCCATAACGAAGCTTCAACTGTATTAATATCCTCCAAGTATTTTAAAACGTCTTTAAATTTCCACTTTTTTTCTAGTAAGAATATACTATCTTCCTTAGTAGGAATATTATAACGCTTAACATTGCTCTCATCATTTTTCTCAATATAAAAACGATGTACATCTGATTTTAACATCCCCACATTTTCCATTACAAACGCCTTGGGTTGAATTTCCATAATCGCTCGAATATATTCTTTTACTAATTTATTATTAAGGTTGATTGCTTGGTTGTGCTGACGATTAGCATTACTAAACCCTTGACAAGGAGGCCCACCAATAACTACATCTATATCTCCAAACTCTTTCTTGATTCTTTTAAAATCAACATCAAGAATGTTGTCATAAATACGAACTCCTGGAAAATTATTTAGATATGTTAATTTTGCACTCGTATCCTTTTCTACAGCGGCAACTATCTCGAATTTTTTAGTTTGTTTAAAACCTAAACTTAGACCACCCGCTCCAGCAAATAAATCTATTACTTTATACTTGCTCATACTTACCTTCATTTCTCCTATATTGCATCTTCCTCAAAACGTGATTGTAACAATTGCCAGCATTCTTCCTTCTTACACCATTGACTAATGTTTATTCCTTTTATTTCAGGTGCTTGAAAGTGACGAAAAACCTTCATTGCTAAGTCTTCAATCGTTCTGATTAATTCAGTGGTTAAAGTTTGGTTTTTCCATATAAAGTCAACATCAAAGAGCTCCTCGTAGTATTTTCCTAATAGAGCCATAGTATAATAATTAATTTGCGCTTTATATCCACCAAAATTTAATCCTGCAACTATTTTATCACATCCTTGGAATAAAATAACTTTTGCTATCATCTCAATATATGTACGTTGTGATGGCTCTGGGATTTCACCATTTTTTATCATCTCTGAAAAATTAATAAAGTTACTTTCCAACCCTTTACTAACAATGTGCGGATAGCCCATATATGACATAATACATTTAGCTGCTACAGTTTTAGAGATACATCTATTTTTTGGAATTCGCTCTTTAAACTCTTTTTTGGCGGTTGGTGTAATTTGCCTGCTAAGTTCAGATACATATTGCCCACGAGCTCTTTCATAGAACCATTGTTCAGTTTCTTTCCCTTTATGCACTGGAATAAATGTCCTTCTAGATATTTGTTCCATCTTAATATGATACTCATCATTCGCATTAAAGTCAGACATATTAATTTTATTTTGGCTATTTGCGTATTTAGAGATATTAGATGCAATGTCAACTGATTTATCTCGCTCTTTTATCACCGACAACTTCACTTGAACGTTCACTGGATCTAAGTCAAACTTTTGTTGTAAAGCATTATAAATTGACGCTGTCGTTTGACCACCATTGACAATTTGCCATCCAGTAATCCGGTCAATACAAACAACTTCATTATTAGAGTACTTTTCATCAACCTCTACTGCATCTGCAATAGTTGAAATCCCATTATTATAAGCCATAAACATCTCAGGTTCATTTGCTAATGAGGCCTTTATGCCCTTATTTACTTTTCCTGTCGCCTGTAAGAATGAACGTACATTTTTTTGAATTAACTCCTGACCTTCATCTTTATATATTTTAGCCAATAAAAAGCCTGGTATAATTCCCACATAACAATCATAAACTGAATTTTCAGATGGAACTTTAATCATTTTAAGTGAGTGCTTATACTTTGATTTGAGTTTAATCTCTATTGGTTTATACTCTTTGTCTGCAGAAAATATCAGTCGTTGTAATCTTTCAATATCATAAACATCAAAAGTTATTGACAAGTTTTTGTATTTCATATCCTCAGGTATATAATTCTTTGCTAAATCGTTTGTAATAAATACAACCTTAATAGTTTCTATATCTTTTTGGATTTCTTTAATTCCTTTATACGCCTGATACCCTTCACTAGTCGGTTCTAATTCTTCAAAAATGTCTGTATTACATGCTTTAAAAAATTTAACAGCTTTCTTTATATATTTATCTATATCTTTCTTTCCCAATTTCTCAGGTTCAGATTTAGAATTAAATTTACTAACTAATATAGTTAATGAATGGAAATAGTCACTATATGCGTACCCATCAAATTTCATATTTTCAGAATCTTTCTTATATTCCAAAATATTCATATCTTCAACTTCTACAACACCTTTTTCTACTAAATAAGATAGAAATACATTTTTAAATGCCATATTAATTGTAGTTCTGTCATTTTCTTTCATGTATAACTGAACTTCTTCATTAATCTCGTTATAAAATTCTAGTAATTTATCGTCCATTCTTTCATCCCTTTATGATAGTTCTTATATCTTTATCATCTATAGCAAAATCCAAACAATGCGAAATTGATAGATTATATTTTAATTTCGTAACCCCTTTAGGAATCGAATTTCTATGAATTTTTGGGAAATCTTCCCCAACTTCGAACGTATACGCCTCACGTAATGTATATCCTGTTATATAATATGATGATGCAGCATCAATATACCCTGCTTGTTCTAATTTTCTATTAAAAGTCTCTAAACAAAGAATATCATTTTCTAATTGTTTTCTTATTATGGATATCAATTCTGGTAACTTTCGTCCTCCAATCGAATCTCTTCTGAAAGCGTAAAATCTCATATACAATTTTCCGTTGACATCATTATTATCCAATTGATATACATTATTAATATGCGCTTCATAAGGTTCTTGCGTAGAGGTGGTTTTAATTTCAAATGCGTTTTGTCCAACATAAAAATCATGTGTAGCATTACTAGCCCCCACCCACGAATCCACTACTCCAGGAGATTTATGCTCAATTAATTCTTTTAAAAATAATAATTCACCGTATAGACCTTGAGCCTTTGGCTCACTCAGTATAATTTCCTTATCCGAACTAAAGAATTCTTTCCATTTCTTTAAAACTTTCTGGGAACACGACGAAAAATCTTTACTATTTTGTACATTTGATAAATAGCTTCTTATATCTTCAACAAGAATTTCATAAATATATGATTCTGCGTCTTCTTTTTGTCTCAATTGAAGATACACTTGACTACTACTTGAGTATTCAGGAAGGGTAACCAAAGATAATTCCATCCCTTTCAATTCGGGAAACTTCATTAACCTCGTTGATATAGGAATCGAAAGCTCCCGGACTTTTTTCCCTACAGATACAGAATAAAGAATGCCTTCACCACATTGACAAGTATATTTTCGATATATGCTGTTCTTTTCAGCGTAATTATTTGAATTTAACTCATCGAACAGCGCTTTATACATTTTTGACGTTATACTCATAATTTATCTAACTCCAATGCAACATCATTAAGTCTATATTGCTTTAAGACTCCTTTATTTTTTCGGTCAGGAAAAACAACAGCAAAAGCATATGGGGCTCTATTATTAGATACCTTTAAGTCGTTAGCTGCCCATCCTATTGGATAAAGTATCAAAAATCCATGTTCAAAATCTCTAACATCACTTCTTACTGCACTTGCAATAGACTTATGATTATTTGTCTCTTTTTTGTACTTCTCTTTTAATTCTCTTGCTTTCGTGATTTGTTCACGCGTATAATCTAATTCTTCATCACCAAAAGATGTAAGAACACGTAAATCCCTTGTCATTTCGTCGTCTACATCTTTTTCACTATCTATCTCGACATTTTTGTCTTTATTACGACGTATTCCTTTTATAGAAATCGGGCCATATAGTGAATTGGTTGCGATTTGTGATTTATAATTACCCTCTACAGTTCCTGCAAGACATATGGTCCAATCAACTAGTCCGTTATAAGATAACATTTCATCAATGTAATCTTTTATGAGTCTACTGCTAGCTTTTGTTGCATATTGAGAGGTTTTAAAAGCATCAAAAAAATTAGCAACTCTATGCCCGGGTACACCCACCCAATAAACTTTTCCTTCTTTCTGTTCTGCAGGAATATACTTAAATTTACTAACATCTTGAATTTTATCCAATCTGTACTCATCTAAGGATGATAAAAATTGATCCACCACTTGATAATTGGATTCTTGAACTTCTGGTTCCGCGTTGATTAACCTTGTTTGTGTAAGTTTATTACTGAAATCAGAAGAATAGTCTGCTCCCGTTCTTATTTTATTTCGAGCAGAAATTAAGATATCTGGATTTGTTGCAACCTTAAGACCAAATTCATCTGGTCTAGATTTATTAATATTCATATCATCAAATTGTGAAGCCAAGTTTTCTGCTGAATATGAAATGGCTTTAAATTTTATATACAAATCTTCAGTTGTAAAAAGACGACAAAGATCCAAATAACCAGGTCGATATCCAAACCATCTTCCCATCTGCAATAGCGTATCCATTGCCGAAGCACTTCTAGTAAAATAACTAATTGTTAATCCTTCTAAAGTGAGCCCTCTAGACAATTTATCTCCGCCTACAGCGATTACATTAAAAGGTTTATTTTTACGATTTTTGTAAATTAGATTATCAGAAGATTTACCATTTATCGTGAAAATCTCGAGTTCGTTACTTTTAACTAGCCTAACTATTTCCCTCCAAACTTCTTTGAACTCCATCTCAATGCAACCATCAGAATATTTAGGGAATTTCGCATTCATAACTCTAGTAGTAGGTAGAAAGTCGTCTTTATATATACGTTCAAATTCTACTTCTACTCCTAAATCATTTCCTTCAATATAATTTATTATTTCTTCATCTAAATATCTCTTTATTTTGCTTTTTAATTTTTCTTGATGATTTACAAATCGGCCAATATGCACAAGCATAGTATTTGGCTTATTTCGTTGTCCTCGTAGATTTCTCACAGCAATCGATAGAATAAAGTGTTTGATGGCTTCCTTTAATTCTTTTGGTAACTCTCCTACTGAATCATTTTTTTTCGTACCTTTACTTAAAAAATTTTTCCCTTTGGAAATCATTCTCACTAACGGCATTGAAGAATCTTCTTCATCAAGCCCAAAAAACTCTTTAGCTCCTACATAAAGATGCGCTCTAGGAGCTCTAGCGATAAAGTCTTTAGGGAATAAATCTTTTCCATAAACATCATCATCACCTCTATGTGGGATAAAAATATTTGCAAAAGGTGTTGCTGTATATCCTAAATATGATTTACATTCAAATAAATTTAATAACTCTCTGATTTTCCCGTTAATTGTAGACGGACTATTATCTTTATCCCTATCTTTAGTATTGATTGAAGCTTGATCTGCTTCATCATCAATAATTAACGCCGGACAATTAGCAGGAATTATTTTTTTCCCATCTTTAAGTTGCGCAATTGTATTCAAAGATAATGAATTAATTATATTTCTTAAAACACTACTATTCTTTTTTGTTACGATTATATAAGGTGGCATAAACGAGCCAATTGATGCACTATTTCTAAAATCCCCATGTTCATCTCGGCTAGTTATGGATTGTATAAATCCTACTGCTTTGTTAGACATTTCCAAACCTACACCTATATTATTTTCCATAGATTGATATTGCATTAGGCTACTCGTTTCATACCCTAACACCTCCTCGTCAATACGAGATTGTGTCTGACTTCGGAGACTATTATGCATTCCTGTAAGTACAATTATAATTTTATATCCAGCAGAAAAGGCTTTGTTAATAATCCCCATATAATGTGCTGTCTTACCTGATTGAACATCCCCATAGACTAATCCACGTCGTTCATCCACTAATCCACGAGTTGGATCTGCTAAAGCATTCATCACTTCATCTGTCGATTTATCTAAATCATTAACAGCTATTTCGCTCCAACCACTTTTTTTCGATAAATAATCAAAATATCTTTTACTATAACCATTTGAAAAATCATCTGATTTTTTAAGATTATCCCACCATTTACGATTTCTTACTTCTTCCGTACTAATGATATTATGCGCACTAGCTTCTTGAGAAACCTCTTCATAAAGAACTTTTCTAAGAAGTTTTGCGTCCTTAATAACAGTTTCAAATTTTTTAGCAATTTCTTCTACAGCTTCTTTTATCGGCATATTTTCTTGTACTAGTTTTAAACAGCTAATTACTGCTGCTGAATAAATAGCACGTTCACTCTTTTCTAATTTTTCAATTTCATTAATGCTTATCATAAAACCCCTCAACAATCTCTTCCATTTCATTTTTTAAATAATAATACATAGGACACTGATTCATAAAATCCAAAATATCTTTCTTTTTCATCTCACACTGTTTAAGAGAACAAACTATACTCTCTATCTCTGCTATATCTTGTTGTTTATGCAATATATCTATTTTTGGATCTTTATTATTCATCGTATCCGATATGCCATTTCTCATAAACGGAACAAAATTTTCAATTAAAGATAAATACCCTTTCAAACTTTCTTTTCCCTCAGCTGTCAGTTGTCCTAAAACATTGTTGAGTATGGGATGCTTTTTATTTATCCTAAAATAATATTGCCCATTTCTTTTTGATTGCTCCCAAACAAAATCTAAAGAGTTATTTTTTCCCTCTTTTTTTGAGTAAGTCCCTCTAGAGTTAAAAACATTCGTTGATTTTTGAGTACAGTCATCGATAATCGAAATCATACGATCCCTCAAATAAACCGGTAGTGATGCACTAGACTTTTTAATATCTATATTCCAATCAAAATCTGCCTCTGATGAAATATCAACTTTAACTCTTGCTAGAACATATGTCTGTTCTTTTTTTATAATATCGAACCATGTCCCATAAACAATTAATCGTTTATTTCTATACAAATAAATTCCTTGATTTCTAGTCCAACTCTTTCCCTTAGCATTTTCCATATCCTCTTCAGAATCAAATTTAGTCTTATGAGGTAAAACATATGGTTGAATCTTAACTACTATTTCATTAGTTGGATCCCAAATTTCTTCCTCCGCTAATTCCTGAGTTGCTTTATTCTTTGTAACAAAAGGATCCCAAGCTACCAACGGTTCCTCCTCATTGACAAATAATTGCAAGCCATCATCTGAAATAAACCTATGAAAAACTAAACTTAAATGTTCTTTAACTTTTTTTATTATATTGAAAAAATTCCTTTTCGATTTTTCTAAACTATTTTTGTCTATTAACTTATCTAGATTACTAATAATAATTGCTGTTCCATCTTTAGACAACTTGAGTAGATAATCACTATAATGACTTTCTTCATTAATAATAAGATTCCAACCAAGTTCATCAACTAAATCCAAATCCCATGAGGCATTACTAGCTTTCCCGTTTTTGATAGTTACTACCGTCAATTTTCTACCAATAGAAAATGCTGCGGTCTTCATTCCCATTCCGAATCTCCCCAAATCTTTACTGTCTCTAACTTGATTCGGATTAGAAGAACCTATTTTCATATTATCGTATAACTCACTTCGTTCCATACCTTGTCCATCATCTACAATAGAAATGGATTTATTTTCCCAATCGAAAGTTATAAATATTTTTTTAGCCCCTGCTGCAATTGAATTATCCACAATATCAGCAACTGCACTTTCCACAGAATACCCAACAGATCTTAACGATTCCAAAAGCAAATTCGCTTCTGGAATAGATTCATACATTTCCATCTATTCACCTCTTTTTGATAAATTATTCACATATTATATACAACTTCAGAATAACACAGTTCTAATTCCTACACAAGGTGATATCTTTCTTCCATAAACATTCATTATTCTGCGTAAAATAATTTCAAACTGTTTATTCCATTTTTGAAGATTATTTAAGATACTCATCTTCTTAATTGTAACATATATGCTACTGTAGCATATATGTTACATTTTGCTTTTTTGTATCACTTTTTTGCGGTTATAAAACGCCATTCAATTAGTTAATATAATTCCCCGAAAATATATAATATTAGTTACAAAACAGACGTTTTTGCTCTGCTTATATTTGCTTATTGCGGTAGAAATATGAAAGACCAATTATTTCACTCAATCTCAGCACAAAACACCTCTCTTAGCACTACTTTTTGATACATCATCTTTTATATAGCCATGTCCCATTTTTATATTCCAAAAGTTCGCCAATGGAATTATTCCTAGTTTATACAGATTACTTATTTTTAATTTTTTGACTTATTTTTCGGCAAATCGACTAAAAAAATCGGATGTTTGGCCCTATCAAGCACAAAAAAACCTGCGGATTTCGCAGGTTTTAAAATACAGTTGATTAACTATGCTCTAACAATCGATGGATATGAAGTACCAAGTACATTTCCTCTTGATTCGTCATTTCAGAGTCAAACTGAGTCAAAATATATTTATTGATTTTTTGTACACATTCGCTTTCTGGTTTACACGTCGACATGATATGTTCGTACAAAAAAGGATTCTTCTCGTTCGGCAAGAGTTTTCCTTCAAGTAATCTTTGCGCGAACAATTGTAAATGGCTTACCGCACGAATGTATTGAATGCTTTCTTTATCAAAAGAAATCTTGAAATGATACTGAATAATGCTTAATGAATCATTGACGATTTTATTAATCTTATCCGTTTGATAGTCATATCTTTTTTCTTTTTGAGCATTCACAAAATGCAGTGCAATCGTCGCAGCTTCATCACTAGGCAATTCAACACCAAACTCATCACGAATCTTCTCAAGTGCTAATTTCCCGAGCTCCCATTCTTTCGGATGGAATTTTTGGAATTCAATCTGCTCAATGGTTTTAATGATGACTCCTTCTTTGGCACGCTGAACGGCATAAGAAATGTGATCACTGAGCGCAACGTAGAGATACTCTGACAACTTCATTCCGTAATGTTCTTCAGCATAACGAATTAAGTCGTGCGTTAATTCAAAATAGGCTTCATCAATCTCCTGGGCTAATTGCGCAAAATTTTTGATGGTTTTCACATCTGAATTGACGAACTTCTTCTCTATTCTACTCTCATCAATACTCATTCCAGTGGATAATTGATAACCAATTCCTTTTCCCATCAAGATGATTTCTTGACCATCTTCTTCGGCTAAAATCAAGGAATTATTCAATACTTTTTTGGCTTTCACTTATCCACCTTCTTTCTATGATAAATCTTCTCCATTGGTTTGGATGACTTTTTGATACCAGTAATAGCTGTCTTTTTTAATACGACGCAAATCTTTTTCATCATAATCTTCACGATTCACATACACAAAGCCATAACGTTTTCTGAAGCCTTGATGCGAACTGAGTAAGTCCATAAATGACCAAGGAGAATACCCTAGCATTTCCACGCCGTCTTCCATCGCCAATCGACAAGCTTCAATATGTTTACGTAAATAATCAATACGATAATCATCATGAACACGTCCGTCAGGAGTCAACTCATCAGGAACCCCTAGGCCATTTTCAGTAATGATAATTGGTAAATGATAACGTGCATAATAATCATTCAACACGATTCTGAGTCCATTCGAATCAATGGTTGCTCCATACTCACTACGCGTTAGATTTTCATTGACTTCGTCTCGGCAATAACCGTACTGATCGAAGTCGACTTCGTTTCCTCTGAATACGCGACTTCCTTTTGGATGGTCTTCCGTTTCAGGGAGATAACTTGTACATAAAGTTCGATAGTAATTCACCGCAAGATAGTCAGGGCGACCGTGAGATAAGATTTCTTTATCCTCTGGCAGCATCTCTGGAACAATATTTCTTTCTTCTAAGTAACGCATATAATATCCAGGGTATTGGCCATAGTAATGCATATCTAAACAGTAGACCGTCTTCATCGCATCATTCATTTTTGCAGACCAGATATCTTCTGGTCTGTTCGTTAATGGATACGTACATGTCGACGATACTGCAGGCGCAATTTTCCCATCTGGAACTAATTCATGACACGCTTTTGTAGCTAACGCATGTGCAAGGAACATATGGTAGTCCATTTGGGCTCTCATCTTGTCCGCTTTCCAATCATCTGTTTCATAGATATTCATACGTTCATTTACGCGAATCATCAAGTTCTGTTCATTGATGACTTGCCAATATTTTACTAAGTCTCCAAAGGCTTCAAAGCAAACTTTAGCATATCTTTCAAAGGCGTAAACGCATCTTCTGTCTTCCCATCCATTATACTTTTCTACTAATGCATAAGGCAAATCGAAATGATACAACGTCACAAACGGCTGAATGCCTTGTCTCACTAATTCCTCAATTACATTTCGATAGAAGTCTAATCCTTTTTGATTCACTTCTCCATCGCCATCTGGAATAATTCGTGCCCAGGATAATGAGAAACGGTACACTTTCATTCCTAATTCTTTCATTAATGCAATGTCGGACTCCCAGTGATGATAAAAATCGCTGGTTACTTTTGTGTCTGCTTGTTTTTCTGAACGTTTGAAAGAGTTAAAATCGGCAACCGTTAACCCTTTTCCATCTTCATTCCAAGCTCCTTCGATTTGAAAGGCTGAAGATGACGCTCCCCATAGAAAATTATCAGGGAATTTTTGTTTGCTCATAACAATCTCCATTCTTCTATCTTTGAATTGAAACCACCGGAGTATTTACCGTAGCATTTTCTTGAGAAAAACCTTCTACCACTTTGTAGTCTGCTGTGTTTCCTACGATAATCATAACCGTTGGATCATATCCATCTTTTTTAATTTGTTCAATATCGAAACTCATAATTTTTGCACCTTTTGGTACGTGAGTTCCTGCTTCCACTAATTGAGTGAAATACTTACCATCTAATTCTACCGTATTGATTCCAATATGAAGTAATAATTCAATTCCGTTATCGAGTGTTAATCCGATGGCGTGTTTTGTAGGGTAAACAAATGTCACTGTACAGTTGTCTGGTGCTAAGATTTCACCAACTGTTGGTTTTACTGCAATACCTTTTCCTAATGCTTCACTTGAAAATACTTCATCTGCCACTTCTTTTAATTGGATTGCTTCACCGATAACAGGAGATCCTAAGTCAAAGTTTTCAGGAATTTCTTTTACTTTTGATTCGCTTGTCACTTCTTCAACATCTTCAAAACCAAGCACATATGTTAAAGCAGCTGAACCGAAGAACGCTACTAAACATCCAACGATATAGTAAAGGAATTTATCCATACCGCCTGCTGCATAAGTGAAGATTGTTAATACCCCGTTGTTTGCGAATGCATCTCCGTAAACTCCACCGAATCCCATGATTCCTCCACCAAGAGCCCCGCAGATAATCGCAGCTAACATTGGTTTTTTCAAGCGTAAGTTAACCCCGTAAATCGCAGGTTCAGTAATCCCTACTACAGCAGCAGAAATTGTTGCGGCAATAGATACACTCTTCAAATCTTTATTTTTAGTTTTCAACATAACACCTAATGCTGCTCCACCTTGAGAGAAGTTGGCAGCTCCGGCAAAGGCTAGAAGGTTTTGTTGTCCTGAAACGGCAACGTCGTTCAAACCAATTGGAAGTAACGCTCTGTGCGCCCCGAAGATAACGAAGACGCCCCATAGTCCCCCGATGATAGCACCACCAAGAATGGCGTTAAAGCTCATCATGCTTGTATACACGATTTGGATGACATTACCAACCCACACACCAACTGGTCCTAAAACTGAAAGTGTTAGAGGAAGCATAATCATTAATGCAAGCCCTGGTACTAAGATAATTTGTAATACTTGAGGGATGTATTTTTTCAATAATTTTTCAACATAGAATAGAACGAGTACCGCTAACAAGATTGGAATAACAGATCCTGTATAGCTGAAGGCTTTCGTTGATTCACCAATTGTCCAAGCTCCTTTGATTACAGGAAGGCCAAACATATTTGTCGCTACATCTGTTTTTTGAATCAATGCATCTACTTGTGGGTAGCATAAGAATCCACCAATTGTCATCGCGATGATTTCATTACATTTTAACGCCTTAGCAGCTGTATACCCTAAAAACACAGGCATGAAATAGAAGATGATTTGGCTGGCAGCGTATAGTAACACATACGTGTCGTTTGTTGTAATATCGATTCCTTGTTGCTTGAAGAGCAATCTTGCAGCTGTTAGAATCCCTGAAATCAAACCTGAAGCGGCAATTGCAGGAATTAAAGGTGTGAACATTTTAGAAACTAATTGAAGAGTATTGTTCCAAAAGTTCCCACTCTGAGGTGTTGAACTTCCTCCTTCATCTAAGTCCACTAGAGGAAGTGTTGCATCATATACTTTTTCAACTTTCGAACCTAAAACCACTTGGAATTGGCCTCCAGCTTCCACAACTTGAATAACACCTTCAAGTCTTTCCACTGTTTTTTTATCTGCTTTTGAATTGTCTTTTAACACAAATCTTAGTCGCGTAAAACAATGTGTTAAATCTTGTACGTTCTCCTTCCCACCGACATTTGCTAAAATTTCTTTTGCAAGCTTAGTTGCATCCATTACGGTTCCTCCTTCATTTAGACGCCTAGAAAAACAAAAAAAGACCAAAGTAAACAAAACACCCCTGTTTTGTTTCACTTCGATCTTGCCTGCATTATCAGTAACACGTCTACTTGTTCTATTAACTTGTAACTAAATATTACATCGAACAAATATAATTGTCAACGCTTTTATTAAACGTTTTCAAAAAACAACCGTACTATAGCTTAATATCAATGTGTAAAAGCGTCAATACTTTATTCAATGAAATTTAATTTGATCTGATAAGTTTCTAATTTTTTCATAATGATGCTGTTTTCTAGTTTCTTCTCTTTCTTTTATCAGTTTATTCCTCTCTAAAATCTCACGTTCTTCACTATTAGCTTTATCAACACATAATATTAAAGTTTTTCTGTGATATTCTTGTACTTCCTCTATTGTAGTCCCATCCAAAATTATTTTATCTCCAATCACTTCTGCAATACCAAATCTATGCATAGTCGTAAATTCTGGCGGTGAAGCCCAAGCTCTGAGAAATAGTTGATTCCATAGTTCACTAGGTTTTCTATTTAATCGAAATGGAATTTTATATAATGCAGCTCCTACTGTGCCATCCATTCGAGGCACAGTAACTTCGTTTGTAATTATTCCTTCTATTTTTATATCTTGTATATTCATATCATCTTCACTTGAAGTTCTGCCTTTAAAACTTTCAGGCATTTCTCCAAGTTTAGGTTTTGATTTAATTTTTACATTAAATAAAGTTGCTAGTAAATCTTGAAAAGCATCATCGTCAACACTAAAATCATCCTTCAACCGAACTCCTAATTTACCAGCTAAAAAAATTGGCATAATATTAGAAAAATCTTGACTTCGAAGAATCGGTATAAATTTATTTTCATTCGCAGATGAAAGTAATTCTCCTGAAATAATATGTCCTTCGTAGCCTACTCCACTTTCTCTATTATCTGCTTTCTTCTTATAATCTTCGGTACAAATAATCAAAACAAAATCTGAATCTGTGATTTTATTCTCCATAAATTTCGGAAGTCTGTCCCCAAGCTCTAAGTCATATTGATCTAAATAAGCATCTACCCCATTTTCTATTAAACTATCCGTTAATCTTTTTACCCATTCTTTATGAGATTCGCTATCCCATGAATACGAAATAAACACCTTTGGCTGTTGCAATGTCATTATTCTCCTTTACTTTTTTAAACTTTCAAATACCTCTCTTTTCATTATAGTTCCCTACACTTCCGCACGCAATAAGTTTTTCCATACAAAAAACCAGGGCCCTCGCCCTGGTTTCTCATATCCATTTCCTATTTCATCCCATTATAAATCTCATCGGCAATCTCAACCCCAATTTGAGCTTGCTGCTCGGGCGTCAAGGCGTGGCCTGTGTCCTCCAAT
>ERZ773250.885-NODE-885-length-16257-cov-22.112826_pt1 | contig 16257 bp, 19 predicted proteins | sample MGYA00511258_ERZ773250 | MGnify/ENA primary metagenome ERZ773250 (study PRJEB29015, sample SAMEA2738164) | human oral metagenome | biome: human oral; feature: human-associated habitat; material: saliva | place: China | collected 2187 ... | reverse complement strand
AGATAAAATCGAACCAGAATATCAAAAGTTTACCTTATTTGGTTTTTACAGAGGTGAAATAGGGGTTCACTACACGTCAATAGATGTTAGAAACCTTGATTTTAAGCGATTCTTGAAATTCTAAATTTCACTACATTGCAATATAAATCAACCGAATCACTACCTTTTTCACTACCTTTTTTGAAATAAGAATAATGATTCGGATATATAAAAGAAGAGGAACTTTATTGTGAAGCTCCTCTTTTTGTTATGTGTTCTTTTTCTCACAGATCGTATGACCTGGTTTGACAAGGTTTGATTTCAAGTAATCTATAAATAGCTTTACATCAAATTTTAGCAGACTTATACTGCTTTTTTATTTCAAAAAAATTGAATAAGTTTAATTAAAATAGGGGTAATTACTTTAAATATTTACTTTGGGACAAAAATTACTAATAGTATTCTTTAAATTATAGTATATAATAGAAGACAATGGAGGTCTACTATGATAGATGAACGATTACAGGATAATTTAATGCCCGCAACAGTTTTATTGAATAACTTTGTTACCAATGAAGACAAATCTAATTATGAGTTTTTTTTATTGGAGTATCTCAATCAATCTCATTTCTTTCTAGAAAAATCAAACTATCTTGAATACAAGAAGCCTCTAGACGAAAGCAATTCTGAACCAGATGCACTTACACCATTATATAGTATTGACTTCAAGTTACTTGCCTCAACAACTATTCTTCGAGCATTACGATTAACTAGTCCAAGTATAACAGTACTATCCGAAGGAATAACAGCATATGGTATTTCAAGGGAACCAAATAAAGTTTATCAAGGTAGCCAAATTCATAAAATTTTTAGATCATTAACTCTAGAGAGTATGCTACAATTACGAGAAAATCAATACAGGAAATCCCTAAGTATAGAAGATGATATTCTCAACGTATTGAACACAATAGAAACACAAAAGAATCTACTGCTATTTTTCCCTTATAAATTCTATATAGAAAAAGAAACAGAAATAGAAAAATTAACTCTTATTGTTAAAGATGCTCTAGAAAATGACTTTATTGAGTTAGCAAAATACCGTAGTCATACTGTTCCTAAATTTGAAACTTTTATCATCACAGAATGTAATAATTTTTTCCTTTTATTTACATTCACCCCTATCGGATTTGAATACGTAGAAAGAATAAGCATTAATAAACTGCCAACTTATATAAAGTTACTTGATCATTCCGATCCTTTTAAAAAGTAAAAATTGATGTACATTATCCTATATGATAAACAAACCCATGATACTATTGGGGTTAAAGCGTAAGGTACACTCTCTCAAAAATGTTGATATTGTTTCTTCTTTATGATATATTTGCATTATTAATGAAAAGAAGGTAAATATTATTTTTAAAAAATCTGAAATAAAATAATGATTTAACTTTGAAGAAACTTGATAAAACAATTTTATTAATCTAAGAAGTAAATAATCTTATTAATATGATTATTAATAAGATTATTTTAGAATTATCATCAAACAGATAATAGGAACAAATTATGCAACTTAACAAAAATATTATGCTTGCGATTGTTATCGGTGATTTACTGATTATATTTTTGTGGGCACTTATCGCTAATATAACAACACCGAAAGTAGAAATCATCGAAAACGTGGAATATATTTACGAATTACCTAAAGAATCTTCCAAAGTTGACCTTGCCGATAATGTTATCATTGGTAAACATTATGATTTAGACGAATACTATTTAGTTGTTTACAACAAAGCCAAACATAAAGGTGAAGATCATATGGTAGAATATAATGTTTGGAAAGCTAAAGAAATCGGCTCACAATTTTAGAAAAGAGGGAAAAGCTATGAGAGTAATACAATTATTAATCTATTCAACCTTCGCCTTCATGTTCTTCATTCTTGTAAGCATCAGTTTCTTTGACATCTTGCATCCTATCCCAGATACAGAGACAAGAACTGTTAAAAAGATTAATGAATCCATTTATCGATTATATTTACAAGACTATGTTGTCGCAGGTAAATTTTATAATGATGATGGGTATTTCTTAGTGGTTTACAATGAAAAATCAAAAGATTTTGACATTAAAGAAGTTGAAGAGGAATATTGGAAAAATCAACAAATCGGTCAATTCTACTAACTTCTATGCTTTATAAAATATCACACCAAGGATATCCATCTTCTCTAAACTCTCTTTGTAAAAATTTTTCTATTCGTTATTCTAATGATAAAAAAGAAAGATAAAAAGATTAACGTTTTGTTTGACAGGTGAGTTCTTTGTTTATTAAAATAATTGTAGGTAAAAAAGTGGGTATTTTTTTGGTAAATTTCAAAAATAAAACCTTAATTTGACGCCATTTCTTTCCTGTCCTTCCCGCAGGCGCGGGAGTGAACCTCTTTTTGTTTAGGGCTTGTCCCTTTTTAAATGATAACAATACAAGTAGAACACTGTCAAAAGTGATCTATTTTTTTAAAATTTCCTCACAGATAGAAGTTTTTATCGAAGTCACTTTTATTCAGATCGTTTTTTATTGCAAAGTAAAGGACATTTTTAGTGTTCTTTGTAAAAATATAATTTTTAGTTTTCTCGGAAAAAAGGACATTTTTGATTGGTATTTGACAAAAAAATTTTTTAGTTATTCAATTAAATACCTTCTGTCAAAATTCCTTTGTACATACTTTTTTCCGAAAAATAAGTATTTTCTCGAAAGATATTTAATAATAGCTAACAACATCTATATTATACTTGTGATATTTATTTGGTATAATGTTGAAAGGAGGAAGTAAGATGAAAAAATTAATCGAATTAATATTGGTATCTATGTCTGCATTTTTGCTAATGGCCTGCTCTAAGCAATCAAATAACTCCTTAGATGGAGAATATTACTGGATAAACGAAAATAGAAATGAAGTAGCTTTTGTTATATCTGGGAATACGGGAATCATTAAACATGGAGAGGCTGAAGGATTTACTATAGATAAAGAAAAATCAACCATTCAATTATTGGGAGAAAATATCATTAAACTTACAAAAAGTTATACTTATAAAGATGATGTATTTACTGTAGATATCTCAGGTATGAAACACGACTACTATAAAAAAGATAGCAAGGCCTATCAAGAAGCTTTAAAAAAGTATGGCTATCAATAATATACTCGAAAATTAGAGAAAGCCATGCTTAATTCATAAGAACACTACATTCGAGTGTTCTTTTTTTGTATCCGTAAAATATTTTAAAATACTTTTTTATAATCTGTATATACCGTTCAGAGTTATTTTTAATCATTTGAGAATTATTAGAGTAATCATATAATTTCTTTTGATATGATATAACCATGAAAAATATAAAAGAAAATAACATCCAAAAAGCATTATGGCATATCAAACGCCATTGTTACCATATAGAAAACAACCACTCTCATAGCGATATGAAAGCTGAATTATTCCATTTAAAAGCAAGCATTGAAATCTTAATTCGAATTTTCAATGATGAAAAACCCTATCCAAATCTGGATAGGGACGAAGTATATTAATTAACGTAAAAATAAATTATCTGAATGTAAATAAATGAAAAAATCTATGACATTCTATATGATTTTATCCAAAACCTAGAAATCAGAATCCAAAACAATGTCTTTCACTCTAATCACTCAGAACAACTATTAACTTTCAACAATGATATATTCCAACTATGCAAGACTAAAGAACTGAATGTCTTGCTAAATTACATTACAACTCTACCTTCTTAGGAAGAACTCATCTTAGCAACACCCGACCAATCAAAAGGTTAGGTCTTAATGAGCGTTGAGAATTTCTATAATGTGGTTATTGAGCCGTCTAAAATTGATTATAGGTAAAAAGGGGACTTTTTTAAAAGCACCCCTTTTAATTTAGATATTGCTTAAAAATTGTTGAACAATCACGTCCGATTACAACAATATCTTCTAACAACAGTTCAGACAGATACGATATTTTAGCTTTATACAACTTCACACCATTTCCTCGGTCTTCATAGAAGTCATCTTTAGGGATAACAAAATAATTTCTAAAAGAGAATTGATTTAATTGTGCAAGCTTATTAAAAGCTAGCTGATAAAAATATTGTTTGATTACATCTTCTATACCTGGTTGACCTTTGATACTTGCATCAGTAAACTCAATATCATAATATTTACCATCATATATCTCAAAAGTTTTGTTGTCAAAGTTTACATGGAGCACATCAAGTAATGATCCCTTACTAGCGTATACCTGTATTGACCCATCATTTTTGATCCATAATGGCTTATCAACAATATCTTTTAATTTTACTCGATTAGTATAATCTAATTCTATACTATTGTTATTGTCATCAAAAATTCTACCTTGTAGTTTTAAAGCAGGCAAATTTGATAATTTTTCTTCTAGATGGTCCTTATAAACTTTCTTACAAATATCTTCCCATACCAAATTAAAAGATGTAGTTCCATATAAATATAATATAGAGTCCGAAGATTTTTTCTTCTGCAATTCTAAATAACTTATCATATCTTTTAAGATATTTTGTTTTATAGTCACATTTTGCTTTCGCAACTCATTCTCTAGACTTCTAATCAAATAATCAACATCACCCAAATTTTCAAAACCATTTGTCTCAAAAAAGTGATTCTCAAAACCAAGAAGATCTGAGATTAAACTTAAATCATCTTGTATTTCAGAAAGAATAGCAAGATGGACCTGACGTGCCAAATTGTCAAGCTCATTTTCTCGATTTTTAGTATAAGTATCTAGATATAGTGGTACACCGTTGCTTAAATATGGCAAAATATTAGAAATAGTTTCTTCCCAGAAAATTTCTCCTTCACCATTCAATTCCAAAGTTTCAATTTCATTCGAATATAGACCATTTAATACGTAGTCTTTCCACATTTTCAGTTGTAGGTTAAAAAAAGATTTTTCCTCATTAAAAGACTTATTATAATCAAATATATTTGTGATATTGTACTTATCAATTACATTCAAAATTTCTTTGAATTTATAATTAGAATTTTCAACATCTGCATTAACACTTTGGATATATTTAGGATATACAATGATAAAAGATGATTCAAACTTTATGATACCAACGTAATTGATTTTGTATTTTTGAATTTCAAACTTTGCTTCTTGGTCCAGCTCTTTACTCTTTTCAAATGTTGGAAGTAAAATTCGAGAAGTTAAGGTCTGAGCATAAAAAGCTTCCTTGTCTTTTATCAAAACCGACTCTAATTTCTTATTAAGCTCATCAGTAGTGTAGGTGTCTTCTTCTTTAAGATATAAAATCATAGCCTCATCATATGTTAAATACTGAGATTCCTTTATCTCTGAAGTCTTTGATAATCTCAGAATAAATCATTCTTTCTTCTTCAATATTAAAAAAATCTCTCCTATTATTTCTAACAACGTCATCAAAAATATACATAATTACTTTTGATTCAAAGGATTCTGTTACGGTTGTTTCATCAGATTCCAATACATTTTTTGAAATAAAATAAGGTCCAAGCAATTTGTCTTCAGGTACTTTTAACCTAATTAGTTTAGCATTGATTCTTTCTCGTAAGTCATTCCAAGAAATCGTATTTGCTACTCCATTCTTAATCTTGCTATAATTATCAAAATCAACTGAATTCTCGATATATAAATCATTAATTCCAAAATATTTCTGTTCCCAGCGTCTTTTAAATGCAGTATCCATCGAAACAACACCTTGATCAGCACTGTTCATTGTAGACCATATAAATAAATTGCTAGGTAAAAACAAACCGTTAGAAAAAGTAGTCTTCAAGTCCTCAATTTGGTCCGATGAAATTCCTTTAATATCATATTTTAATTCATTGTCGATGTAATATTCAAAATCGTAAGAGATAGCGATCGGATAGACACTGACGTTCTCCGAATTTCTATCAAGCAATTGGAAAAAATCTCCAAATACTGCAGACACATCAGCTCTATTGATTTCTTCAATAATCAGTAAGTAGGCTTCACTTGGGTTAATAATAGCCTTAATCAACTGTCTCATTAAAAAACCTGGTACATATTTATAAGTAATTGAATCACCTTTTGGAAAGGGCTTGAATACTCCAATGAACTGACCGTACGTCATACTTCTATGGAATGTTACCCTCTCAACATTAGATGACTTAAACTTTTCACTATCTTCATTAAGTCGGAATGATTTCCCTGTACCTGGAGCACCAAAATAAATAAGTTGTCTGTGCTCTTTATCTAAGTCTCCAAGATCAACGTCCTGCTTTTTTAGATTGTCTGGTTGTACTTCATTTTCACCAAATGCTTTGTATAAGTTTTCTGAAGCGTTTGCCAAATTATCTACCATCTTCTGTTACTCCTTCAAAATTGATATCATAAGCTGGGGTTATTTTGTCTTCTCTATTATCCCATCTAACAACACCTGCCTCGATACAAAACGGGATTATATAACCGAATGCATTTCTATCTTTAATATTCTTCAAATCAATCGAAATTTCATTATTGCGATATTCTTTTATCTGGCCTCTAAACCATTCGTCAGAATAACTATTTTTGATTTTTGTTGTCAGAATAAAGAACTCTTTCTTAGATAAAAAGCCTAACTCTACTAACCAACGTTTTAATTCAATGTAAAGATCTCCTTTATCACTTTTACACAAATTTTTAAAAAATTCGTACATAAAAGCTCTAAACATGGTATCAACAGTTTTGATTTGTTCAGGACTATATTCGCCATCTCCATTTTTCACAACATCATACAAAAGAACAAACTCAGAAAATCTCTTTCCTAGTTCAGTAAATAGCTCACCATAAAACTTCACTTGATTAGTCTTATTGAAAATCCCAAATCTTGTAAACCATGGTGAAAACATTCGTACCTTACTACCATCCAATTTTGTAGAGTCAGTATCAATTTCATTCTGAAATTTTTTATAGTTAAACTCTTCTTGTGGATTCTTTTTGTCTAGAAACTTAAACATTATCGCTATTTGTGTCATTCTTTCTTTCGTAAAAGTCCAACCTGGATTCCCTGTACCACAATACTCCACCATATTATATCTCCAACTTTAAATTGTATTTTCTTTTATTATATAAAAAAACCAAGAAAATTACGAGTTTTCTTAGTTTTTTTAGATTAAATAAGTTTTATAATGGCTTCTGCAATCACTTTAGCCAATAAAGGGGGAACAGCATTCCCAACTTGCTTATATTGACTAGTTTTGGAACCAGTAAATATAAAGTCATCTGGGAAAGATTGGATTCTAGCACTTTCACGAACGGAAGGAACCCTATTTTCAGCATAGTGGAAATAATTTCTATGTCCAGTATCAATTGTATTTGAAGGTAATTGACTATCCATTCTCTGAAATGCTTTGTTGTATTTTCTAATATTCCAATACTCTTCAGGTAGATCAGATATTTTCCCACCATCAGGAATCATTCCGATGATTTTCTTGGTCTGTTCGGAATGTTTAGTAGGTTCATGATTAAATAAGCCAATTGAATTTTCTCGCATCATTTTTTGATATGAGTTTTGTGGATCAGATATATAGTAATCAGAAAACAAATCAAAATTTTCTAAAGATGGTAAATCAGAAATGGCTTCGCTAGAAGATACTTTGTAATCAAATTTTTCAGGAAAAACGAAATCCTTATTTTTTACACCTACAAAAAAGACACGATATCTATTTTGTGGCACTCCGTAGTCAGAAGCGTTAACTAATCTATAAGTTACATTATATCCCAAATTTGAAAATCTAGTTATAATATCATCTTTAAATGCCCCTTTTCCTAATGTCAACAATCCTCTAACATTTTCAATTACAAAAAATTCAGGCTCAACATTTTCAACTACTCGGCAATATTCCAAATAAAGATGATTTCTTGGATCGTTAACATCACGAGTTCCAACAGTGCTATATCCTTGGCACGGGGGGCCACCAATGACACCCGTGATTTTCCCTTTCAATGATTTTAAATACTCATTTGTTAATTCGTGAATATCTTGACATCTTGCAACCTTATTAATATGATTTTGATTATATGTATCAATCGCATCGTCCCACATATCAATTGCAAATTCAATTTCAAATCCAGCTTTTTCAAAACCAAGGCTTAATCCTCCTGCACCGCAGAATAAGTCTATTATTTTTTTACTTTTCATTTTCTATGTAATATTTAATCCTTTCGGCAATAGCCTTTGATAATAAAGGTGGGACAGCATTTCCAACTTGTCTATATTGAGCAGTTCGCCCCCCCATAAAAACAAAATCATCGTTGAAGGACTGTAACCTTGCTGCTTCTCTAACTGTTGGAATTCGATTATACTTCGGATGAAAATAATTACTATGTGAATTACCCGTATCAATAGTTACAGAAAAATCCTTTTCATTCAATCTTTTATATGCTGATGAGTGGCGATTGTTTCTAGCATTCGCAAACATCTCAACAGGAATATCTTTCCAATTTCCTCCCTGAGGGACTGTCGCAATTCTTTGTTGCACAATCTCAGCAGGATATCGAACTTCATGATTCATGACTATATTTGATTCACTTCTTAAATATTTTTGATAATCAGTCGTTGCTTCAGTAGTTAATTTAATTGGAGAACCATCTTCATTATATTCAAAATTATATAGTTCTCCTATCGAGTCTTTAACGGTTTCTCCTTTTTTTCGAGAGATCATATCAAAATCAAATTCAAAATCTTTAGTAATAACGAAAAAGTTACGTAATCTTTTTTGAGGAACTCCGTATTCTGAAGCATCCATTATTTTGTGAGTCACATTATAGCCACGTTCTTCAAAAATTTCGTAAATTCTCTTCTTAGCCGCTCCATTATTAGAAGTGATAATCCCTCTAACATTTTCAATCACAATTGCTTTGGGATGAATAAGATCAACAAATTTAACAAATTCAAAGAACAGTCTGTTTCTCTCATCATCTTCCTCACGTGCATACCTATTTGCTGAAGAGAAACCCTGGCAGGGGGGACCACCAATAATAACATCAGCCTCCAGAAAGTCACTAAACCCTGATTTAATTTCCTCTTCACTTATGTCCAATAAATTTGCACAAACACCACGAGCAGTCGTGAAATTCTCATTAAAGGTTGCTACGGCATCTTTATTAAAATCTACACCACCTATTATTTCAAACCCCGCTAATCGAAAGCCTTCGCTCAGACCTCCTGCGCCACTGAATAAATCAATTACTTTCAGACTCATTTATTGCACTCCTTATCCATACACATTATATCTTGAAAATCACATTCTAATGTTTCACATATTCTTACCAAAACATCCGTTGTAATATTTTCATTATGTTTTAATTTATAGTATGTACTAGAACTGATGTGTGCTTTTTTCATCAGTTCTTTGTTTTTCATGTCTCTATCAATCAAAAGTTTCCATAGTCTTTTATATGAAATCCCCATATAAAACTCCTTTTCTCGATATTTTTTCCTACACCGTAGATATATTATATCACACTCTATTCAAAATTTATAAAATTTTATTTTTGTTTTTCTAACTTATTCAGCCTTTTCTCCATACAGTACACTCAACACTGGTATAGAAAGATTTCATATCCAAAAAAGCAATATCAGATTTTTGTTCTCATGAATAATCATAACAGTCCATTTTACACCTCTAATGGCATAAAGTCACCTACGATTTTACCCACGATACGAGGATTTTCATCATAAGGAATATGGATGTCTTTATACTCTTTATTAATGGAAACTAGGCGTAACCCTTCTTCCTCACGGTAAATTTTCTTGATAAAGGTCTGTGAATTCCACACTACCGCATAAACTGCTCCGTCATAATCAAAACCTGTTTCACGAATAAGAGCAACGGATCCGTTATGATAGGTAGGCTCCATGGAATCCCCTGAAATCCAAGAAGCAAAATCATGAGCCAGTTCCTTATCAAAGTAAACCATATCAAAGCTCTTATCATCATAGACATTAGCACCAATACCAGCTGATAGGTTTTCATAGACACGATAAGGAAAAGTAGGCATAGCAATAATGTTAGACTGCTTATCTACTAAGTCTTTAACATAGTTCATAACCTTGGTCTGATTAGAAGGATTCAGTTGCTTATAAAGTATAGTAATTTCTTCCATATAGAAGAACTCTTCTGTCACTCCTAAAATCTCAGCAATCTTTTTCAAGTTGGTCTTGTTTGGGACTGCTCTGCCATTTTCCCAAGAGAAATAAGAAGAGCGATTAATATCAAGAAGTCGTGCGATCTCACTTTGTTTCATCCCCAGCTCTTCACGTTTTTGTTTTAATTTTGTACTATTAAACATCTCATGCCCTTTCTAACAGTAGTTGTGTTTTAGCGTTACTAACAGCTTGTCTCTCTGTTAGCTTATCCTTTTTCCAAGCAAAGTAAATGACTTTACCATAATCAAAAAGTTGACCACAAGAAATGTCTGATTTTTCATCTTCCAAGGTCTGTCTAAACGCTTTGTCCTTCAGCTCATAGATTTGTCTATCTGACAGGTAGCCGTCTCTAGTCAGCAAACGATAGACCTTAGCCAGCATATCTATGATGACTTGCTGGTACTCTGTGATAATAGAGGACTTTAACAAGCCAAACATTTCCACAATTCTATCTAACTGACCATTTTTATAGTCTTGAATAGCACGGTTAACCTCATCTAATGAATGAGTCGTTTCGTGACTGAATAAGTCTCTCAAGCGATAGACCAAAGCTTCAGCAGAAACCTTCAAATCCTTCATCACTCGCGAGAAACTATCATTTCTATAAAATATCTTTGACAACAAAACAATGCTTGGCATAAGCACAAATGCTGAAAAGAGATTTGCTTCGCTCTCAAAGATAGAGTCAGATTCATCCTTTAACTCCGTAAAGAAAGAGCCAGTATGCTTTAGCAGAAAATGCCCCAACTCATGGCACTTGGTAAAGTTCTGTTTAACTTGTGGATTTTCCTTTTCATAAGAAAATGAAACACCGCTCTCATCAATCAAGGTCAACCCTTCAATCTTACGACTGGAAAAATGATGCTCCATTACCTTGATATTGTGACTCTCAACAATATGGTTGAAAAATCCTTCAAAGTCATACCCCAAAAGAGAAGAATCATTCTCCTTGATATACTTGTAAATATAACGATTTGCAACTTCCTTAATTTGGCTGTATCGTGTATCCATAATACCTCCTTGAAGCTTTGTTGTTTTATAAACTAACAATGATTATATAGAAAAAGTGGACTATTGTCCACTGTTGACCGCGGTTCAAAAGCAAATTCTTTAAATCTATGATATAATGTACTCGTAGTATAAAGAAAATTTTTAACAATAAAGGTGAAGAATACTCTAGACCTATCCTTTTTCTCACTACTATCAAAAGAAATGAGTATAATTATGATTCCCAAAAGAACATTTGAATCACTTAAACGGAGGTTTGCTAACTACTCCTCCTGGGCAATTTGGTCTCCTCCATACAATAACGTACGAATGAATTGTGATGATCTTTCTAGATTCGAAAATGATGAAATTCACAATATTCTTCATAACAATTTTGTTTTTGTAGGGCTCAATGCGTCGGAAGACCATGATGTTGAACCACAAAATTGGAGTCAATTTCATTCTGCTGACCTAAAACGATCTTGGGACTTCCGTATGAGAGAAGCAACATACCAAACTCCTTTTGAAGGTTCATACATGACTGATTTTTGTAAAGGTAGAAATATGACTAATTCAAATGACTTTATGAAGTTCTTAAATCAAAATAAAGAGATCGAACTTGAGTCTGCGGAAACATTGCGTGAAGAACTTAACATTTTAGGTGGCACCCCAACTTTATTCGCAATGGGGAGAAATGTTGAAACCTTGTTAATTCGTAATGGCTTTTCTGAAAATTATAGAATATGCTACATTCCACATTACTCAAATAGAGGTACGACTGGTAGAACGATCCATAATTGTTTGTTAAATGCATTAGACAATCAGTAAAAAAGGCAGTAAGAAAATTCTTACCGCCTTTTTATTTATAAACATCCATACTAACATCATAAAATTTGTCTAATTGAACATCTATACTTAGCAAAGTATCTATCTCTCCATTATTCCAATGGGCAATGGTACATTCAGTTAATCCAACCTGTTTAACAAGCTCCTTCTAAGTCAGCCTCATAGATAATCTTAGTTCTTTTAATTTCTTCATCTTTGCTCTACTTTAAAATAAGTCACTACTTTACTTAATCGTAAATCTCATTTTTCGGAAGCATCTGCTTTAATTATTTGTTCCAACTCTGTAAGTTGAGCTTCATAATTTAATTCAATCTCATCAAAAGTAGCAATCATTTTTTTATCAATATCCATCAATTGTTTTCGTACTTTTAAAATATGCTCCTTCTTATCAAGTAACTCAATCGTTAAGCTTTCTAGATTTTGTTTGCTGTCATTTTTTAATTCACTTCTAACAGCAATTATGAAAATCATAGAAATAATTAGAAACAGAACCCATATTATTAAAGTTGAAAAAATAAAGGTATATTGGTGATTACTTACTTTCCAGTGGTCATCAATAAATCTAAGAAAATTGTAATTTTTTATAAGCACAAAGGCAATACATTCGGAAATATATAAACAATTAAAAAGAAGTTTGGTTAATGCCGATTTCTGCTGAAGCGATTTTTTCTGAGAAGATACGTTATCAGTTTTTACAACTTCAAAGACAGCATCAATAGCATAATTTATTCCAATCCCTATGACAATGGTTAGAAAAGTATTGAAACTATCCAGCTGTTCCCAATCTTCTATAAAGAAGGATGAAACAAAAATCACTGCTACGATTAGAATTATCATGAACAGAGTGTATCTCTCTTTAGCCCACATCACATTAAGAATAACGATGACATAATTTATCAATGTTACAAATAATAGAAAGCACAAAAAGATACCTATCCATAAAAGCAAAGTATTATCTTTGAACAACATCAAAAGGATAAAATCAAGCACAAAGAGAATTGAACTGACTCTTAATCTATTCTTAGCACTGTCTTTCAAATATTTAATAGGATGTGCCATAAACTCTTTCATATTACTTATTAATCCCTTCTTCAAAAAGTTTCTTACGCTGCTTCATAAACTGAAGCAGTTCTTGTTTGAAGATTTCTTTTTCTTCATTGCTCATACCGTCTGATGTAGTTCTGAAGAGCAATTCTACCTCTGACAAATCAATACCATCAGTTATATTATTTGACACCAAAGTATCGATAGATACATTAAAAAGTTTGGCAATCTTCACAAGATTGTCATGACTTGGATGTTTTTTTCCTTGTTCCCAAGAAGCGTATGCAGGTTGCGAAATCCCTAGTTTTTCAGCCACTTCAACTTGAGTAAAGTTTGCTATTTTTCTTAGATCTTTTAATCGTTCCGAAAATTCCATTCTATTCCTCTTAAAATTTTTATAGAATTTTTCAAAAATCTATTGACAATTATAACCAATGGTTATATAATTTAAATATAGCCGATAGTTATAATAGCTATAAAAATAATAATGCTTAACTTTCAGCATCACGATCTTTGAAAATTAAATAAAAAGTGCGTCTGACAACCAGAGGACTGACTGCCAAAACTACACTAAACTTCGTACCTTTATTGTAAATGTTTTGGAAAGAAAAGTCAAGTCTATTTATGGTTGAAGTGAAGATATAAAACATTTTTGTGGGCTTCCACGCATTTCGGACTTTCGCACTTTTCCGTATAGTAAAGTGAACTGGCTTCGCCAAAGGGCGTAAGAGAATCCATGGGGTATGATAGTGACTACCTTTTGAGATTGGCTGGGAAAACGATGGTAATTTACGCAAAGCACCTTGCTAAACGTTGCCACCGTGGAAAGAGTATTCTTTCCAACCAAATAACTTTTCTTTACTGCTGTCTATCCATATTAGATAGACTAACTCTCAAGCTACTAAGTCTTCCCAATTTCTTGGTAGCTTTTTATTTTCACAATAAAGGAGAAAACTATGACAAACTTTTTTCGCATCACAATGTAAAAGACTCTACAATAATTATATCTTCACTGATAGAATGTTTCGTTCATCTGAGAAACTACAAGCTCAACTTTATTCTCAAACTCTCGGTGATTTAAATATATTAGCTAAAAAATCATTAGCTACTGGCTTCCCTCAAAGCGAAGTACAATTTTATACCAGAATGTTTAAACGTAAACTTTCAATTCACTATTACTCAAGAGTAAAGCAGTTAGCTTAACTCTTTTTATTTTACAATCGGAAAGGAAAATACTTATGATCCCAGAAACACTAACAATGAAACCAGAATTTATCGGCCCAGCTTACTATGAAAAATTGGGAAATGCCCCACGTTTTATCTTTGGAAAAGAAGGCAAATATCAACGTCATATTTTAAATAGTGAAACACATGGTTCCTTCCATGTCATTACACCTGCTTCTACTACTGTCTTCCCAGAAGATGCTCTAGTAGAAGTTATTAATCCTATCTTCCTATCAGATACTTCTCTGAATGGAAATTCTGTTGCGCCTGCACTTAATGTTTTTGCTGAAAAACTAGTACTGAAAAAATAAATAACTAAAGGAGAAAATTAAATGGCTAAAATTGGTTTAAACTACGGAGAAAAACTACAAATTGCTGACAAAACTTATCGCGTCATTACTGATGGATTAGACGTTCCTCAAGTTCTGGGCAAATTGACTTTCCGGGGTATTGAAGGACCTGATATTATCTTTGAAGAGGATCGTTCACAAAGAAACCCTGACGGTTCATTTGCCCAAATTAATACAGGAGAAGTTCGTGGTATTGTTGTCGCGATTCATTCTTCTGAACAACATCAGACACTTTTCTTTACTATTGCAGATATGTCAGAATCTGAAATTGAAGATCTTAGTCTAAAATATCGTGAAGAAATTGAATTAGAAGATATTGTCATTACACATACTCATGTAAATCGAAATGATATCTTCAAATTATTTGCTTCTAAAATTAAGAAAAAAACAGGTGGCACTCCGTCCAAGGAAAACAAACCCGTAGAACATAAAAAAGAAAATTAGGAGGTGAGATACTATGAAGCTCTTTACCTATCGAGGACAAAGAGTTCGAATCATTCACCGAAAAATTAAGGGGATCACATGGTTAATTCTGTGGTTTCCTTTTTTATTTGCTATTAGCCTTTATACTTACATTCATCTAGAAGAGTTAAAAATTTATCCGCTACCACAAGCTTATTTTATAGGCGCTGTATTCTCTAGTTCTTCTATTCTTGCTTGGTTCATTAATCACCTTTGTTATGAGAAGCTACTCTTCTTTCAAAAATTGAATAGCTTACGTATCTTATCTCGTTTTTTATTAGAGAATAATCTCTATCTATCAAAAAAAATTAAACGAGATAATAAGGTTAGTGAAAAGATCGAACTTCCCCAAGTATATCTAAAACAATCACCATATAAAATTGAAATTAGCTTCATCTTAGAAGGAAATAAATTTCAGGATCGTTTTTTAAACCTTGGTTCCACTCTGGAAGTAATGTTTAATGGAGACTTTCGAAATAAGACTTTCGATAAACGATTTATCAAATATGAAATTGCCATTAATCGTATTGATAGTCGTATTTCTATTGATAATGTTATAGTCAAAGGTTCGAAACTACAACTCATGAAAGATGTGACTTGGGATTTTATTGAAGAACCTCACCTTCTCATTGGTGGTGGAACTGGTGGAGGGAAGACTGTTGTCCTCATGACTATCATCTATGCACTCGCTAAAATTGGATTTATTGATATTTGTGATCCCAAAAACTCTGACTTGGCTGGTTTAAAAAAGATAGCTGTTTTCCATAACCGAGTCTTTACTAGTAAAGAGGATATCATTAACTGTTTTAAAGAAAATGTAGAATTTATGGAAAAACGCTATAAATTGATGTCTTCTTCCCCTAAGTTTCAAGCTGGTAAGAACTTCAAGCACTATGATATGAAACCAAAGTTCATTCTAGTAGACGAATGGGCAGCTCTCATGGCAAAAATAGACCGTGACTATAGCCAACAAGCCGAACTCATGGAATATCTATCACAACTTGTCCTAGAAGGCCGGCAAGCCGGTGTTTTCATCATTTTTGCAATGCAACGACCTGATGGTGAATTTATCAAAACAGCTCTTAGAGATAATTTTATGAAGCGTCTCTCCGTCGGTCATTTAGAATCAACAGGATATGACATGATGT
>ERZ773250.884-NODE-884-length-16260-cov-2.682814_pt1 | contig 16260 bp, 13 predicted proteins | sample MGYA00511258_ERZ773250 | MGnify/ENA primary metagenome ERZ773250 (study PRJEB29015, sample SAMEA2738164) | human oral metagenome | biome: human oral; feature: human-associated habitat; material: saliva | place: China | collected 2187 ... | reverse complement strand
CGATAAAGCTATAGCTACTGTGAATGGCGATGATATGGGGCGTGAGCATCAATTCTTAGAAAGACCATTTGATGCTAAGAAAGAAAAAGGAACTGAATTTATTGGCGATTATCGTGCACGCTTAATGGCACATGGTGGTTCTGAACGTCCACAATCCTTGTACACAAGTACTTCGTATGTAGGAAATGCTGAATATAACTTAAAAGATCAAAAAGAGCATGGGTTAGAGCAACGTATTCGTTTTGGTGTAGATGCTAGAATCAATGATACTACTAATGTGAAAGTTCTTGCTAGCGCTAGTGGAAATCACTCTGTAGATACAACCTCCACTACAGTTCAATCTAAAGGTCTGAATAAACAAAGATTGGAAAACTTGGACGTAACAAATTCTAATGGACGTTGGGATTTCTCTATCGGTCGTTTATCTGAATCTATGGGCACAACAGGATACTGGTTTAATAAAACATTTGATGGAGTTCGTGCTGTATGGACGGACCAAAGAAGTCAATTCCGTACAGGTATTGGTTCCTTTAAAGCAAGCACGGGTATTACAGACTCTTCCTATAATCATAGTACGTACGCTACATATTTTAGAGCACCAACATTGGATGAGTTTATTGGATTAAATAGTCAATTATATAATACGTTCAATGAAGGTATGTATGGAAATGAGTGGAAGACTCCGATTGAGGAAAAAGATGGAAAAAGAGTTCCTCAAAAAGGATCTTTTATGGAAAGATACCTAAATGACTTTAAAGGTAAGAACGAAAATCTATTTTTTGTAGAGCAATTGAGCGATATAGAAAATACAATGGCTAACTTATCAGAAGAAGAACGAGCTGCAAAACGTACTGAGATTGTACAGCGCATGGCTGAGATTGTTGGTAAAGCATATCCAGAATTAGCTAACTCTACTTACTTAGCATATAGAACTGAAAAACCTGGAAAAGTTATAAATATCATGTATGAAGTAGAAGACGCCAATGGTACAAAGGCATACTTAATGGCTCAGATGGATTCTTATACATCTGGTTCAAAATTTACACCATATACTATTAACAAAGATGAAGCAGAAGCCCGAAAAGCTGTTAAACAAGAGAAAAATGAAATCTTAAAAGAGTTGTATGGTGAATCATTGAAGTCTGTTAATTCAAAATTTGCCGCAAGTTTAGGAGATCCAACGTTATTAACCAAGGAATACATTGATAAGAATAAAGCTAAGCTTGAAGAAGGATACAAGGCTGCTGCTGAATGGGCTGCGCGTAAACAATGGATTGAAGATAATGAATATTCTTTAGACTCACGTGATGACAAAATAAAATATTTTGATAACTATACTCTTACTGATGATGGATATTATAAGAAAGTATCTTCAAGTGCCCCTGAAGCAAAAAAACTTGATAACCCAATCAAGGAGTACAAATTTAAAAGAGTTGTGAAAATATTTGAAAAAGGAGACTACGTATCTGGTAAAGGCAGTAAAATGAATGATGTTGATATTGCCGAAACATTAAAATCTGCGAACTTTGCAACAACAACTAGTGATTATACTGAAGGCAAAATGCAGTTTTTCCCAGAACTATATTTGAGAGAATTAATTAGAGTATTAAGAGCTTCTGAACAAGGAAATACTTTGCCTAGGGCAGCTCTCGAAAAAGTAATTGGAAAACCAATTAAAGTGACTGGATTAAAACTTGAACGTGATACAATACCTGCAATTGATAGAGCTATTTTTGCACAATATAAAACACAAGTTAACCCTCGTTTAGGTTTGCAAGCATGGTTCTTACGATCCTTGAACAATAATGCCCATTCCATGCAAGCCGGTCATGTGAAAACTAAGATGGTAACTCATACAGGTATTACGGGATATAATACAGATTGGGCTGGAGATATCAATCCAGATGATCCTATTTATGGAGATGTAACATCTGAAGTTCCAGACTTTACTAATGATACATATACATCAAAACGCTTGGCTAATATCTTTGCCATCGGTGCACAATATCAAGTCGGTGATAACGCTCTTATCTCCTTAGATTATGGTTTCAACCGCAGTGATTTCGGTCGCTATATGAACGGACATACAAACTTTGATCATGTACGAAATACAGCTGACTTCACAGTAAAAGGTCACTCCATGGGCGGTACTCCACACTTCTGGACAGCTCGTCTTGATATCGGTCAATCTGACTACACAAGACCTGGTAGCTGGAATGCCTTCATGGATTACAAATACTTTGCTCATGGTTCCTTCTTCGGTGGCAATGGTACAGGTGCTGTGCCAGATCGTTACTTAGATGGTATCCGTAGCTTTACATTGGGTGGTGGCTATGTTCCTCGCAAAGACTTCTTGGTAGAAGCATTCTACACCTTCGATGCAAAAGGTATTGGACAACGTGATACATTATATGGTGGAGAAAACTTTAAATTAGGTAACTACACTCGTATTCAAGGTACGTACAAGTTCTAAGATAAAGGAATAGAAATCTTATAGATGTTGGACTATGCCTGTGTATAACTACATAGGAAGATAGACTGGCATTCAGTACATAATGATATACCATAGAGGATAGTTAACGATGCAAGTTAGCTATCCTCTATTATCATATGCTCTGTGCACCAGTATGGGAATAGAGGAATACGATCTATTTATTGGTAAGGATTATTCTCATCGTATTCGAAGTTACATCGAGATACAGTGACTACATTAATAAAAGAGATTGTATTGAGATGCAAAGATTGTCTATTATAGAATAAAAGTTACATCGGAATGCAAAAAGTAATTCATTTTAAATAAAGATTGCATTGGAATGCAATCTTATGTCAATATATAGAGAAGTTTGCATCCTAATGTATTTTTTGTAATAGCAATGCCTCGTATGAGGGAATCGAAAAAAGGTTGAAAGTATAAGTAAAGAGGATATTCCAACATTTTTAAATATGGAGTAATCTTATTAGAATATATTGTATATAGGGGTGACAAGTGAAAGAAGAAACAACAAAAGAAGTACAAGAATCAACGGGTTTGATTCGTTATGTTTGGATTGTATTAGGTGCTATTAGCTTTGGCTTAGGATCTTTAGGGGTTGTATTACCTTTATTGCCAACGGTACCGTTTTATTTATTCGCCGTATTTTGTTTTGCTAGAGGTTCTAAACGATTCCATGAGAAGTTTGTAAACTCTAAGCTGTATGCAAACTATGTAGAACCATTTAAAAATAAAAGTGGCATGCCATTGCGTACTAAGATTAATATTTTAGTGTCTGTGTCTATTTTATTAGGTATTGGTGCTTACGGTATGCGCAATATGCCAGTAGCCTTATATGTAATGGGCGCTGTGTGGATAGGTCATGTTATTGCTCTTGCGTTTATTGTGAAAACAGCACCAGCAGAAGCTAAATAGAAATCTGATTGATATACATAGCATTAATCAATTGAAATATAAAAGAGCCAGATTATGAAGCGAAAGACTTCATAATTTGGCTTTTATTATAGGGGCAACATGTGGTATAGTGTTGTCAAAATACTGCATTCATGAGGTGATATAGATGACTAAAAAACTAACATGTAATCCAATACAAATTAATACCTGTGCCATTTGCGTTCCTATTGTAGGACCGACGATAGAAGATATACTTTCACAGGTACAAGGGGCAGTGCAAGCAAAAGTGGACCTTATTGAGTTGCGTCCAGACATGTGGATGAAGTGTTCTCATCTACTTCAAGAAGAGTACATACTAACAATCGTAAACTTGGTAGAAGAAGTGCATTCCAGATATGTAAAGATGCCTATGCTGTTTACATGGCGCACCTTAGCTGAGGGTGGAGAAACGTACTTAACTAATGAGAATTACTGTAAGCTATTACAAGCAATTGTGGATCAAAATCTAGTTGATGCGGTGGATGTGGAATTATTTGCTTATACAGATACCATCGGTCAAATTATCAAACAAGCTCATCATCAAAACATACAAACGGTGATGAGTTATCATAACTTTCAAAGTACACCAAAACTAGAAATACTGCATGGCTATGCAGAACGTATGATATCTGCAGGGGCCTCAGTAATTAAGTTTGCATTGATGCCAACAACGAGTGATGATGTAATTTCAGTATTACAGTTTACAAAAGAATTAACACAAAGATATCCACAGTTACCACGTATTACTATGTCTATGGGACAATTAGGACAGATGACACGGACCTGTGGCAATGTGTTTGGTAATTGCTTGACCTTTGGCACACTGGGACAAGCATCGGCACCGGGTCAGGTAGACGTTAATATATTACAACAATTATTGTAACCTATATGTCCAGTACATGTTAGTATTTTATTACATAATGTATTTGTGCAAGTAAAAGTGTATATTACCTCACCTATAGATAGGTGCATGGTATGGTAGGTTTACAGTACATGTATATGGAGCGTCTATATAGAAATGCTATTTCCTACATAAAAAGTATTTCCTATATAAATACAAGTATATTGTCAATTTATAGTAGACAAATGTTTTTTATTGTGCTAGTATAGTTACATAATTTAATACTCGCCTAACAAACCGATGAGGTGGAGATAAAAATAGAACGTGCACTTCCAGAGAGTGGGGGTAGCTGAGAGCCCCGCAGAACGCAGTCTATTAAATGGACCACCGAGGGTATGGGGAACAGACAATTGTCCTAGTATAGCATAACGTGTCATGAGCGTTAATCGTGAGGGATATGATAGTATCCTGCAAAGGGGAATGCTTGCATTCAAACAAGGTGGTACCGCGATTTATATGAATCTTTCTGTGCATCAGTTATTTGGCATATGAACTCGTCCTTGACAGTTACGTCTAGGGCGAGTTTTTTTGTTGCAGGAGGACTTATGAAACCATCATTAGAAACGGTAAAACAATTAGGACTAGGCTATGATATCGTACCGGTCTATGTAGAATTATTATCGGATATTCGCACACCTATTTCTGTACTGAAAGCTTTAAAAAAGGTGAGCGCGCATACATTTCTGTTGGAAAGTGCAGATAACACCCATCACTGGGGGCGATATTCCTTCTTAGGATATAATCCATTGTTAGAAGTCACATGCAAAAACCATACCATGACGATCAAGGGGGATATGACACGTACTTTCACATGTCATAATCCAGCAGGAGAGATTCGAAATATATTGAGTCAATATAAAAGCCCTAGAGTTGAAGAATTACCAACTTTCACAGGTGGATTCGTAGGATACTTTGCCTATGAATACATTCGGTATTTGGAACCTACCTTGGATCAACACATCAGTGATACAGATACGAGCATGGTTAACGATGTGGATCTTATGCTTTTCGATAAAGTTATTGCTTTTGACCATTACAAAAATAAAATCTATATCATCGGTCATGTACGTACAGACGATGTTGAACGTAATTACGAGCGTACCCAATTGGAATTACAAGCCTTAGCAGACCTAGTGAAAGAAGGCGAAGAGGCTCATATCGAACGAGGTGTATTAGAAAGTGAATTCATCTCGGAGTTTACTTCTGAAGAATACCAAGAAGTAGTACGAAAAACGCAACATTACATCACGGAAGGAGATATCTTCCAAGCGGTCGTGTCCAATCGTAGAGAAGCGAAGTTTAAAGGAAGTCTACTCAATGCCTATCGTGTACTAAGAACGATGAACCCATCTCCATATATGTTCTACATGAGTGGTAAGTCTGTAGAACTTACAGGGGCATCTCCAGAAACATTGGTGAAGTTACAAGATAGAAGCGTCTATACATTCCCAATTGCGGGTACACTGCCACGGGGCAAGAATGAAGAGGAAGATAGAGTGCAAGAGGCTAAGCTAAGCAAAGATGAAAAAGAATTAGCAGAACATAATATGCTCGTCGATTTAGGACGTAACGACATTGGCAAAGTCTGTGAGTTCGGGTCCGTCCAGGTAGAAGCGTTACATCAATTACAACGGTTCTCTCACGTGATTCATTTAACGAGTACTGTGAAAGGAACATTAAGAGAAGAGTTTGATGCTTTAGATGCTATCGGTGCTACTTTACCGGCAGGCACTTTATCGGGGGCTCCTAAAATCCGTGCCATTCAGATTCTACAAGAATTAGAGAAAAGTCCTCGTGGTGTCTACGGTGGTGCTGTAGGATACTTAGATTTCTCCGGAAATATGGATGTGTGTATTGGTATCCGCATGGCCATGGCAAAAGATGGTCGGGTATTCGTTCGTTCCGGCGGTGGCATTGTGCGAGATAGTGTGCCTGTGAATGAGTATAATGAAACTATCCACAAAGCACAATCTATGGTAACGGCTATCACATTGGCACAGGAGGTGTAACATGGTATTACTTATCGATCATTACGATAGTTTCTCTTTTAACATTTATCAATTAATTGGCTCGCTAGTAAAAGATATTAAGGTAATCCGCAGTGATGAAATGACAGTGAAAGAAATTCAAGAGCTTTCACCTGATTGTGTCATCCTTTCACCAGGCACGGGCAGACCAAAGGATGCAGGTGTGTATGAAGAATTGCTGGAAACATGCCAAGGTGAGTTTCCTATCTTGGGCATTTGCTTGGGCCATCAAGCCATGGGTGAAGTGTTCGGCGCCACTGTGGGATATGCGAAAGAAGTCATGCACGGCAAACAAAGCGTAGCTACCCAATGTTATCCATCTATATTATGGAAAGGTATTCCTCAAGAGTTCTCCGTAGCACGGTATCATTCCTTAGCAGTTTTGGAAGATACCCTAGGAGATGAACTAGTGGTAACGGCTCGTACGGGAGATGGAGAAATCATGGCCATGGAACATAGAACACATCCGATTTACGGAGTGCAATTCCATCCAGAGTCTATTTTGACACCGCAAGGAACGCAAATGGTTAAGAATTTCTTGGAATATCATAAGATTATATAAGGGAGATATAAAGTATGATTCAACAAGCAATACGCCTTGTTACAGAGGGACAAGATATGCCATATGAAGTGGCAAAAGCAACGATGAACGCTATTATGAGTGGAGACGTACAGGAAGTGCCTATGGCTGCTTTCTTAGGTGGTTTACAAACAAAGGGGCCTAGTGTTACAGAGATTACAGCCTTTGCAGAAGTTATGCGAGAAAAAGCAGGTTCTGTGCCACATGACAATACAGTGGTAGAAATCGTAGGTACCGGTGGAGATGGTAGTAGTACTTTCAACATTTCTACGACATCTGCCATCCTACTAGCTGCGGCAGGGATTCCTATCGCTAAGCATGGGAATCGTAGCGTATCTAGTAAATGTGGCGCCGCTGATGTGCTAGAAGCACTGGGTGTGAAGCTAGAACTGAATGGAGAGCAAAATAAAAAGGCTTTGGAAGAAGCAAATATTTGCTTTATGTTTGCTCCGGTATATCACGAAGCGATGAAATATGCAGGTCCTGTACGAAAAGCTATGGGGGTCAGAACAGTATTTAATATTTTAGGACCTTTGGCAAATCCAGCAGGTGCAACGGTAGAACTGATGGGTGTATACGCTCGGTCCTTAGTGGAACCATTGGCACAGGTTTTATCTAACTTAGGTGTTCATCGTGGTGCTGTCGTATATGGTAGCGATGGGCTAGATGAAATTACAGCAACCGGAACAACGACAGTGTGCGAAATCAATCATGGTACGTTCAAGACCTATGAATTAGATCCTAAAGACTATGGATTTGACTACGCCACACCAGATGAACTTGTAGGTGGTGACGCAAAAGTTAATGCAGAGATTACACGTACACTATTAGAAGGCAAAGATAGAAGCGGTCGTGCTACTGCAGTGATTTTAAATGCGGGCATGGCATACTATTTAGCTAAAGATGGAGAAGTAACCTTAGAGGAAGCGTTCAAAACGGTAGAAGAGTTATTGTTTTCCGGTGTGGGTGCAGAGGCGCTTTCAAAATTTGTGAAAGCATCGCAAAATGCATAATAGAGTGTAATTGTATTTATATAGTTGGAATATTCTTTAGGAATAACATATTCTAGACCTTATTTAGGCATCTTTGTAACTATATAGTGTAGATTTAGAGAGTATATGGATATTATCTAGTTATATAAATACTATTGAGATTAATTTGGAATATACATACTATTAACAAGGTTATTATAGAATATTTGGATAGAAATAGAGATAGTTATGATATTAGATAAGATAGTGGCAGCGACTGAAAAGCGTGTCAAGGAAGCAAAAGCCAAGCTGCCCTTGCTAGAGTTACAACAGCAAGTAGAAGGAATGCCAATCACGAAGGACTTTCCTTTTGAACGGGCATTACAAGAATTAGATTTCAATTTTATATGTGAAGTGAAGAAAGCGTCTCCCTCAAAAGGAATTATTGCAGAGGACTTTCCTTACTTAGATATTGCCAAGGACTATGAAATGGCAGGAGCTGCAGCGATTTCTGTCTTGACAGAGCCAGATTTCTTCCTAGGTAGCCCTCAGTATTTACAAGAGATTGCAGCAACTGTACATATTCCTATACTTCGGAAGGACTTCATCATCGATGAATACCAAATCTATGAAGCAAAACTATGGGGCGCCTCAGCTATATTGCTCATAGCCGCTATCTTAGATGATGAAACAATGGCACGCTTTCATAAGCTGGCAGATAGCCTAGGACTATCGTGTTTAGTAGAAGCTCACGACGAAACAGAAGTGTTACGAGCTGCTAAGATGGGAGCACGCATCATTGGGGCGAATAACCGGAACCTAAAAGATTTTACTGTGGATGTAAACAATAGTATTCGCTTACGTAATTTAGTGGATGATTCCGTAATTTTTGTCTCTGAAAGTGGCCTAGACACGGCAGCAGATATCCAACGTTTACGAGATAACAAGATTCAAGCTGCCCTTATGGGCGAAAGCTTTATGCGCTCTACAGATAAAGTGGCGAAATTGACTGAATTATATGGGACAATTAGACCGAAACGTTTTATACATACTAGTACAGAACAAGATAGGTTCGGAACGAAAGAAATATTCAACTTAGAGCCACCCAGTGCACCAATAGTAGCTGAAGCTACTCAACCTAGCTATGAGATGAAGGTTAAATTTTGTGGTATATCCCAAGAAGATACAGTTCCAGTTTTAGGGGAGACACGACCAGATCATGTTGGATTCGTCTTTACTCCTAGCAAACGACAAGTGACCATAGAACAAGCTCATTCCATTGCAAGAGCTTTGCAAGGTAGTTTACAAACTACAAGCGATGACAAAGGCATCTCATGCGTAGGTGTATTTGTAAATGAAACGATATCGAATGTAGTAGAAGTTGCTAAGACGGTACCACTTTCAGTGGTGCAATTACATGGAGATGAAGATATAGATTACATTGAATCGTTACGAAACCACCTAGAGGAAGAACAATTAGGATCCGTTAAAATTTGGAAAGCAATCCAAGTACAAGGTAAAGAAGATATTTTGCCATGGGAGCAAGCGCCCATCGATGGATTGGTAGTAGATGCCTATTCTAGGGATGAGCGTGGAGGCACAGGTAAGACTATCGACTGGTCATTATTAGATGATGTGCAGGTTCCCTACTACCTAGCTGGTGGTATAGGACTACACAATGTAGCTCGTGCCATTCGACGATTACAACCGTACGGGCTCGACATGAGTAGTAGCTTAGAAAGAAATGGCCAAAAAGATGCCAATACAATTAGAACTATGTCACAATTAATTAAGACAGTAACACATAGATGAGGAGATACAGAATGACAACACATCGCCATGGCTATTTTGGTGAATTTGGTGGACAATTTATGCCTGAAACATTAATGAATGCCATAATTGAACTTGAAGAAGCCTATGAAACCTATAAACATGATCCTGAATTTATTAAGGAATTAGAAGATTTACATGTGTCCTACACGGGACGTCCGTCCTTGCTATATTTTGCAGAACAAATGACAAAAGATTTGGGTGGCGCTAAAATTTATTTAAAGCGAGAAGACTTAAATCATACAGGGTCCCACAAGTTAAATAATGTGCTAGGTCAAATGTTACTGGCTAAACGAATGGGTAAAACGAGAGTGATTGCAGAAACGGGTGCCGGTCAACATGGTGTAGCCACTGCCACAGTAGCAGCGTTAATGGGGATGGAATGTGAAATTTTCATGGGACAAGAAGACTGTGAACGACAAGCTTTAAACGTATATCGTATGGAGCTATTAGGTGCCAAGGTACATCCTGTTACATCTGGTACTGGTACATTGAAAGATGCTGTATCTGAAACGATGCGAGAATGGACGAATCGTATGGCGGACACGCATTATGTATTAGGATCTGTTATGGGCGCCCATCCATTCCCTATGATGGTACGTGACTTTCAGTCCATCATCAGTCGTGAGGCAAGAGAACAAATTATAGAAAAAGAAGGTAAATTACCAGCTGCTGTGTTAGCTTGTGTTGGCGGCGGTAGCAATGCGATTGGTATGTTCTATCATTTTATTCCAGATGCGGGTGTGCAACTTATCGGTTGTGAAGCGGCTGGCAAAGGTATCGATACTGAAGAACATGCAGCGACTATGACAAAAGGTACGGTAGGTATCTTTCATGGTATGAAATCCTACTTCTGTCAAAACTCTTATGGACAAATTGCACCAGTATTTTCTATTTCTGCTGGACTAGATTATCCAGGTATAGGCCCTGAGCATGCTTATTTACATGACAGTGGCCGAGCTCAATATGTGCCGATTACAGACGATGAAGCAGTGGATGCCTTTGAATATCTCTCTCGTATGGAGGGAATTATTCCAGCCATTGAAAGTGCTCACGCCGTGGCACATGCTATGCGATTGGCGCCTACTCTAAGTCCTGATGAAAGCATCATTATTTGCTTATCTGGACGTGGTGATAAAGACGTAGCAGCTATGGCGAGATATAGAGGGGTGAACTTACATGAATAAAATAACAATCGCACAGGCTTTCACAAAGAAAGCATTTATCCCTTTCATTACGGCCGGTGACCAAGGGATTACCACAACAGAGAAATATATTCGTACCATGGCAAAAGCGGGAGCGACTTTAATTGAAATTGGCATACCTTTTTCCGATCCTGTAGCCGAAGGTCCTGTCATTCAAGCAGCTAGTGAGCGTGCTCTATCCACAGGGGTCACTACTGATGATATTTTTGAGATGGTTCGACGTTTGCGCACTGGTACGGATGCGCTGACCATTCCACTTGTATTTATGACCTATATGAACCCTATCTATGTGTATGGTGTTGAAAGTTTTATGACACGATGTGAAGAAGTGGGCATCCAAGGTGTGATTGTGCCAGACTGCCCATTGGAAGAAAAACAAGAACTAAGCCACCAAGCGAAAGCTCATGGGGTTTCTGTCATCTCTTTAATTGCACCTACCTCAGAGCAACGGATTGAGGAAATCGCCAGTCAAGCAGAAGGCTTTGTGTACTGTGTGTCTTCTCTTGGTGTAACAGGTATGCGCAGTGACATCAAAACAGACATTGCTAGCATCGTACAACAGATTCGCCAATACACAGATATTCCAGTAGCCGTTGGTTTTGGCATTTCCACACCGGAACAAGTAAAGACAATGGCATCACTATCTGATGGTGCCATCGTAGGCAGTGCCATTGTGAAACAAATTGGCGAGTGGGGAGCAACTGGGGAAGAAGAATTATATCAATATGTCCGTTCTATGGTAGAAGCAGTAAGTAGGTAACATCGCAATTTATAAGGTATGTATATGTAATATAAAGTTACTAGATTATAGCGTTTTTCGAGCGTTTTATTATATGAAATCGATGTCATAACTTAATATTACAAATTAATAAGTTGCAGCATACCTTACATTGTTTTTGAATATTTGCAATACCTATTAAATAGCTGTGCAAGAAGTATATCTTGTGCAGCTATTTTTCCGTTGAAAAGAACATTACATCCACAGAAGAGCATAGTTAAAGTAGATATACTGCAGTCCATAAAAAATTGATGGTAACATGCTTTAATATACTGTATACTTAAGAATATGAATAATTCGTAACAGGAGATATAGGGTATGGAAAAAACAAGTATTGGCGTTGGACGAGCTGCATTGCATGTTGCTATTTCTGAAAGCCGTGCAGAAGAGATGGCATTACGAAAAGAGTTTGAAGTGCAGGGAATTCGTAGTTGTGCCGTTGACTTTGGGGGTGCTTTTACAGAGATTATTCCTAAAATTATTGAACGGGCTGTAGTAGCGGCGGAACGACAAGAGTTAATTCATGACAATCATGTTAGTAAAGGTGCTGTCGTAGGGGCTACGGCACAAGCCTTAGAACAACTAAAAAATAAATGTGTCGGTCTAAATGTGGGTGGTAAAGTAGGCATTGCACGTAGCCAGGAACATCTAAGTGTAGCTATTTATTTAGGCGTTGGCGTTCTGCATTTGGATGAGATTGCTGTAGCCATGGCACATCGAGCTGTACCAAGTATGTAGAAGTGCTATAAATTTTTCTATAGTTTTGATATAATATTCTGTAGAGTATTTAGACAATAGCTAATCATTTTGGAGGTAACTATGAGTCAATTCGATTGGAAAGTATTAGATCGTAATTACGAAGATGTAATTTATGAAACATATAATGGAATTGCAAAAATTACAATTAATCGTCCAGAAGTGCGTAATGCATTCCGCCCTAAAACAGTGATGGAATTAATCGATGCTTTCACCATTGCTCGTGAAGATGCAGAAGTAGGCGTTATTATCTTGACTGGTGCTAACCATGGTCAAGGAGAAGATAAAGAAGCGTTTTGTTCTGGTGGTGACCAACGTGTTCGTGGAGATGGTGGTTATGTAGGGGATGATAAAATTCCTCGCTTAAACGTATTGGATTTGCAACATTTGATCCGTATCACACCAAAACCTGTTATCGCTATGGTTAATGGTTTTGCCATCGGTGGTGGTCATGTATTACACATCGTGTGTGACCTTTCCATCGCATCTGAAAATGCTAAATTTGGTCAAACAGGCCCTCGCGTAGGTTCCTTCGATGCTGGTTATGGTGCTGGTTATTTAGCGCGTTTAGTAGGTCATAAAAAAGCTCGTGAAATCTGGTTCTTGTGCCGTCAATATTCTGCAAAAGAAGCATTAGATATGGGTCTTGTAAATACAGTGGTTCCATTCGATCAATTAGAGGCAGAAACAGTGAAATGGTGTGAAGAAATTCTTCAATTATCTCCAATGGCACTTCGTTTCTTGAAAGCTTCCTTCAATGCGGATACAGATGGTTTGGCTGGTTTACAACAATTTGCAGGGGATGCGACTTTACTGTTCTATACAACTGATGAAGGTAAAGAAGGTCGTGATGCATTTAAAGAAAAACGTAAACCTAATTTTAAACAATTCCCTAAATTCCCTTAATGGGTTAGGTTATGAAGTGGTTATATGAACGAGCACAGATACATAGAGATAAGTGTTTCTTAAATGAACTTACCTATGGAGATGTGTATACTCTAACAATAGCTACAGCAAAACGACTCGCTCCTCATCTTCGAGGGGAGAGTCGTATTGCTTTATGGGCGGAAAACTCTGTATCCATGGCGATACACCTATTTGCTCTATCTGTATTGGGCATAGAAATCGTGTTGCTGAATACTAACCTAACAGAACGAGAAGTAACCGAACAAATGGAAAGTACTGGCGTTCGCACCTTACTAGTATCCGAAAAAATGGCACAAGTTTTGCGGACGCAAAAGAAAGTTTATAACATAGAGGTTAGGGATGTTTCCAGTTCTGAATATAGTTATAGTCAAGGAGCCTTGCAGTATTTGTGCTTTTCACCATCCATAGATACTGATTTAAACTCTATTTCTCTTATACATGATGACGTAAATGTTGTAGATGATAGATCTAAAAATGTAAAACATATATCTACACAAATAGATGGCGAAGTAATTGATGGCATGGAATCTTTTATAGGTAAAAATTTGCATCAGAAGAATATTGAGGTTTCTATAGATTGTGATAGTAATCTAACATGGAATCCATCGGATGATACAGTGTTTTGCATTATTAATACCAGCGCTACAACGGGCAAATTCAAATCGGTCCCTGTGCGATGGTCACAGATTGAGGCTCATGTGAAAGCTTCTGCTAAAGTGCTTGGCGTGGAGGAATATGACAATTGGCTTGTGGTACTCCCTATGTTCCATGTCAGTGGTTTATCTATCATTTTGCGTACTTTGTATAATGGCACAAGAGCGACAATTCGCGAAAAGTTCTCGGAACAAGTCGTACTAGATGCATTAGAAAACGAAGAAGTTACTATGGTATCCTTGGTGCCTACTGTGTTACAACGGATTGTGGACGCCATTAGAGCACCGAAGTTAAGAGCTATACTGTTAGGTGGTGAGTTTATTCCTATGCCACTGTTACAAGAATGCGTACAACGAAACTTGCCAGTCTATAAGACGTATGGTATGTCAGAAACATTTGCTCAAAGTACGACATTTAGTGTTCGGGATTATCCTCATAAATTAGCCTCTGTAGGGTATCCGCTAGATGGTGTTACCATTGAGATTCGAAACCCAGATGAAGAAGGGGTAGGTGAAGTGTGGATTTCATCACCGATGCTGATGAAAGGATACCTTAATAAAGAACCTATTAAAGGCGCTTTTAATACAGATGACATTGGCTATGTAGACGATGATGGATTTTTATATCTCCTCAATCGTAGGAAGGATATTATCATTTCTGGAGGCGAGAATATTTACCCTAAGGAAATTGAGGATGTCCTATACGGAATGGATGGTATATTGGAATGTGCCGTCATCCCGGTAGCGGATCCTAAGTGGGGACAAGTACCCGTTCTATGTGTTGTTACAAGTCGCACAAAACAAGAAATCATTGAGTATCTGCAATGTCGTTTAGCGAAGTATAAAGTGCCGAAACGAATCGTATATTATGATATATTGCCGAAAAATAGTATGGGAAAAATCCTAAGACAAGAGCTCATCCATTCTTTTTTAAACCATGTATAAGGAGTCAGTGCTAATATTTAAGAACATAGTTTATACTATTATGAAATGATGTATGTTACTCATGTATTAGCTATACATGCAATTTTGACATTACATATAAAGATGTGAAAGGACAGAGTATGAAAGAAACAACAGCCTCTTTATTAGAACAATTACAGATAGAGACATTCCATTGCGCTGGACAGGCCTTTCAAAGTACTATGAGACTGTCATTCTTTCATGCACAACCCTTTGGATTCGTCAACGGTGGCGTGTACCTTGCCTATGGAGAAGCGTTAGCTGGCATGGCATCAAATGCTATTTTGGCACAAGAATTAACGTCTAACAAAGATAACATAGACCTAGATTCGGCTAAAGAAAAAGTAGCTGTAGGTCAATCGATAACGGCTAACCATGTAAGACCAAAACGATGCAATGGTTATGTAGTAGCACGAGGTCAATTATTGCATAAGGGTGGTCGTAACCATGTGTGGTCGATCAATATCTTTGACGAAGAAGATCAATTATTGTCTCATATGACGGTGACCAATAGTATTGTCAATTTATAGATCTATTAGTTCATAGGTAGATTGATAACTAAAAATTGTTATATATGGTACTTTGTAAATCGATTAATAGAACATCACTTAAAAAAACGGCGTCTTACATGATAACCAAAATAATTGCACTTATTGTTTAGCAACTAAGAATTTTTCATGAGAAAGGAGGTGCACTGCCTATGAAAATAGATATTATATCTTTGTTCCCAGAGTTTTTTGATGCCTTTTTTACACATTCCATCATCAAACGTGCCTTACAAGCGAATCGATTAGAGATGAAAGTGACAAATCCGAGGGAGTTTTCTCATAGCAAGCATGGTCAAGTGGACGATACTCCTTATGGTGGCGGCGCTGGTATGCTCATGAAAGCACCTCCTCTCTTTGAGGCAGTAGAGCATGTGTTGCAGATGCCTATCGAAGAACATCGTAGTACAAAGGTGAATCATAAACGTCATGTTGTGTTTATGGGACCCACTGGGGCGCCGTTTACACAAGAAAAAGCGAGAGAATTAGCCACCTATGATCAGCTTGTTATCGTCTGTGGGCACTACGAAGGGGTAGACTATCGAGTGGAAGAACACTTAGTGGATGAAACTATATCTATTGGTGACTATGTGTTGACTGGTGGTGAATTACCAGCCATGGTGGTAGCCGATGCAGTGGCTCGCATGATTCCTGGCGTTTTAGGTGCTACTTCAGGAGCGATAGAAGATTCCTTTTATCA
>ERZ773250.881-NODE-881-length-16283-cov-10.007148_pt1 | contig 16283 bp, 13 predicted proteins | sample MGYA00511258_ERZ773250 | MGnify/ENA primary metagenome ERZ773250 (study PRJEB29015, sample SAMEA2738164) | human oral metagenome | biome: human oral; feature: human-associated habitat; material: saliva | place: China | collected 2187 ... | reverse complement strand
ATAATTTTACTCCACAAATTTCTTGTTGGATCCATACAGAATTTTTAACCATGTCGATTCCCTTTCTACTGCTTATTCTCTACTATTTTAACAGTTTTCCTTGCGCTTGATAAGCCCAAATGAAAAGACGTCAGAGATATAACACTGACGTCTAATAGTTGTTAAATAAATTTAACGGACAATCTGTCCCGATTTTTGGTTCATAAATTCAAACACTTCATCTTCATTGAATAGATTCCAGTCTCCAAAGACCGTATGTTTCAATACTGAACTTGCAGTTCCAAAGTCGACAATTTGTTGGCTGTCCCAACCTTTTAGAACTCCGTTTAGAATTCCTGCAGCGAAGGCATCTCCTCCACCTACTCGGTCAATAATTGGATTAATATCATAGAGTTTGGATTCGACGAACACTCCATCTTCACCTACAAAGAACCCTTGCAATTCGTTATGATTAGTTGAAATGACATTTCGTTTGGTTGAATACAACACTTTAATATTTGGATATTTTGCTTGAACTCGCTTGTAAATTTCTTCCAGCAAAACATCTTCGTCTTCTGATGCTACTTTCAAGAAATGAATCGCATCTAGTCTACCCGCCGAAAGGATATCTACATAAGGCAAGATTTGTTGGAAACAAGGATAAGCTTCCTCATAACTCCACAACTTACTACGATAATTCATATCAAAGCTCACATAGCATCCATATTCCTTCGCTTTACGGATGATTTCGACTGTCCACGACTGCCACTTCTTAGAAAGAGCTGGTAGAATTCCTGAAATGTGAAGCAAGTCAGCTTCTATAAATATTTCGTCTAAATCCCAGCAGAGGTTGTCTAACATTGCGATGCTTGAATATTTACGGTCATAAGTGACTTTAGATCCTCTTACAGAGTTTCCTTGCTCTAAATAATAGGTACCTAATCGTCCAGGTTTCTTCATGATCAAATTTGTATCAACACCATATCCTTGAAGCCTAGACAGAATGGCATCGCTAAGTGGATTACTTTCAGGCAAAACAGATGTTGCCGAAACTTTGTGACCAAACTGAGACAACGACAACCCAACATTTGTTTCTGCACCGCCATAGCACACACGGAATTCATCTGTACTTTTAATCCTAATCTCTTTACGTGTTGAAAATCTTAATAAAATTTCACCTAAAGTGATGACTTTCATCTTGATTCCTCTTTCCCTAATTATTATTTTAAAAGTAATTGTTCATTCACTTCCATTAGTCCTCCAACGCACTGACAAATTCTTTAGCAATGCGTGTGACACTTTCATAACCTTCAGTTGCAACTTTTGCACCAAGAGCACTACCGACACCGACAGCAACGGCACCTTTTTCTTTCCACTCTTTAATGTTTGCAAGAGAAACTCCACCCGAAGGCATTAAATTCACATGTGGGATCGGACCATGAATATCTTTAATAAATGAAGGTCCTAACACTCCCCCAGGGAATAGTTTAATGATTTTTGCTCCGCCATTCATTGCTTGAACGATTTCAGTCGTTGTTGCACAACCTGGGAAGTAATCGATATGAGCGTCATGAGCGACTTTTTGAATATGCTCATCATAATGAGGACTTACTAAAAACTCTGCTCCAGCAGCAATCGCTTCTTTTGCTAATTCCACTGTCATAATTGTTCCAGCACCAATGACCACTTCTGAATTTTTTGCATAAAGAGCTTTCAATTCAGCAATTGCTTTAGAAGCCTCGGGTGTTGTATAAGTTACTTCAATATTTTTAATGCCACCCAATACTGAGTGCTTTGAAATTTCAATTGCGTCATCTGATGATTTCCCGCGAATAACTGCAAAAATATAGTTTTGTTTTAATTGTTCTAATACACTTGTCATAAGCTAATTCTCCTTTACACAATTTCTTGAATTACAACAATCTAATTGTAACGCCTTCCTTAATAATATTCAGCTTTCCATAAATAAGATTTCCATCCGAATCTTTCATATATTTTAACCCGTTACTGATATCTTCTGGAGCATAGTAAACAGTTAATTCACCATGGTCAGTTCTACAATTTAGTTTTATGCCACGGAATTCGTTTTGGTAGTCTAATCTCAGAATATTTTCTTTTGCTACAGAATATGGTTCTGATGCAATACAAGTCAGCATAATTCCAGATTGATTTTTGATTGTAAGTCTATTTCCCTCTTCTTGAGTATTATAGCGTTTTGAATAGTAAACTTGGTCTGTACTCATTTCACCATTCGTCCAGAATCTAGAATATATGTCGCTAGATTTTCTTGTAGGGACGATAAAGTTCTGTGTTACGGCATTTCTAAACATATCTTCATCAATAATAACAACCAGTTTTGCCTCTGTATCAAGTATTATCTTTCGAGTAATGGTGTTTTTAACCCCATCATTTGTTAATGGAACTCTCCACGAACATTCAAAGAAATAAGTCGTTTCGTTTTTTTTAGCCATCATAAAAATTGTTTCTGCCACCCAATGATAGCCCCATGAACTCTCAATCGAAGGGTAAGCTCCATCTTTTACTAGTACTGAGTTTTGCATATACTCTGATTTAAAAGAGACACGTTCATCACATTCTGTATACGAATATCTTCCTGGGTGTGTTATAAAATGAACGCCATTCATTTCTAAACTAATCCCTCCTTGTGAAGCATGACCGTGTGAACTTCCATGCATCCCACCAAATAGTGTGAAATACAAATCATTCTGTTTCACTACAGCTAATCCAGCAACTTCATCAAAAAAGAAACTATTAAAACAAACGTCATGTTGTTTATTAAAATTATTTCCTGCAAAAATTAGACCTGTTTCATAATCTGTACAAACACTATCGAATCCAAGTAGATGATAGTATGACTGTACCCAAGAAAAATCAACAACGTCACTATCGTTTAAGGATAATAATTCCTGCTTAATGTTAGATAAATAATACGTTGCCTGCACCGGATTTCGTAGAATCTTTTTCCAAACATCAGCATCTCCATTATCTAAAGTTTCTGCTACTTGGTATAAATACGCATAGCACATAACAACTTCATGATGATAAAGAGGACTCTGCTCCCAATGTATACCTTTTGGAGTAAATTGAAGTGCGGCTTGCTGCATTAATGTTTTCTTTGCCCATTCACTCATTTCTAATTCTTTCGTATCAAAATAAACAAATGAAAGCAATCCACTAACTGCTAAAACTCCCCAATTACTAAGTAAATGTTTTTCTTGCAAATGAGCTCTAATATAGTCAGCATGTTTTTTCATTGAAGCATGAATACGATCTTTTTCCACTTCAGTCAATTTATCCAAAGGTAAATAAGTAAGACTCTTAATCCAGTTCATTAAGCGAATCCCTGCATCTAATACACGCCAAGAAGCTTCTGGATGAGAAATTTCAGTTTCATTTCTTTCAATGAAATCAAAGATTATCAGTTTCCATTTTTCAAGATACTTTTCCTTTTTAGTTAGATAAAAAGCAATCGCTAAATCAACTAGGTATCCTTGTCGATTTAACATATACACCCATTCCATATCACCATTTGGAGTCTGATGCCATTTATGTTCCTGGAATGAATACTTATCAAAACAAGTCTCCATATCCATCGCATTATCATAGTAAACTAGATCACGGTTCGTTAAATCATCAACTTTAGAAAAAAGTTCAAGCAGAAATCTACTTGAACTTTTCTCAATTATTTTAACTGTTTTATTTTCTAACCAGAATCTAGTTTGATAAATACTTAGTTTATCAAACATGTTCTCACCCTTATGCTAAAATTCCTAAAACAGAAGCTAAGATACCAATTACGAATAATAAGATTAATAATTGATAAGTGTTCCATTTTTTCTTCTTCAATAAGTAGTAAACTAAAATAGTGATTAAAACTGGTAAAAGTCTTGGCATCATTTTATCTAAGATTTTTTGGATAGAAACGATTTGCTCTTCACCAGAACTTACTGTAGTTGCATATTGAATCGCAATTTTTGCTTTTACGAATGATGCTGCTAAAGCTGAGATAACAGTTACCCCTACAATGTTTGCAGCTTCTGAAATTTTACTAATTTGACTACTCAAAGTTTTAATAGCATTAGTTCCTAAACGATATCCTAAGTATCCCATAAACACTTTGATAGCAAACATACTTAGTAACATTGCGAACCAATAACCCATTGGAGCAAATCCTAGTCCGTCTAAAGCTAAACCAGCAAAGATTGTTGAGAATAATGGAGCTAACCCGAATTGAGCAATTGAGTCACCAATACCTGCTAAAGGTCCCATAAGGGCCATTTTAATACTACGAACAGAATCGATACTTTGACCGTCTTCATACATCGCTAATTGTAAGTTCGAAATAAACGGCACTAAGTGTGGACTAGTGTTATAGAATTCTAAATTTGCCTTTGCAGTTTCTTTTAATTTATCTGGATCATCTTTATAAATCTTCTTCAAACCAGGTAAGATTACGTTTAAGTAGCTGACCCCTTGATAAGTATTATAGTTAAATCCGTTTTGTAAGATGTATGATCTTAATGATGTTCTAAAATAATCACGTTTAGTTAGTTTATTCTTTTTAGATTCCATTGCTAAAATCCTCCACTTCACTAGTTTGAGCTGTTTCTACGACTGCGGCTGGTTTGTTAGTATTTTGATAGTATGCAATTAAAGCAAATACTGATCCAACTAATGCTACTGCCATTGTTGGTAATTCTAAGTACGCTACACAGATATAACCTAGAATTACGTATGGAGTTAATTCTTTCTTCAACATTACTGATAAAATCATTGCAAACCCAATTGCTGGAATTAACCCGCCGGCTACACTGAAACCACTAATTAACCATTTTGGTAAAGCATTTACGAAAGCTTCCAATGCTGGACGACTTAAAGCAGATAAGATACCAATAACGAAACCTGCAACGGCTAACCCGATATAAGTTGAATGAGCGATAAGTTTGTATTTACCGAAGTGTCCATTATCAATCGCTTTTTCAGCCATTTTTGGATTACCAGAGAAGAATGTGTATAAGAAAGTTGTTACGAACTGGAATAATACGGCAAATGGGAATGAAAGTGCTAATGCATTTTCAGGTGTAATTCCTTGATCTTTTAATGTAATTACCATAATTGTACCCACAATACCAGGCCCTACTGGGTTAGGAGGAACTGTACCACCAGCACCTACACCGAATCCCATATAAGCCAATTCAGCTAAAGCCCCGAATGTCAATGCTGTAGGAATGTCTCCTAAAATTAAACCTACAAAAAACGCCATAACAATTGCTCTATTTGTATAAATACCTAATAACATTCCTGAATAACAGAATGATGTTACTAGACCAATCAAAATACCTTGCATTAATGAAATTTCCATTGTTCTCCCTCTTTTCAGCTAATCATTTCTAATAATTTTTCTAAAGTTTGTGCTCCATCGTTTGTGACTGGAGAAGTTTTTGTATTGAATTGAACATTGTATTTATCTTTCAACGTTCGTAACGCTTCCTTATCTTCTTCACCCAGATAAATAAATTGAGAAACTTTCTCTTTACCTGGTGCTGAGTGAATATTTCCAACGTTGATTGTTTCAAGCGGAAATCCTAACTCTGCTAGTCTCAACGCATCCGTTGGATTTGAAACAAGTACGAAAATTGTTTGGTGCGGAGCTGCTTTCCAAATAATTTCTGCAGTTCTCTCTACCGTCCAGAAACGTACATTGATTTCTTTTGGTAAAACAGTCTTCATCAGAGTTTGTTGTAATTCATCTGTAGAAACTGCATCGTTTGCACAGATAACCAAGTTCACTCCTAAACTCTTAATCCATAGTTGGCCTTGACCATGGATTAATCGTTCATCGATTCTGACCATTTGAATGTTTGGTTTGTTTTCCATATGAACCGTCCTTTCTTACCAATACATTTTCCAATTATTTTTCTTACGCATTAGAGCTTCTAGGTAGAAGTAATCTCCCCAGATATTACCTTCATTAACACCTTTACCAGAATGCCATGAGTAAACGCCTTCATTTAGAAGAGCAATAACCCCTTTAGCCTTTTGTTCTGTATAATGAGTAATAAGATTATAGAGGATTCGATTCGCCCATACTTCATACTCTCGAAGGTTTTCATTATTAGGAATCTCTTTTGCCATTTGATTAATTCCGCAAACTGCGATTGCTGCTGCAGAAGTATCTCGTGGTTGTCCTGATGTATCATCAAAGATTAAGTCCCAATAACACACAAAGTTTTCTGGTAATCTATTTAAGAAATAGTTTGTTACAGCTTGGAAGTACTCTACGTTTGTATCTACTGGATAATAGGCATTGCAAAGTGCGATTCCATAGATTAACCACGCTTGACCTCTCGCCCATGCTGAATCATCAGAATATCCTTGTCTTGTTTTTCCATATGCTGGCTCTCCTGTTTCCGGATCAAAGTAAAAAGTATGGAAAGCAGAAGCGTCTGGTCGGATAGCGTTTTTCACAGTTGTTTTGAAATGTTCTTTTGCCATCTCTGCAAATTCTCTATCTCCTGTTTCCTCACTTACCCAGAACAGAAGTGGAATATTTAGTAGGCAATCAACAATCAATCGATAGTTATCACGCGCTCCTAATTCTCCCCAAGCTTGAATAAATTTACCGGTCTTTTGATATCTTGATGCCAGTTGTTTTGCTGCTTTAATTGCTGCATCTCTAGCTTTAAGATCACCCGTTAATTTATATGCACTTACACAAGACGGAATATAAAGAAATCCTAAATCGTGATGGTTTACTTCTATCAGATTGTCAATACGGTGAATAAATGAACGAACATTTTTTTCAGCTGCTTCTTTATATTTTTCGTCTCCAGTAAGCTCATATGCTAACCAAAGCATCCCTGTCCAAAAACCGTTAGTCCATTCAGTATTATCCATAATTTTGTATTCATTACTAAATGTTGCTGGTGTTGGATATTCTTCACCCAGGAGCTCTAAATTGTGGTCAATTTTGGCTAAGCAATCTTTTATGGCTCGATCGACCAATTCAGGAGTTAACTCCTCTGCCGAATTTGGCATATACGCTTTTAGCGTTTCTATATTTTTTTCAATCATTCTTTGCACCTCTTTTAATCAGGCGACTTAACACGTTAACTTTATTTATATTCTACACTACAATTCTATTTTTGTAAACGCTTTTTTAATAAATTTATTGAAAAAGTTATGCATGTAATAGCAATTATTAGTGTAAGTTCTAGCCCCTTCGTACCAGTATCTGGTAATTCCTTGTTCTTATCACTTTTTGTTATAGCGTTAACCGATGTTGTTTCTTTTGAAGTAACTGATTCTTCAGTTGTAGTTTGTACATTCATTTGACTAGTTTCTTCAGTACTCTCTACAGGAGTTTCTGCAGCTAATACATATGTGTAGTAGCGGACACTATTTTCTACTGTTGCTTCAGTAGTATTGTTAAGCGTGTATTTATCTGCCTTTAATTCTTGAACGCCACTTGAACGATCATCCGGATTTAAGAAAGCTACTTCTATCTTGTCAGTACCTTTTTTAATTGTGTATATTCCTTTTTCTTTAAGGATTAATCCATCTTCAAGTTTTAATTCTGAATCATCATATTTCACAACACCATAAATCTTATTTTTCTTGTCATAAATCACTTGATTCGTTTCTGAATTTTCGATAACCTCAATATCATCACTAGCTACTTCTTTTGCGAATTCATTCTCATCACGATTTGGATATAACACATATGCGTAAGTGTTTTTCACATCATCATGTGGTTGAACAATTGATAAGAATGTATTTTGAACAGCTTCTGCACTCTGCCCTTCATTAATATCCTTCCATGTACCTGTTCTGTCTTCTTTCTTCAAATTCACAGTAGTTGGTTGTAAGAACTTATACCCAATATTCATATCTTTATTAGATGATTTTAGTAGAATCGTTTTTACTTGTGCGGGAGTATCTTTATCCCCTATTGTAGTTTCGGTTCCATTCACAAGCACTTTATAGTCTTCTTGACCAGCGCTACGATTTCTTGATTCACGTTTAATCTTACGATTTTCTACAACCGTATAGACATCTGTACCGCTCGAGTCCTTCACCCCAGAGCCTAAGAACACTACTCGGTCTCCTAAAATGAACCAAGATTTTTTTGCGCTTAGCGTGTTATTCCAGTTTGTAAAGTCCATCGCTACCGTTGCAAATTTATTTTCTAAGGAAGTGGATCCGACAAATGAATTCTTCATGGTAGTCATTCCTGACCCTTTTTCACGCGTTTCACTATTTTCTGTAATTCCTGTAAGTTTGTAAGGATCTACCGTTGCCCAATAATCATCACTGAAGTGACTTAAGTCGTCGTTGTACAAGTACGATACCCCATCACTTGTATACCAACCTTTTGCATTTTCTTTATTCATGAACTCATAGTTTTGAATCTTGTTTGAGTACATGCTAATTCCAAATGCAAAACCTCGTTCTTTATTGAAATACGCAACCTTATCCATATCGTTGTATAGTTTAAGGTAAGTATCTCTTTCAATTTCAGCTATCGATGGATTTGAAATTAAATCCTCAAATAGATGCACATCATAAAATGATTTCAATGATTTAAACGTATCGTAGAAGTTATCTGACTTCACAATATTCTTTACCAGCCCTTCAAGTTTTGCCTTCTCTGAAGGACTACTTGCTTGAGCGATTCGTAAGATTCCGCGAAGCACTTCAACAGCAGCAAAATGATCGTTTTGTACTTTACGACTCAATGATCTTCCTCGTGTCATATCCATTAATTCACCACGGTAAATCAATGGTAAAAAGCCTTCATGAATCCATTTGTATAAAACACTTAATTTTTCGTCACTTATCTTAAATGGACTTGCTTGAATGACTGGGAGCAGTTGAGAGAAACCATCGATAAGGACATTTCCGTATGCTCCTGTATAGGCAATGTTTGTGTGATCCACGTAAGAACCATCGTGATGGAATCCTTCTCCCTCCGTCACGAGCGCTAATACATCACTGACCGCATTCATCGCAACTTCCAGTTTTGCAGAATCCTCTAATAAAATCCCCTCAATAATTTTCACCTTTCCTAAATCTGAAAGGTTACCACCTACAGCTGTTTTCCCTCTATTTTGGCTGACCATTATTTTAGAAGGGTCCGGAACTAATTTGGATACCGGAGCCAAATACTGATGAATCTCTTCTTTACTAAAGTAATCATTCATGATGGTTAAAATATTATTGATTGCTCGAGGTGTTCCAATTTCATAGTCCCACCAGTTACCTTTAGATTCCGTATTTTCGTTGTAATAATGTTTATTCATTAATTTCATACTACGTTTAACCATGTTCAATACATTCTTGTCATTGTAGTATTTAGATTTCTTATTTGTAACTGCTTTAGCAATTTGTTCTATACGACGGTAAGTCTTCGTAAAGTTTGGTGATTTCGTATAGTCACCTAGGTCTTCCCAAATTTTCGTATCACTTTCTAGAACTTTAGTGAGATAGCCTTCCACATCTTTCTCATTTGATTCAAAAATTTCATTCATATAGCTACTTTCACTATTGAAATAGTCATTTCCAGAAATCATCGTATCCCATTTCTTACGAAGCATTTCAAATGTTTCGTTTGTAGCCTCAACCATTAGAGGGACTACTTTGTCTTTTTTACCTGGAGCACTGACTGTTAATTCAGTTGCTCCTGTTTTCTTCGGAACAATGAATCCATCTTCCACACTAGCAACTGTATTGTCTTTTACTGTGTACGTGTATTCGGGATTCAGCGGAAAACGTTTTGCAGTAGTTAATGTTATAGACTCATCAAAATCAATATCTTTTGAAGTTTCCGGTACAGCAGGTTTTGTCTCTTCTTTCTTTGTCAAACTCACATCATCAAAGTACGCTTTTCCAGTCCCTGTTTCATAGAACAACTCAAGACGAATCTTCACGATATCTGATCCCGTAGTAAATTCCTCCGTAATAGTTGTCCATTCTTGATCTCCAACAAGACTCTTAGAGTACCAGAGTGCAGTTTGTTGTTTGTTATTACTGTCAAAAGAAAGAATACGAACACGAGCACCAATTTTTGAATTTAATGCTTCTGTTTTAATCTTTGCTGTGAAATTATACGTTTGATTTGGTTCAACTGTGATATCTTGAGCAACAACTGCTCTCATCTCTGAGTCAGCAGACATCATCAAGATTCCATCATCGGTAATTGTAATTTGATATTTATCTTTTTCACTCTTTGGAATCCAAGGAGTATTCCAATTGACGGCGGATTTACCTGTCCATTTATTTTGACTTTCTACTGTATCATCAAAATTACCATTTTTAACGAGATTCACTGCTGGCTTTTCTGCATCTTCAGCATAGATGGATTTATCTGTTGCTAATGCAAAGAGAGACCCCATCGTTAGAAACAAGACTAAACCGTTCGACCATTTTCTTTTCATCATAAACATCCTTTCTACATTTAACTTAACGTGTTAACCCTATAACTGAATAATAACAAATACAGAGCGCTTTGTAAACGGTTTATTTTGAAATTATAAAAAAAAAAAGAATCCTCAAAAATTTGAGGATTCTCTGCTTATATGTTATTCAGCTGTAATCTCAATCTCATAGAAATTTGGATGAATAAAGGTTTCGGAATACTCCACCACTTCTTTCGTCGCGTTTGAAACAATTGTCTTCTTCACTACGACTAATGAATGTGATTGTAACTCTTCTGCTTCTTGAGTATCTAATTCCTTAAATTCTATCGTCATCGACATTGGCATATTAACTAAGTTTTTCTCAAGAGCTAATTCCTTTGAAACACTTCCGCCCTTAGCAATACGCTCTACTGAGGCTTCATTCAGTTTCGAAGACTGCACATAACGCTTTTGAATCTTCCACATCGTTTCATCGATAGTCGCCTTTTGTACAATTTCGTATAACGGATCACTGGTATCAAATTTTGTACGAATATTTAAGTCGTTACAAATCGAAATATCTGTACAGAATTTTTCTGAATTCTTCTTTGGATTCAATACTTTTTTAAGTTTTTCAGTAAAACTTACTTTACGATGTAACATGTTTTTTCGAACAAAGGTCCCTTCCCCTTGTTTACGAATCAAAAAGCCTCCTGCAACCAAATCATTTAACGCTTTAACAACAGTCGTGTTACTTACATTATAGATTCGTTTTAAGTCACCCTCCGAATAAATTTTAGATCCCGGCTTAAACTTTCCTTCATCGATTTCTCTTAGAATATCTTGTTTAATTATTTCATATTTTGGTAGCACTTCTAACACTTCCATCCTTTTATGATAAGGTCATCATAACAAAATAATGTTGTTATGTAAACAGAACGAAACACCTCTCCGCGGATGGAGAGGCGTCGTTCTTATTTTCGGTTATTTAGCGATTAAATTAAGGTTGTTTCCCTATATAGGCTAAGATTCCACCATCCACATAAAGAATATGACCATTGACAAAATCACTAGCCTGACTTGCTAGAAAAATTGCAGGCCCTTTCAAATCTTCAGCTTCTCCCCAACGTTCAGCTGGAGTTTTTGCAATAATAAATTTATCGAACGGATGTCTTTCTCCATCCGGCTGTATTTCACGAAGTGGTGCTGTTTGTGGAGTTGCAATGTATCCAGGTCCAATACCATTACACTGAATATTATAGCAACCATATTCAGAAGCGATATTGCGTGTCAACATTTTTAATCCCCCTTTTGCAGCAGCATAGGCAGATACAGTTTCACGGCCAAGTTCACTCATCATTGAACAGATATTGATAATTTTACCGCCACCTTTTTTTATCATTGATGGAATAACTGCTTTAGAAACGATAAATGGTGCATTTAAGTCTACATCGATAACTTGACGAAACTCTTCAGCAGCCATTTCATGCATTGGAATACGTTTGATAATTCCTGCATTGTTGACTAAGATATCAATCACGCCAACTTCTGCTTCAATCTTCTTCACCATTTCTTGTACACCAGGCTCATCTGTTACATCACAAACATAACCATACGCCTTAATTCCTTTTTCTGCGTAGTTGGCTAAACCTTTTTCCACGCCGCTTTCATGTCGATCATTAAATACAATCGTTGCTCCTGCACTTGCCAAAGCTTCAGCAATCGCAAAACCAATACCATATACTGCACCTGTTACGAGTGCAACTTTACCTTTTAAAGAAAACATTTCATTTGTCATTTGCTTTACCCCCTCACTATTTAAGATCTTGCATTGGAACCATATCCATATCTGTATATGTGATATTTTCTCCTGCCATCCCCCAGATAAATGTATAGTTAGATGTTCCAACACCTGAGTGAATTGACCAACTTGGTGAAATACAAGCCTCTTCATTTCCCACTACTAAGTGTTTTGTTTCTTGTGGAGTTCCCATGAAGTGGAATACTCTTGTATCTGGTTCCATGTCAAAGTATAAATAAGTTTCCATACGGCGTTCATGAGTATGACACGGCATTGTATTCCATGAGCTACCCGGTTCAAGTACTGTATATCCTAACTGTAATTGACAGCTTTCGCATTGATTTGGATGAACGTATTGGTAAATCTTTCTTTGGTTTAATGTACTAGATTCCCCCATGCAAAGCGGAACAATCTTTTCAATGCTCAACTTCTTATTTGGAAATTTGTGATGTGCCGGTACTGAAACAACATAGAATTTTGCAGGATTTTCAGGATTTATACTTGAAAAAGCAATCTCTTTTGTTTCTTTACCGATATAGTATCCATCTTGTTTCACCATATTTTCTGACACGCCATCAATTTCGATAACACCAGGGCCTCCAATGTTAATAACACCCATTTCGCGTCTTTGTAAGAAATATTCAACACCTAATTCTGTAGATAGTTCAATACTCAATATTCCATCAACTGGCATTACACCGCCAAAAATCATACGGTCGTTATGTGTGTAAGTTAACTTCACATGATTGGGTTCAAAGACTTTTTCAACTAAGAATTCCTTTCTTAATTGCTCCGTTGAGTAATGTCTAATATCCTCCGGACTGTGTGTATATCTAGTTTCCATAGTTCTCCTCCTTAATTGGTTCATAAAAAAGCTTTTTTTCCAAAAAGTATTTCGTTTTTTTGGTAACGTTCTCATATTTAGTTTAACACTTATCGAAATCAGTTTCAAGAAAAATTCCACACGTTAACACGTTAAGTTGCAAAAAAGTTTATCTTATTAAGTTTGTTTCACAAACTTAATGTTAAACAACCTATTTCAAAATGTTTATGTACCAGCAAAATTCAAGCTGTTTCAAATTCTATATCACAAAAATTACACAAAGTCAGGCTTTGGAAAATGATTTAAAAAATGGGAGCTATAAGAATTTTCTTATAGCTCCCATTTGAATAATTGGTTAAACGTTTTTTGGTAATTCTATTTTTAATTATTCATCGATTTAGTTTTAGTTAACGACTAAAATTAGTCGTTTAAGTACTTGCCCTCTACTCCAAGAACATCACAAATTTTCTTTAAATCTGCTTTTGATAACACATTGTTTTCGCTGACACGTTTTCCGCTTACACGTTTCAATTCTAATGCAATATGAGCTGCTTTATCAGCTGTTTCGATTAAACCGAAGCAATCTTGGTAATCTATACCCGTCGAAAGCACTCCATGCTTCGCCCAAACTACTAGACGATGTGTTTCAAGTTCGCGTGCTGTATCAACACCAATCAATTGAGTCCCTGGGACTTCCCAAGGTAAAACCGCAATTCCATCATGGAATACTACGATTGACTCAGTTAGGACTGACCACAAATCAAGTGTTAATGATTCACTTGTTACTTCATCTAACAATGAATATACAGCGATATTGGTCGCATGATTATGGATTACAACACGGTGATTTAGATCCACTTTTGCTCGAGCCGCATGGGCTAATACGTGCATAAAAATTTCGCTTGTTGGATGTTTACCAGTGACGAACCCTGCTACCACTTGATAACCTTTAGATGTCAATTTAATAATCCCTGTATCTACGTGTGGCTGTAAACACAATGTTCTAAAATGACTCCCAGAAGCAGTAATTAAGATATATTCACCTTGGATATGTTTTGGCACCTCAAGCACTTCAGTTTCTATTCTATTATCAGGATAAAATAAATATGGAGTATTTTCTAAATCAATTGCAAGATTTTTTACTTCGTCCTCTGTTAAACGATAACTCACATTTCCACCATTATATTCATCCCACCCCTTGTTCCACATGTCATAAGTCACATGGCACAATTCATTTATATAATCTGGGTATGTCATATCATTTTCCTTCCTCTACTCTAATAACATATATTTATAAGTAATCTTTTTATTACTATATTAAACAATTTATAATACCCCCTGTTAATTTTGACAGGGGGTTAGGGGTCTTAGTCTTTCGGCTCGAAATCAGGTGTTTCAATCTTATCTACTTCTTGGAAAGGTGCTAATGTCGAAACCATAACAATAGGTTCATCATATGGATTCTTAACATAATGAACTTCATTTGGTTCAATGTGAATAAATTGACCTTTTGATAAAGTTACTTTAGCATCATCAACATAAATATCAATTTTTCCTTCAAGAACATAGAAATTTTCTTCCATGATTTCATGATAATGAGCAGGAAAATCTTGCCCAGGATTAAATTTTACTACTGCAAAATTGGAACGTGGACCTCTCATTAAATATTTCGGACCACTGTCGCCAAAGCGGTATTCTCTGTCTTTTTCATCTAATACAAACATACAATCACTCCTTCATTATTCAGAACCTGGGGCAATCCACATATAGTCTGTTAGCCCTTTATCTGAAATATCCAGCACTTCTTTATAAAGCACTTGCCAATCATTGAAAATCTCTAAATATTTACGATGATTATCCATATCTGGTTCGAAAACTTTGTCAATTTGAACATATTGGGTTGTTTCTTCTAAATTATCGTATACGCCACTACCAATCCCAGCTAGAAACGCCGCACCTAGAGCTGTCGCTTCTTTTTCTTTAGGGGTAATCACTCGAATACCTAAAATATCTGCAATCATTTGTGACCACAACTCACTATAAGCAGAGCCACCCGCGAAGAAAATTTCATCTGGTTTATTTCCAGTGATTTCTTCAACCATTTTCAAGTGACCTAGTGTAATCAAACCCGCATTTTCCATAATGGACTTATAAAAGGTTGCTTTATTAAATTTTAAAGGGTCAATTGAAAAGTTTGTGAAAGTTGGGCTCGCGTGTTTCAAATTTCTAAAGTTCATCACATCCGCAAAAATCGAATGCATTCCATAACATCCAATCGGAATTTCTTTGGCTTTTTGATCCATGAGCGCATACACAGAAGTTCCTAATTGTTTAGCTAGTTCCACATCTAAGTCTAAAAATGCATCCCTAAACCATCTCATAACTAATCCGGAACTCCAAGCAATTGCTTCTTGTTGCCACACTGAAGGAACTGAATGGCAATTCACTCGAATTCTACCTCTGTCATCCACATAAGGCTTATCGGTATTAAATTCATATTGCCAAAAACTTCCGCCAAAAAGGGCAGCTTGATTTGGCTTAATGGATCCAACCCCAATACAACCTAGTTGAGAGTCTCCACCACCGCAAACTACGATAGTTGATTCTGAAAGGCCTGTTTGACGAGCAGCTTCTGCACTTACATTTCCTACTGGGACCCCACTTTCATAGACAGGTGGAAATATATCATCCTTTAAGCCACATTTCTTCGCCACTTCTGGTAACCATTCGCGTTTAGCTAGGTCAAATAATCCGCTAGTAGAAGAATTACTTGGTTCTGAAACAATTTTTCCAGTTAATTTGAATACAATCCAATCGTTTATCATGTTCATATATTTAGCCTTTTGGTAAAGTTCAGGTTTGTTTTTCTGAACCCAAAGTAAACGTGGAACTGCACTCAATGCAAATGTTTCGCCCGTTTCAAGATAGATTTCCATTTCTAATGCAGGATGTTCCTTCTTTAATGAAATCACTTCTTCTTTGGCTCTAGCATCAATGTTAGAAAATCCAATTAATTCTTTTTGATTCTCATCATAGAGAATGAATCCTTCTCTCATAGAATCTGTAGAAATCCCCTTTATATCTTCAGGATTTATATTATTTTTTTGAATGAGATTTTTAATACATTTTTGAATGATTTCCCAGTCTTTTTCAAAATCAAACCCCACACTTCCAGGGTATTCATCATATACTGGGTGTTCCCATTCGATTTGCTCAATGGCCTTTTGCACACCGTCTTTTTGGAATAAAATAGCTCTAAAGC
>ERZ773250.876-NODE-876-length-16337-cov-13.313229_pt1 | contig 16337 bp, 14 predicted proteins | sample MGYA00511258_ERZ773250 | MGnify/ENA primary metagenome ERZ773250 (study PRJEB29015, sample SAMEA2738164) | human oral metagenome | biome: human oral; feature: human-associated habitat; material: saliva | place: China | collected 2187 ... | reverse complement strand
AGGATGGTCGTCTCCTCTCGCGTGACACTACAGGCTCAACCAAAGGCGAGGCCCGAGCACGTGCGCACGCAAAAGCCGCTGAACTGCTCGCACAGGGAGGGATCGGAGGCACGTGGAAACCATCATCACTTGCGACCGAATATCTCGAAACGGTATCCAAACCCATCATCACCGAGTCCTCACGCCTATCACCCAACTCCAAGGCCCGCTACAAGACCGTGCTGACCTACCTCACTGAGGCGTTCAAGGGGTACTCCATCGCCTCAGTTGCTCGCAGGCGCACCATCGAAGAACTGCTCAAGGGCATAGCTGCTGAGCACGGCGCAGAAAGCGGCAGGCACGCCAAAGGAGTAGCCAGCAGGTACTTCTTCGAAGAACTCATCAAAGACGATGTCATTGAATTCAACCCTCTCGCAGGCGCACGGATCGACCTAGGAACGGTCAAAAAGACCACGCGCCCTGAGGGAGGGCGAGCACTCACCACAGCCGAATATGACCGCGTGCTCACCCACCTGCTCACCCTTAACCCTGCCGAGGGTGTGGTACCGCCCAAGCGAGGCCGGTACACGCTGGCAGACCGCGTTGCCGTTCACCGCTGCTGCATCGACATGACCCTGCTCCAAATGGCCACAGGGCTGCGTGTGAGCGAGGCAAGAACTCTCATGTGGGACGACATCATCACCGACGACCAAAACCGCCCAGCGTGCATTATTCGAGCTGAAAACGCCAAGACTGGCACCACCCGCGTCGCGGCTCTCGTCGAGCCTGCGGTCTATGAGCACCTCATCCGTAGACGAGATGAGGTCGGGGGAGCCTATGTTGTGGGCGCACCGCTCAACCCGGACACCGAGTGGGACAGATACAACGCTCAGAAGGCTCTCAAGGCGTTCTATAAGGATCTGGCTCGCGACTGCGAAGTACCCCTGCTGGAGACCTACCGCACCCACGTCTGGAGAACCACCCTCAATACCATGTACCGCACGGACGTAGACGCGCTACTGCGTGCTAGAACGCTCGGCCACTCGCTCGACGTGAACGCACAGGCATACTCAGACCTGTCAGACCTCACAACGCTGTACGAGGCAGCCCGAGCACGGCGTAGGGAGGAAAACTAGTCCCTACCTTATTCCCTATCTTTCATGGGGATATGCCGGTAACTTCAAGTATCTTTAGGGAAGGAGAAGGGGACGGTTACCGCACGATACCAACGATTACTTGGCTGTATCTCACTGTTTCATTAAAAAGAGATACAGACCCCGGAGGTCGCAGGTTCAAATCCTGTCCCCGCTACCACCAAGAACCCGGTCCCGACAGGGACCGGGTTCTTTATGTTTCAGCGCGTATCGTCCAGCGAACGTCTTGACTAGGCGAGTGTCACACGCGATAGAATTGATTGTTCGCCATCAGGAACTGCACTTTCGGGTGCGAGAGGAATACAGATGAGCACCATCGATCCGTCGCAGCTCACTGCTGCTGACATGAGTAACCCGGCGCTGAGCGCTCAGGACCTTGCGGACATCACGGCCGCGCGTGAAGACCTGCGCCCCTACGTTGCGACTCACCCGTCGCTGTACCCTGCCCTCTAGCAGTGGCTCGCCAGCCAGGGTGTCGTTCCCGCTCAGCCGCCCGCCGCGCAGCCCGCGGCTAAGGCACCTGCCGCCGAGGCCTCGGCTGAGGGACATGAGAACGCGACCGCCGAGGGCACGCATGAGCAAGCAGCCGCTGAACCCGCTGCTGACACGAATGCTTCCGCCGCGCAGTCGGGTGCTCCTCAAGCCCAGCAGCCCTATGGGCAGCAGCCGTATGGCGCTCCCTATGGGCAGCCGCAGTATGGCGCTCCTCAGGGCGCTCCCCAGGCCCAGCAGCCGTATGGTGCTCCCCAGGGGCAGCCGCAGTTCGGCGCTCCCCAGGGGCAGCCCGGTCAGCAGGGGCCGTCCGCTGGCCAGCAGCTTGGTGCCGCCGCTTCGCAGTTCGGTGCCGCCGCGAACAGCGCGTTCAATCAGTTCCAGAACGCTGTCGTTGCTGAGGCTGGCAAGGTGAGCGGTCGCTCGATTCGCGCGACCTACGCGCTGATCGGCGTTGCTGCTGCGTCGCTGCTTGTGTTTATCTCGATGGTCCTTCCCTATGTCGAGATCTCGTTCTTTGTGTCTGAATCGACGTCGCTTCTCGGTGGCGGCGGTTGGTTCCCGGTCACCTTCCTGCTCCTGCTCCTCGCGAACGTCGGCGTCGGCGTCGCCTACTGGCTGACCAACCAGAAGTGGGCATTCATTTCCGTGGGCGCGGGTTCGCTCGCTCTGGGAATCATGTCGCTTATCGAGACGTTCTACATCATCGCCAACGATAACGATCTGATTGACTTCTCGATCGGCTTCTACCTGTTCCCGCTGTTCTCGATTGCTCTGGGTGCGGCTGGCGTGATCCTGCTCCTCGAGCTGAAGGAAGGCAAGGTCGCTCCTCTGAACACGGCCCCCGCCATGCTGAATCAGTTCGGCCAGCCGGGCCAGCAGGCCTACCCCGCGCAACCCGGACAGCAGTACCCGGGCCAGCAGGTCTACCCCGCGCAGCCCGGCTTCCAGGGCCAGCAGCAGTACCCGGGGCAGCAGGCCTACCCCGCGTCGCAGGGCCAGTACGGCGCGCAGCCGCAGCAGGCTCAGCAGGCTCAACAGCCGCAGCCGGAGCAGTCGGCTCAGAACCAGCAGGGGCAGACGGGTGAACAGCCTCAGAACCCCTACAGCCCTCAGGCGTGACGCTCTGAGTGAGGTATTACGGGACGGGCCCGCGGCAACAGCCGCAGGCCCGTCCCGTTGTGGTGCAGTGGTTTACTCGTCGTCCTCTTCCGTGACGTCGACGCCGGCAACGCCGTCAAGGTCCGCGAGCGTCGTCACGAGCATCGAGCGTGAGAGATCTTGGCGAGTCGACGCTGTGAAGCGCGCGGTGGACGTGTGGTGGGCTGAATCGGTGCGCGTGGAGACGCCGGACACCGACCAGCCCAGGGCGCTGACCTGCGTGAGGAGGGTGGAGAGCACTCCGTGTCCGGGAGTGTAGTGGACGCTGAGCGTGACCTTGTGCCCGTGGGTGCGCATGAGGATGAACTGGACGAGCGGGGTCAGCAGCGCAATGACGATGAAGTGCAGGGCAGTGCCCGCAAGGGCGAGCCACCACAGGCCAGCGCCGCAGGCCATGCCGATCGCTGCAGTTTCCCAGATGGTGGCGGCCGTCGTTAGGCCTCGGATCGCTCCGTGCCGAGTCAGGATGATGCCCGCGCCCAGGAAGCCGATGCCCGACACGATCTGCGAGGCGACGCGCGAGGGATCGTAGCGGGTGATGCCGTCGATGAGGATGTCGGAGAACCCGTACTTGGAGATGAGCATCATGAGGCAGGCGGTGAGGCCCACGATGGCCTGGGTGCGGATACCGGCGCTCTTGCCGCGGATTTGTCGTTCGAGTCCGATGGAGGCAGACAGGACAAGGGCAAGCAGCATCCATCCGATGCTGACGAGTTGGTGCGTCATGGTCTCTTCCTTCCTTAGCGCGGGGAGGATCTTAGTGTAGCGACCGAGTCCGGTGGGGGCGTGGATCACGCACGAGGTCGTGGCTTGTTCCGCTCGTTTCGTGCACAGGTCGGGTGCCTGGCTGAGGGCTGACAGGGAACTCGTGCTTCGACAAGCTTCGCCTGCGTGCAAAGCCGTCAGATTGCGTGAAAAGTGTTGAGATACTGCGCCGCGTCGCACGCGCGCCGCGAGGTAAATCGCGTGAGCCAGCCACGGCCTCGTTAAAGGCCACGGAAAGAACGTCCCAATCTCGACACAAGAATTTGGGGTTAGTATGGGACTCACGATCGACAGACGAGGAACCCATTTATGGATACCCCTACTCCTGATGACATCGCCAGCGATGTACAGCAGCGCTCCGACACGCAGCTGAAACGCGGCCTGGCATCGCGTCACATGCAGATGATCGCCATCGGCGGAGCGATCGGCACCGGCCTGTTCCTGGCCTCGGGTGCTACGGTCGCGAACGCCGGCCCGGGCGGCGCGCTCCTCGCGTACGCGGCGATTGGTCTCATGGTGCTGCTCCTCATGCAGTCCCTGGGCGAGATGAGCGCGCACCAGCCGGTCGCGGGCTCGTTCCAGACCTTCGCGACGAAGTTCATTTCCCCGTCCTTTGGCTTCGCGATGGGCTGGAACTATTGGTTCAACTGGGCGGTGACGGTCGCCGCGGACCTGGTGGCATCCGGCCTCGTGATGGCCTATTGGTTCCCATCGGTGCCCTCGTGGATATGGGCAGTGGTGTTCCTGGTCATCGTCGTGGGACTCAACGCCCTGTCGGCGCGCGTCTACGGTGAGGCGGAGTTCTGGTTGGCAGCCATCAAGGTCGTCATCGTCATCGTGTTCGTGGTCTCCGGAGTCTTCATGATCGCGGGCGTCATGGGCACGAACTCGCCGGGCCTGTCGAATTGGACGACCGGCGATGCTCCCTTCCATAACGGTTTCGTCGGCGTCATCGCGGTGTTCATGATCGCGGGCTTCTCGTTCCAGGGCACCGAGCTCGTAGGCGTGGCCGCCGGCGAGTCTGAGAACCCGCGCCGGGACGTGCCGCGTTCGATCCGCACGGTTTTCTGGCGCATCATGTTCTTCTACATTGGCGCGATCGCGGTGATCGGCACGCTGTTGCCCTACACGGATCCGAGCCTGCTCAGCGCCGCCGATGATAGCGCCAACAATGTCGCTCAGTCGCCGTTTACGCTCGTGTTCGCCCGCATGGGTATTGGCGCGGCGGCGGCCGTCATGAACGCCGTCATCCTGACGTCGATCTTGTCGGCGGGTAATTCGGGCCTGTACGCGGCCTCTCGTATGCTGCACTCGATGGCCCTCAAGCACCAGGCACCCGCGATTTTCGCGCGCGTGACGAAGGGCGGTGTACCCGGTTACGCGATGGCCGTGACGACGGTGACGGCGGCGTGCGGCTTCCTCACGCAGCTGGTTTTTGAGGACGCATACATCTGGCTGGTGAACATCGTCGGAATCTCCGGCATCATCATGTGGCTGGGCATCGCGGTCAGTCATATCCGCTTCCGTCGCGCCTACCTGTTGCAGGGCTACCGCCTCGAAGACCTGCCGTATCGTTCCCCGTTCTTCCCGGCCGGGCCGATCATCGCGTTCATCATGTGCCTGGTCGTGATGGCGGGTCAGAACTATGAAGCTGTGCTTCACGGTCAGGTGTGGGAGGTTGCCTCCTCCTACATCGGTCTGCCGCTCTTTGGTGCGGTCTGGTGGGGCTACCACGTGGCGCGCAAGGATCGGGTGGTGTCTCTGGCTGAGATGGACGTGGCCCCCGTGGAGATCGAGCCGGTCTCGAATAACTAAGAACGATGAGAGCCGGGCAGTGCAGACATGCGCTGCCTGGCTTCTTCACTGGATTGACGAGGCCGTGGCTAACTCACGCTTCCCGCCTCCTGCACGGCTTGTCATCACTCGGTAACTAACGGCGTGGCGGGGCGCTCATCCCGCGCATTTTCATAGGATGGGTCCATGATGACAACGCGACGCCTCCTTGCCATGACCGCCCTGTCCGCCCTTGTCGTAGGGGTGAGTGCATGTTCGCCGAAGGATAGCCAGCCGACTTCCGGTGCCACGACCTCGGCCCCGACTGCGAGTGCCTCTGCTTCAGCCAGTGCTACGCCCACCGCACAGAGTGGCATGGACGCCCAGAGCGGGGAGACGCCCCAGAGCGCTTCGGTCGATAAAGGCAACCAGGCTCCTGAAGTTGACGTGACCAACAACGAGGCGCATTGCGACCTGACGAACCTGCAGCCCGCGGTCACGAGCAACCAGCAGATCGGCACCACCACTTACGTGGAGCTGACTTTCACGAACGAGGGAGACTCGTGCTGGGTCAGCGGCTTCCCGCAGGTTCTGTTCGCCTCGGGCGGCGCGACCGTGTCTGAGGCAGTGCGCAACGGGGAGGATCCCGGCAACGTCTACACAATTCCTGAGGGTGGTCGTGTGGGCGTGACCCTCACGGCTGAATCCGTTGATGCCGTTGATGGATGCACGCATGCGACCTCCGACCAGGTTGATATTTTCAACACGAACGGGTCCGGCTCGACCAGCCTGCAGCTCTCGCTGAGTGTCTGCCAGAACATCGCTTCCGTCGCGGTCAGCCCCTACGAGCCGCGTTCCTGAGCGCATCGTCCTTTGTTGAGTGGCAGGTGACGACCGGGTTCCACCGCCTGGCACCTGCTGTCTATGTGTGTGACGGGCGCGCGAGGGTGGAACTCTCCGATTTGTGTATTGCCGCTGACCGAGCTGTCAGGCAACGCCAATATACTGGCTGCCAGAGCTGATGCTGATACGCTGATCTGGTTTGAAGGGCTGCGTGCCTTTCTGCGCAAGCCCGTGCGTGGCGATCACGTGGCGGGCAGTACATCAACCAGATATGCAAGGAGACCCCATGGGTATGCGTGAAAACAAGCAGGCGTTCCAGTACGCACTGCCGTACGAGCAGGTGTTCCAGGCGGCGATGGCTGCCGTCCCGAGTGTGCCGAAGGCAACCATGATGGGGGTGGACATGGCAGAATGGCCGTAACCGCAAGATCATCAAGCAGTTCATTGACGCGTTGTCCAGCATCGTGCAGGTGAACGGCGTCGAGGTCATCGCGTCCTGACGCATCGTGCTGCGATGTGTGCGAGGCATGACGTCGTCGCGCGCCCCGACCGTATGCGCACCAACGTGCACGCCAGATGCTCGTCCTCCAGGGATTGTCCCAAAATGCGGATCACCTTGCCCACAACAGCCCATTTTTAGCATGTTTCGCCGAGGTCGTCTGCGATTTGGGCACAACATCCCTCGCTCTCGATCACCACGCCGGGGAAAATGGCGACACGAGAACACTGACATGTCAAAAGAACGCTCCTCATGCTGCAAAACCCTATGCCTCTCGTGTGGGAGCGCAGTGAACACCACAACGAGAACTCGACGTTCTTCGAACACGTTCTGTCCGTCCTCATAGTTGGGTACCCACCTTCAACACCGACTTTCCCGTACCAACATGCCGAAAATTCGCCCGCCAGCAACACGTCGTGTCCTACACTCCCAGGATCGGGCTGGGTACGAGGGCTGAGCGTCCCGTGCGTTCCCTTGCTCGTCAAGGGTTTGCTTACGTACTACCAGAAGAACCAGGGGGCGCTCGACCGACTGCATGCTGCCGACGCTGCCGACGACGCTCTCAAGGGATTGGCTGGTATTGCCGCCCAAAATAGTGAGTGATCCAGATACAGCTCGGCCCGGCCCCATGCGAGTATGGGGCCGTTTCTGCGTGACATGCACCTCGTACTTGCGATCTCGGTTTGGGAGTAATGATTATTTGGTGGCTGTAAAATGATGCACAAAATTCTTCTATCAGTGTTGAATGAAGGGTAGGCACCATGGCGCGCGGATACCGGGCAATTCTGGAACTGGAAGGTGCGGGAAGCGCGGTGCAGATCGCTGACCGTATCTTCCATGAGTGGGCGCACAAGAAGTATCCACGGACAGGTTCTTCCGTGCGTGTTGAGTGCGATGAGGAGGGGATCTATCGTTTCGGCGAGCTCACCTCCAGGAGAGGGGAGAGGGCAGAAGTCATCGTGACGAAGATGACGGAGACCTCGGAGGATAATCACTACGAGCGCCAACTTCTCGAAATGGTCGAACGGACGAGCGACGGCAAGCAGTGGACGATGCGCGTCTATGCGATGCATGCGACCAAAGAATCCAACTACGACCAGGTCGTGTGGATTGAGGTTTCCCCTCCGCGTAAGGGGGAGTGGGACGCGAAGCCGCCTGCCCTGGTCCGCGATCTTATCACCGAGGGCCACTGCCGTGACCGGGGTATGCCTCTGTCGGATTCTCTCCAATCCGTCATCGATGAGGAGCAAGTGGAGCAACTGATCGGCTGGATTCGCGATGACCGCAGACGCGCATCCGTCGTCGTGGCCGCCCCGCTCACGGATGGGAACGATTCGGAAGCGCTCGAAGCGGAATTCCGGTGGAAAGACATTCTACGTTCCCTGACAAAGGATTCCCTTGGGTGCGCATCCTACTTTCTCCTCACGCCCGAGGCGTACCGTGAGTTTTGCGCCCGGATTGGACAGGGGTGCGCCATGCCCAAGGGGAGCCTGAGAACGTACCTTCCTGGCTTCCGGTCAGACGAACCAGCTGACAGGCTCCGGCACAGGGTGCTCACCGCAGCCACACTGCTGCGTGGATACGAGGAGAAAAGCAAGCGATTTCGTCCCGAACTGTCAGCCATCATTGCGCGAACGCCCTGCGAATATCTGTGGGAAAATGGCCTTGATAAGGAGCTTCGCCGGGCCCAAGCGCTCCTGGATAAGAAGCGCCTGACAGCGCCGACGTTCTACCCGCTGCGTGAAACAACGCGGTCGGTGGAACGCCTCGACGAAAAGGTACGTCAGAGAGTCGTAGAGTCTCTCTCTGCTGCCGCCAGGGACATGGGGGGCTTGGTTGAGGGCGCGCACGATCCTGTTCTCGAGAAGCGAGAGGAAGCTGCACTTCGGACTTCTGGGCAGGAGGTGGGCGTCAGGTCTGCGACGTCGGAGTCTGCCCCGCAGTGTGGAGAGTCTTCGCACTTGGCGTGGTATGAGCCGTTACGCCGCCTGATTCGTCGGTTCCTACCCGCGTTCAACCCGCGCTCACACACTGAGCTGGAAAGCGGCGTCGCCGCCCTGGAGAGCGGCCTCGACGCCATGAACGAGGCGCACGCACAGCTCGTGCACAAGCGAGACGCGCTCGCGGACGAGCTGCGGGTCGCTGAGGAACTTCTGGAGGAAGCATTGCAGCAGAGCCAGGAGATCGAGGAGCTCAAGGAAGAGAAGAAAACGCTCGTCGACCAGCTGCTCGAGAATCAGCAAGAGAGGGAGAAGCTGAGCAAGAGAAATCGTTCTCTCGAATGGAAGCTGAGAAACCCCGATGCGAAGGACGGCGAGCGTGACTTCGTTGAGGAGCAGCTGGATGATAGCCCGCAGAGCATGTCGGAGCTCTTCGACCGCATGACGCAGGGGAAGTACGAATCAGTCACAAGATACGTGGTATTGAGCGACCCTAATGCCATGGTGGATGACATCATGAAACTCGAGGAGCTTCATGGCAGCCGCTACGTCGCCGCCTTCTGGAGCTACATCCTCGTCTTGCGCGACTACATGCGGGCGCGCGAATCTGGCGACTTTTCGGGAGGCAATGTTCACGATTACCTGGCGAATCCGCCCGACGGATACCGCACCTGCTCTGCTTCGCGCCACAAGTCGAACGAGAGCGACACCGTCAAGGGAAACGAGAAGATGCGCAGGGAACGCACGAGGCCGGTGCCTACAGCGGTTGATCCCCGAGGTGAAGTCGAGATGTGGGCGCACTTTGCTCCCACTCACTGTGACCAGAATGCGCCGCGCATGCACTACTACCCGGATACAGAAAAAACACGCAAGGTCTACATCGGCTACATCGGACGTCACCTGACGAACAAGAAGACCAACTGAGCCCCTGGGATGCGACTCGGCCCCGGCCTCGTTCATTGACGAGGTCGGGGCCAGGTTGTTGAAAAGTAGGGGCGTTGAGCGATGCACGAACCGAAATCTCGACCAGATGACGCCGAGAATACTCAGCAGCGGTTGTGTGCTGTATCAGGGCATCTCTGGCGCGCGGTTCATAGTCAACGCAGGACGGGGTTCGTTTGGTAGTAGTTGCGCATTGCTTGCTTGGTGATGACGGTAGCTGAAGGCTCGGAGGGAGCGAGGCCCTTGCGAGCGTCGAGCCATGGCGACTCCGCGTGGGTTCGCTGGCTCAGATCAGCTCCTGTCGCTTCGCTCATCGCGTCACATACAGCGGCAATGAGTGTGCGCTCCTCTTCTGTCAATCCCTCTGAAGTGCCCGCGTTACCCAATTCACCAGGGCGAATCAGGAACTTGCCGCGGTGAAGGGTATAGAGCTCGGGTGTAACCGGCCCCCCTCGCCATGCTTGGAAATCCTCAGGGAACAGTGGAGTCCCATTATTCACCAAGTGGAGTGCCTGCGAGTAGAAGGCCAGCTTCTGGAGCTTCATTGTTGTGATCGTATCCGTACGCTCCAAGATGTAGGTTGCAACATCGACCACCGAACGTGCCATGTTGGCTCCTCCCTGTGCTGTGCTCATAGCCACTATACTCTGCGTATGGGCAGAGAACAGCCGGAGCGAGTGAGTCGTGAAGCAGCTTCAAAGGCAGGCAAGCGTTTGCAAGCAAGTGAGGGGCTTGATGAGGAAGCTCTCGCTATCGCTCACACATGGCGAGTCCAGCATCTGGAGCCGACAGCTCGCTGTTTCGAAGCGCTAAGCAGTTGCTCCCATCAATTTGAAGGTGCTGTTGTCTCGTATCGACTCAAACGGATGAAATCGATTCTTCGGAAGCTCCAGAGGGAAGACAGTAGATTCAAACTCGGGATCCTTGACGATATTGGCGGCTGTCGTCTTATCGTTAATGATGTTGAAGAAGTATATCGTGCGGCAACGGAGCTGGAGCGAATTCTTGGAAAGCCTAAGGTTAAAGACTATATTGCAGTGCCTCAACGAAGTGGCTATCGTAGTTATCATGCAATATATAAGGTCCCTGTATCTGGTATTTCGTATCGAGTTGAAGTGCAGATTCGTACGCGTCTTCAGCACCTTTGGGCAACGGGCGTTGAAGCAGTAGGCGAGGTGTACGGCCTTGAATACAAGAGTCCGGATACCCGTGCAAAACTTAGGGGAAAGGAGCAAATGCGTGACCGTTTTCTGACGTTAAGTTCTCACTTATTTGCTCGAGAAGAGGAAATGCCTGGAATTCCGGGTGTGAGTGATGATGTATATTCAATCTGTAGTGAAATTGCAGAAATTTGTGATATAATCAAAATTTTGAAAGAGTTAGCTGCAGCGCGCAGTGGCATTGTTGTTGCATCTGATGTGGGTGCGAGTGACGAATATTTCTTGCTCTGTCTCATACGTGATCTCCAGTTTTTCGATATTGTTGGTTTCGTCGATTTCTCCGAAGCGAATAACGAATACCAGCGCATTGAAAAAATATCTCTTGGTGCCGACTCTGTTAATGAGGGCGATAGTCGAGAACCTGAATTCGATAACGTAGTCCTGGTGAAAGCTGCGCATGCAGATGCGATCAAACGGACGTATCTGAACTACAGTCTCGGGGTTGGTGAGTTCATTACTCGCCTGGAACAGCTGCTTCTGACATACGGTGCGTGTTAGGCCCGCTCCTTGACGTGAACGGCCCCAACGGGGTCCTGGTGTCGCTCGTCGCGATAGGTGCAGTGCGCTCACTCATGGTCATTCGCTTCACAGTGGGAGATTCTGTTTGGCTGAGAGGGGATGGCAAGATTTATGGCTCGGCCCCGGCCTCGTCGAAATACGAGGTCGGGGCCGAGTCGTGGGCTGCGCGTGGGCCCTCGCGCTCCCAGAGGGGAGTCGTCCTACCGGGTAGTGCCTATCCCGGGGAAGGCTCCGCTACTGGCCTGCCGGAGTGGGGGGCGAACCAGCGCTGTGACGGCGACGAAGACGAGCACTGCGCGATGATCGCCTGTGTCGAGGTCGTCGTCGTGTCGTTCGGGACCGTCAGGCACGTGCCGGAACCGCGGTTCACGTACTGGCCGGCGTCATTGCGATCCCACTGTTGCGAAGGCAAGGCGGGGTAGCAGTCCCACAGGTGTACGACCGAGCCGTCGGCTGTGTCGTTGGCGAGCACGTCCACGCACCGGTCGCCGATCATCAGGTGGTTGTCCTGGTAGGTCACCGTCTGTTCGGCCGTTCCCTGCGCATCGCAGTCGCTGTTCCACACGGGGGGTTCCGTTCGCGGCCTGGGCATCCCGGGCGCTCAGGCACTGGCCGAGGCCGTTGCGCACCTGGCCGGTGACGGCTTCACTCGCCGAGGCCTCGGCCCCCGCGCGGTCCGCATCCTTCGTGGGGGAGAAGACCACCATGTCCCACGTGGAGAGCCAGCCGACGTTGAAGGTGACAGTCGCGTTGCCCTGTTCATCCGTGCCGAGCGTGACATCCAGCTGCGTCGGGCGGCCACCGTCGTTGTCGGGGCTGACGACGAATACGGAGGCGGGAGCAGGCTCGCCCGCGGCGAGGTGGTAGGTGACCGACGTATCGCCAAACGGCAGGGTCCGCTTCGCGGCGTTACGCCAGTATTCGTCGTTGCCGTCCTGGTCGTCGGTGCGCAGGTTGATGAGGTGGAGTGCTGTGCCCGCGTCGGACGTCATCGTGTTCGCCCAGATCGTGTTCGTGGCCCCATCCGTCGACGTCGGCAGGCTCACCCCGCCGGTCGAGACCTCGACCTGGCGCTCCTGGCGCGTCAGGTGATCACCGTAGAGCAGGTTCTCGTAGGCGGTGGAGATGTTGTAGTAGTTCTTCATCCACGCCTGCAGGTCTGGGGACATGGAGCTCCCGGAGCTCACGAAGAACTCGTTGTCGAGCATGCGCCCGTAGTCGCCGAGCTCCAGGTGGTGAGCGCCGTTGGCTGCGAACGCTGCGTCAGCGAGCTTGACGGAGGCCGAGTTGAACTCGCGCAAGGTGATGCAGTCGATGTTGACGGGCGTGTACGTCTGGTCGCCCGGGACCCAGAAGGAGATCGTGTGGACACCGGGAGTGAGCTCGATGGTCTCGGTCATGTCCTTCCACGTGTCGTAGCTGCCCGTCTGATCGAAGTGAACGTACTTGATGAGCTTCTGCGTGGGCTGACCCATGTCGAGGATCATCTGGTGGTAGGCGGGGTCGTCGTCCTGCCGGGCGTAGCGCGTCGCAAGCGTGAAGGTGCCGCCCTGGCCGGCGTCAATCGTGAAGGTGACGGTGGAGCCGCCCTGGGAGAAATCGCCGGCGTAAGCGCCGCCCGAGGCTGAGTCGTCACCGGAGAGGATATGGGCACCGCCGCTCACGCTCGCCTGGTCTGATTCGGCCTCGATACGCGTCCCTTCATCCGGTGTCACCTGCGGGTGGATCTGCTTGTCGGAATCAATCGGGTCAGCAACCCACGACGCCGGGTCGTAGTTGTTCGCGTAGGCGGCGACGATCTGCGGCTTGTTCGCCGACTTGTCGCGCGCGCCCTGCAGGTAGGAGGCAACCTGCTGGTTTGTTTCGTTGTGGTCCCACAGCTCGGTGTAGATGTACGAGGCCGAGGACGGGCCGATCTTGTCAGTGCCCGCGCCGTCGGGCAGGTTGATGCCGGTGGCGGTGCCGGTCTTGGACGCCATTTCGTTGACGAGAGCGGTCAGGCCGTCGGTCAGGTCCACGGAGTTGCCGGATGCGTCCTTCTTGACGGTCTGTCCGAGCGTGTCGATGTGTGTGCCGTCGAACCCGAAGGTGTCCTTCTGGGCCACGTACTGATTCGTGATGTAGTAGCGCCACCCCTGGGTGTTGACGTTCATCATGGTCATGTGGTTTTCGGGCTTGGCTGTTCCCTCCGGGGTGTTGACCCACCATTGGGAGCCGAAACCTCGGCGCCAGTAGGAGCCGTCGTCGTTGCGCAAGATCCACTCGTCGGGGTTGCGCGAGGAGTCGTAGCCGTCGTTGGCCGCGTACGCCATCGAGTAGGCGAGTGACCCGATGCTGGCGTTGGTCGCCGCTGTCTCGTAGTCGGAAACTGTTTTCTTGGTGGCGTAGGTGTTGTCGTACCACAGGGGCCACTTCTCGGCGAAGTCGCCGGTGGCGACGGGCTGCTCGTGGCGGTACTGCCAGTCGTAGTACTGCAGCGCGTTGATGTGGTAGTCCCGGCTGAGCTTGTCGATGTAGTCCTGCGGCTTCTGGAAGAGGAAGGACTCGTAGGCGGTGTGCCCGCCCGTGCCCACGGGGGGCGGGGGCTTGAAGTGGGAGAGGAAACCCATGCGCGGGAAGCGCGTCCAGCTGGTGGAGGCGTCGATGGCGGTCTCCGCGTGCGTGCCGTTCCCGCCGGTCGCGGTGACGAGGTATCCCTGGTTGTTCTCGCTCGGTGTCGTGTAGGCCCAGGTGGCCTTGCCGTTCGTCACGGTGGTGTCGCCCGAGGCCACCTCGACGCCGAGGTGGCTGACGGAGAAGTGGACGGTGCCGTCACCGCTGGCTTCGGCGGTGATGGCGGCTTGGGAGCCGGGGAGTGGGTGGATTTGTCCGTGTAGGCGCGAGTCACGTGCGCCGTGCCCGAGGCTGTGGCCGGTGTGCTGCTCGGCAGGGACAGAGCGGTGGCGATGACCGCGGTACCAAGCACGATTGCGGCGGGGGATGGTCAGGGGATGTCGTGTCTCCATGACGTGTGTGTCCTCGAAGTCTTTGACGGGACTGCCCGGTGGAGGAGTCATGCGCGTGAAACTGCGCCCGTTCAACGGTAAAGCGATTTTTCAGTAAATTAAACGACAATATGGTCATGCTGAGCAAAAATGTCCCGCAGTGCGGACAAGTAAAATCGTGGGTCGGTTGAATTTCTGAGTATTTGCCAGGCGTTGTGTGTTCGTGAGCTGCTGCAATGATTGTTATGTGGGGGTGGAGTGGATTGTTATTTTCTGAAAATGTCTAACGGGAGGGCCTTGGGGGAGTATTCTGAAAAGTTCGGTTGTGTGAGTCTGTTTCGCTCGCCCTGTGCTCATTGACGAGGCCGGGGCTGGGGTGGGTGGAAATAGGGTGCGTTATTGCCCTAGTTGGTCGCTTATGTAGTAAGCTAAAGTGTGTGCGTCGCCACCATTAGCTGGCGTGTGTGCGCAGAACGGATGAGATGAGCGGGGCGCAGTGGTACCTCGCATCTGGGAAAGCGGGCGTTATGGGTGTGTTTGAGTGGCTGCGCCGTGAGCTCACTCCTCAGCAGAACTATCCGACGCAATTCGGTCAGCGTCCCTCCGGGATTGTCGTTCCCCAGCTGAGTCCTCCGCCCCAGAATGGGCAGAGTACTTTAGGGGCTGCAGCGTCAGCCCCTACCTATTTCGGCGCACACAATGGGCCGAGCGTGGGGCCTGACGGATGGTTCATGCCCAAATACAGAGGCCGCGACATCTGTGACTGGGGGAGTGACATTTCCGCGCTCAAGCGGTCGGGGGATCTGTCCAGGGCGCTTGCCATAGCCCGTGGCTGCATGGATGCGATGATCGCCGCTGCTCGCCTGAACCCGGTGAACGTTGCGGAATATTACGTTACTCAGGTCGCGATCATTCAACACAAGCAGAAGGATTATTCGAGCGAAGCCGAGACGATCGAGCGCTGGCTGGCGCTGGGGCTGCCGGCTCCCCGTGAAGATTTTCGACTGGAGCTACGCAAGCGCCTGGCGAAGGCACACGAGATGCTCGCAAAGCAGCGTGGCGAAGACCCGAGTCAATACACCGCCCAGTGGAAGCAGTTTGTGGAGCTTGAGAAAGCGGCAAAGGCTGCACAGAAGGGCTCGGCTCCCATGTCGGCGACTGGCCGGTCCGCTGCGTCGCCGGATGTTTCGTACGCGCGCCCCAAGTCTCGCCAGCGTTCTAGCTGGGTGGCGCCGCCCGAGGTCCTTGCGCTTCCGTCTTTTGTAGCCGTGGACTTCGAGACCGCGAATAGGCAAGGCGGGGAGTCTGCCTGTCAGATTGCGCTGGTGAAAATCTCAAGGGGGCGGGTTGTTGAACGAGCAAGTACGCTGATTAAGCCGCCGCCGGGCTTTGATCGGTTTGAATTCACCTATCTGCATGGGATCTCTGCGCGCGACGTGCGCAGGTCTCCGATGTGGCCAGATATTGCTGCCTGGGTGGCTGGCTTCCATGCCGGGCTTCCGGTGTACGCGCATAATGCGGCCTTCGACGCTGGGGTGTGGAGGGAACTCGATGCCTTCTTTGGGACTCACACCCTCCCGCGGAGCTTCTTCTGTTCCTATCGAACAGCGCAGCACATGGTCCCTGGCCTGGAAAACTACAAGCTACCGACCGTTACGAAGGCTCTGGTGCCGGGGTATAAGCTCAATCATCACCGTGCGGATTCCGATGCGGAGGCTTGCGCTCTCGTGGTCGCGGCCCTGCAATCCAGGCGGTGAAGCCTTCTCCTGGCAGTAGGCAATAGAAATAACATTCCTGCCCCACCTCGTTCAAGGAATGCAATGTCAGGGCCCGTTTTCGGGCTCTTCATAATTGGGGGTGTAGTTGGGGTTTGAATTCTCCTGTTTCGGGGAGTGCTCGGGTGATGTAGTGGGTGAGGTTTCGCAAGTTCGAGGGCGGATTCGCGTAGGTGTTTGAGGGGGTGCGTTGATGGATTCGGTGGGGCTGCCTGTGGTGTGGGGGTGGTCGAAGTAGTAGGCCAGGATGTCTGTGGCTCGGCGTTTGAGTGTCCTGCCTAGCGTGATGAG
>ERZ773250.869-NODE-869-length-16385-cov-6.191978_pt1 | contig 16385 bp, 11 predicted proteins | sample MGYA00511258_ERZ773250 | MGnify/ENA primary metagenome ERZ773250 (study PRJEB29015, sample SAMEA2738164) | human oral metagenome | biome: human oral; feature: human-associated habitat; material: saliva | place: China | collected 2187 ... | reverse complement strand
TTTGAAGAACATCTTAATCACGAGCATCTTAAAGTGTTAAATCCAGCTACCGAGGAAGTAATCGCTAAAATCCCAGCTGGTAACTGTAAAGATGTTGATCGTGCTATTAATGCTGCTGATGCTGCACAAAAATCATGGGAGAAACTTCCGGCCGTAGAACGCGGAGAATATTTACGTAAAATCGCTAAAAAAATTCGTGAACGTGAACCAGAAATTACACAAACTATCGTTAATGAAGGTGGGAAAACTTTTGAATTAGCAAAAGTAGAAGTACTTTTCACAGCTGATTACATGGACTACATGGCAGAATGGGCTCGTAGATACGAGGGAGAAATTATTCAAAGCGATAGAAAAGATGAGCATATTCTTTTATTCAAACGTCCTTATGGTGTTACTACAGGGATTCTACCTTGGAATTTCCCATTTTTCTTAATCGCAAGAAAAGCTGCACCTGCATTACTTACTGGTAATACAATAGTTCTTAAACCTAGTCAACTTACACCAATTAACGCTCATATCTTTGCTGAAATTTGTCAAGAAGTTGGTTTACCAAAAGGTGTACTAAACATCATTCACGGTCGTGGATCAGTAGTAGGTAACAGATTGGCATCTCACCCTAAAGTTGGTTTAGTAAGTTTAACAGGTAGTCTTGCTGCAGGACAAGAAGTTATGAAAGCAGCTGCTGATAACATCACTAATGTTTCATTAGAACTTGGAGGAAAAGCTCCAGCTATAGTTTTTGAAGATGCAGATTTAGAACTTGCAGCAAAAGCAATTGTTGCTTCTCGTGTTATCAACTCAGGTCAAGTATGTAACTGTGCAGAAAGAGTATACGTTCATGAAAGTATAAAAGAAAAATTCGAAGAAGCTTTATTCAACGAACTTGATAAAGTTAAATTTGGAGATCCAAATAAAGAACGTGGTTTGGATTACGGTCCACTTATTGAAAAACGTGCATTAAAACAAGTGATCGAAAAAGTTGGTTACGCTATCAAACAAGGTGCTACACTTGCTTACGGTGGAGAAGTAGACAAAGAACAAGTAGGATACTTCTATGGACCTACTGTTTTAACTGATGTAACAAATGACATGACTATTATGAAAGAGGAAATATTCGGACCAGTAATTCCTGTTGCGACATTTAAAACTTTAGATGAAGTAATAGATTACGCTAATGATTCTGAATACGGTCTAACTTCTTCAGTTTATACTAAAAATCTTAACACTGCATTCAAAGCTATTAATGGCTTAAAATTTGGTGAAACTTATGTTAACCGCGAAAACTTTGAAGCAATGCAAGGATTCCATGCAGGACGTCGCAAATCAGGAATTGGTGGTGCTGATGGTAAACATGGTTTAGAAGAATACTTAACTACTCAAGTAGTTTATCTTCAATTAGATAATGAATAATATATAATTATAAAGGAGATCCTAAAAAATCTCCTTTATTTTTTTATAACTAATTTCACAAAAAAAGTTGACAAATTGTCAGAAAAATGATAATATTTTAACAATAATTAATTAAGGAGCTACTCAAAATGAAAATTTTAGACTTAACTAAAAAAGAATACTTTTTCGTGCCATTTTAGAAGCACTTATATCTATGTTAATTGTAGATGTAAGTGCACCGACACCGTCATCTACAATGGCTAGTTAAGTTTTGTTTGCAGCCATTAGTATAAACTGAATGGCTTTTGAGTAATATTATATATTTTTATTAAGGCTATTTAGTTTTTACTGAATAGCTTTTTGTATTAATAATGTATTATGTTAGGAGGAAAATTTTATGTCAGAAAAATCTCAATGGGGGTCTAAAATAGGATTCATACTTGCTTCTGCAGGTTCAGCAATAGGTCTTGGGGCAGTTTGGAAATTCCCATACATGACTGCTGCCAATGGTGGAGGAAGTTTTTTATTAGTTTTCCTTATTTTCACACTTTTAATAGGGCTTCCACTTTTACTAGCAGAGTTCGTCCTTGGACGTGGTGCAGCAGTTTCAGCAGTTAAAACTTTCGGGAAACTAGGGAAAAACAAAAAATATAATATCTTCGGAATTATTGGTGCATTCGCATTATTTGTACTATTATCTTTTTATAGCGTAATTGGCGGCTGGATACTAGTTTATCTTGGTATTTCAATAGCAGATGCTTTGGGTATTTATTCTACTAGCGATTATGTTGCACTTTTTAGTACTATCATCTCTAATCCGTGGATTGCTTTAGGAGCTCAGGCGATGTTTATTCTATTAAATGTCTTAATTGTATCTCGTGGTGTCCAAAAAGGAATTGAACGCACATCAAAAATTATGATGCCAATGTTATTCATCATCTTCCTAATTATTATAACAAGATCATTAACATTACCAAATTCTATGGCCGGAGTAACTTACTTCTTAAAACCAGACTTTTCTAAAATTACTACCTCAGGATTATTATTCGCATTAGGGCAATCGTTCTTTGCACTTTCTATCGGAGTTACAGCTATGCTAACTTATGCATCGTACTTAAATAAACAAGTTAACATGGTTCAATCTGGAGTTTCAGTAGTTATAATGAATATTGCTGTCTCTATTATGGCAGGGCTTGCTATTTTCCCAGCTATGAGCTCATTCGGTATGGAATCTGAAGGTGGTCCAAGTTTATTATTCATCGTTCTGCCACAATTATTCAACAATATGGCTTTTGGTAAAATTTTCTATATTTTATTCTTAATATTATTCTTATTTGCAACTATTACTTCATCAGTTGTTATGTTAGAAATCAATGTAGGAAATCTTACAGATCAAAAAAATACTAATCGTACTAAATGGAGCGTTATTGTTGGTATACTTACATTTGTTTTCGGTATTCCATCTGCACTTTCATATGGAACACTTGCCAACACACTATTCTTTGGTAAAACATTCTTCGATTCTATGGACTTTTTAGTATCAAATATCCTAATGCCACTTGGTTGTCTATTCTTATCAATTTTTACAGGTTATGTGTTAGACAAAAAAGTAGCGATGCGTGAACTTCATGTTAAAGAAGATAATAAAGTAAGCTTAGGCTTCTTCAAAGTATGGTTATTCTTACTTCGTTACATCTTACCAATTATTATCGCGATTGTTTGTTTAGCACAATTTTTCTAAACTAAAACAATAAACCTAGAATAAAGATTCTTTCTTTACTCTAGGTTTATTGTTTATTTTAAAATAAAGATAGCAGTTTTTTATTAACTCCTATCTTTACATTTTATTTATTATTTAGAATAGTTTGGACTTTCTTTTGTGATTTGAACATCATGTGGATGAGATTCGATAAGTCCAGCACCTGTCATACGTACAAATTGTGCATCTTCACGAAGTGCGTGTAGATTTCTTGAACCAGTATAACCCATACCAGCACGAAGACCGCCGATAATTTGGTAAATAGTTTCTGCTACAGCACCTTTATATGGAGTACGTCCTTCGATTCCTTCTGGAACTAATTTCTTACCATCTTCTTGGAAGTATCTATCTTTAGAACCTTTTTCCATCGCTGAGATTGACCCCATGCCACGATATGCTTTAAATGTTCTTCCTTGGAAAATTTCTAACTCACCTGGAGATTCTTCACATCCTGCAAGCATAGAACCTAACATTACTGCATGTCCTCCAGCTGCGATTGCTTTTACTACATCACCTGTATATTTAATACCACCATCAGCAATAATAGTTTTTCCAAGTTCTCGAGCTACAGTTGCACAATCATAAATTGCTGTGATTTGTGGTACACCTACACCTGCAACAACACGTGTTGTACAGATAGATCCTGGCCCAATACCAACCTTAACTACATCTGCTCCAGCATTAAATAAATCACGAGCAGCTTCTCCAGTCGCAACATTACCTGCGATAATATCTAATTCTGGATAATTTGTTCTTAAAGCCTTAACTGCATCTAACACTCCTTTAGAATGTCCGTGAGCAGTATCAACGACGATAGCATCAACTCCAGCTTCTACTAAAGCATCAACACGAGCTACTGTATCATTAGTAATTCCTACTGATGCTGCTACTAATAGTCTACCTTTTTCATCTTTTGCTGAATTAGGATATTTCGCTAACTTTTCAATATCTTTAATAGTAATTAATCCTGTAAGTTTTCCTGCTTCATCAGTTAAAATTAATTTTTCAATTTTATGACCACGTAAAATTACACTTGCTTCTTCCAAAGTAGTATTAGCTGGCGCTGTAACCAAATGTTCTTTTGTCATAACTTCACTAATTTTAATATCAAAATCAGTTAAAAATCTCATATCACGATTAGTTATAATACCTACAACTTTCATATCGTCTATATTATTTACAATTGGTACCCCTGAGATTTTATATTGTTGCATCAAGCTTTCAGCTTCGTCTACTAAACTATCTGGAGTTAGGAAGAAAGGATCTGTGATAACCCCACTTTCCGAACGTTTAACTTTTCTTACTTGCTCTGCTTGCTCTTCAATAGACATATTTTTATGAATCACACCTATTCCACCTTCACGAGCCATAGCAATCGCCATTTTATATTCAGTAACTGTATCCATAGCTGCTGAAATTACTGGAATAGATAATTTTATCTTGTCTGTTAAGTTAACTTTTAAATCAACTTTTTTAGGTAATATATCGCTTTTAGCTGGCACTAATAGTACATCATCAAATGTTAAACCTTCTTTTTGAAATTTATTCTCCCACATTATCCTCTTATCCTTTCTTTATTTCGTCATCTGCTACATTAAACTTCACTTCATTATTCTCAAGAGAGGCGATTCTACATAAAGAGCAAATATTCACATCTTTTTGTTCTAATAATTTACGACCATTTTGGAAACTTTTCTCGACTAAGATACCCACTCCAACAGTTTTGGCTCCAGCCCTTTCAACTATTTCCATAAGACCAAGAGTCGCTTGACCATTCGCCAAGAAATCATCAATTATAAGAATATTATCCTCTTTATTTATGAATTTTTCTGAAACTACTATTGTATTAGTTACATTTTTTGTATAACTATGTACTTCTGCGGTATAAATATCATTATTTTTTAAAGTTGCCGGCTTACTTTTCTTCGCAAAAACCATCGGCACTTTAAAAAAATGTGCAACTAGAATCGCAGGGGCGATACCACTTGCTTCTATTGTAAGAATCTTCGTTATTTTTTCTTTCCCAAAATACTCATAAAAAGATTCTGCCATTTTCATCATTAGACTAGCATCTATTTGATGATTTAAAAACGAATCAACCTTTAATACATTATTGTCATAAACTTTACCATCAGTGACAATCATTTCTCTTAGCAGTTCCATAATATCTCCTTGATATAATTTAAGTAATTTTACTTATGATACCAAACTTTTTATAAAAATTCAAGAGCTAGACGAATTGTTACTCATCTAACTCTTTTATTCATAATTTTACTTTAAGTTTTCTAATAACTCTGTTATTTCTTCTTTTGTAAAATGATATTTTTCTTTACAAAATGCACAGACTAATTCGGTAGACTCTTCTTGAGAAAGACTTTCTAACTCTTCACGACCTAACGTAACCAAAGCGTCTGCATAACGTTCTTTTGAACATGTGCATTTAAAGACAACATCATTTTTACGTAAAATACGATAATTCTCTTCCCCTTCAAACAAAATATCCGCAATTTCTTCTGGCGTCTTTCCTTCATGAATAAGTGTAGATATAGGTTTTATATTAGAGATTACTTTTTCTAACTTCGTTATTGTTGCATCGGTTGCTTGAGGTAATACTTGAAGAATAAAACCTCCCGCAGCTATAACTGAATTATCAGTATCAACAAGAACTCCCAATGATACTGCTGATGGAACTTGCTCACTTGCTGCAAAATAATATGTAAAGTCTTCAGCGATTTCTCCTGAAACTATCGGAGAAGTTGTCGTATATTTTTCATTTAAGCCTAAGTCACGTACTACGGTAATATTTCCACCGCCTACTACACCTTTTACATCTAGTTTCCCTTGGGAATTACTTGGAATATGAACTTGCATATTTTTAGCATATGCCGTTGTTTCTCCAAGCTCATCTGACGAAGCGTATATTGTTCCTATTGGCCCATCTCCACGAACTGCTACATCAACTCTATCACCGCTTTTCAGCATCGCACCCATCATAGTTGTTACAGTCGCAACACGCCCCGTAGCTGCAATCGCTGTAGGATAAGCATCATGACGTTTTCTAATTTCTTCTACTAAATCTGTTGTCTTTGTTACAAAAAATCTAATCTCATCATTAAAGGCTAGACCTCTGATTAAATAATCTTTCATCAAAATAAAAGTCCTTTCTAAATAATTTTCTAATTATTAAGTCACTTACGATTTTTTATTATACAGGGAATAAGGATTGTTGTCTATTAAAACAATTAACAATCTTAATGCTTACTTAATTTTATATACCAACAAACACTTTAACTATATCTTTTAATTTTTTTAATACAGACTGTTTCTTAGCCTCTCTAGCTCCACCACGTCGCGAAATCGATGGTAACACATCATCCAATGCTGTTCCACCTTGAATCACTTTTCCTTTACTTATAGACTTCTCAATAAATTTCTTAGAATCTTCTTTTAAATTTTCTTCTGCAATAAGCTCTTCTATTTTTTTCTCTTTTTGTGTTTTAGCATATTTATAAAATGCTTCTATTATTTCTTCATTACTATTGAATTCTGTTATATCTGTACAATTGATAAACTCTATTATCAAATGTTCTTTGGCTCGTGTTCCTAAAGAAGAACGGATAAGACGACGAATTTCTTCTTTTAGAATTTCTATATCCCCTTGTTCTTTAGCTTTTTCCAAAATTAATGTAAGTATATAGTCAAGGTTAACTTCTTGCGTTTTTAAAAGATCAATTTGAAACTCAATATCGCTAAAATCAACTTTAGAGTCTCCTTTATCTGCGTGAGGTGATATTTTTTTATTTCTAATCTCTATATATACACTCTTCATATCTTGTTTTAATCTATCAGGAATTATTTTTTCAAAACCACTAAATTCATCATAGTTACGCAAAATATTTTCTTTTTTCAAAATTTCACCAAATAGTTTAGCGAACTCCTTCTGCTCTTTTTCTGATGTTATCTGTGTTGGCTCTGGAAATCTTTCAAGTATTTCTTGACATAATTCAGCATAGCCTCTTACAGTATTACCAGTTTCATCATCAACAAATCCATTAATATAATCATCATAACTACGTTCAACTATTATATTAATGCTATTTTCATCTCCGAATAGCTTTATTGCATCTTTCGTAGCTTTTTCAAGATTTCTAAAACAAACAATATTCCCAAAAACTTTTACCTTATTTAGAATCCTATTTGTTCTAGAAAATGCTTGAATCAAACCATGATAACGTAAATTTTTATCAACAAACAAAGTATTCATCGTAGGAGCATCAAATCCTGTTAAAAACATTCCAACTACAATCAGTAAATCTACCTCTTTATTACAAACCCTACTTGATAAATCTTTATAATAATTTTCAAAACCATTTCCCTCAATTGTAAAGTTAGTTTTAAAGTACTCATTATAATCAGCTACTACTTTTGTCAAAAATTCTTTGGCAGTAGTTGACATAGCAGACGGGGTAAGACTTTCTTCTTCTATTTCTCCTACTACTTTTCTCTCTTCATTTGGAGAATAACTAAATATAGTCGCCACTTTCAACTTCTTATTCTCCGGCAAGTTTTCTTGTTGTTTTTGGAATTCTTCATAGTACATCTTAGCCGCTTCTACGCTTTGAACGGCAAACATCGCATTAAAGCCATTTAACCTTTTACTTTTTACTGTATATTGAGTGTTACGATAAGTTTTCATATCAAAATTATCTAATATATATTTTGTAATCTCCGAAATACGTTCTGGATGAAGTAACATCTGCTTTTCAAGAACTTTTAATTTTTCTTCATCAGTTTCTTCTTCTGACTTCTTAAATTTCGGATTTATACTATTATAATCTATTTTAAACTTCAATACTTTGGCATCGCGAATAGCATCAGTAATTACATAACTATGCAGCTGAACGCCAAAGATATCAGCGGTCGTTTGACTGTCTAATGAATTTTCAGGAAAAATCGGTGTCCCTGTAAATCCAAATTGATAATAATTTTTAAATGCTTTTTGAATATTTTTTTGTGCAAGCCCAAATTGCGACCTATGACATTCATCATAAATAAATACACAATGTTTATTATAGATTTCATGACCTTTATTACTTTTAACAAACTCATTTAATTTTTGAATTGTAGTTACTACTATTTTATTATCTTGTTTTTCTATACTTAATTTTAATTCTTTAGTATCCTTACTGCCATTTACACTATCTTTTTGGAATTTCTGGTACTCACGCATAGTTTGATAGTCTAAATCTTTTCTATCTACTACAAAAAATACTTTATCAATATAATCTAGTTCTGTTGCAAGTCGCGCTGATTTGAACGATGTTAAAGTTTTTCCTGATCCAGTAGTATGCCAAATATAACCACCTGCTTCTACACTACCAGCCTTTTTATTTTCAAAGCTAGAATTAATTCTCCATAATATTCTTTCTGTAGCTGCTATTTGATAAGGACGCATAATAAGTAGCACATCTTTAGCGTTAAAAATACAATATTTTGTCAATATCTCTAGTAAGGTTCTTTTTTCAAAAAATGTTGCTGTAAAATCTTCCAAATCCGCGATAATTTTATTTTTTGCATCTGCCCATTCACATGTAAATTCATAATTACTTTTATCACGTTCAGTAGTATTGGCAAAATATCTCGTATAAGTTCCATTAGAAATAACAAAAATCTGAACAAATTTATATAACGAATTATCAATATTGAAACTCTCATCTTCGTATCGTTGTATCTGACCAAATGCTTCCCTTATATTGACACCACGTTTCTTAAGTTCGATATGCACCAGTGGCAATCCATTAACCAAAATACTAACATCGTATCTATTTTTGGCTACACTTATTTGATTTACTACTTGAAGAGAATTATTGTAAATATTTTTTTTATCTATAATTTTTATATTTCTTAATCTACCATTATCAAATATAAAATCATAAATATGATTTTCTTGGATTTTACGAGTTTTTTCTACTATCCCATCATTAGGTGTATCTAAATATTCTAATAAAAATCTCTTCCATTCACTATCGCTAAATTCTACATCATTTAGTTTTTCTATTTGTACCCTAAGATTTTCATACAAATCAGCCATAGTTGTAATATCAAGTCTTTCATATCCTTGAGCGACTAGATTATTTATCATATTTTCTTCTAACTGGGCTTCTGTTTGATATTCTTCTACTCTTCTCTCAGGTTTTTCAAAATTAGCTAAAACTATTCCACCCGTCATCTCTGCGATAGGTGAGATATTGTACTTTAATTTCTCTTCTGACATGAAACTACTCCTTCCATCTATAATCCTTTATGAAATTTTCAAATAATCTTTTTAACATTTTTTTTTCATGTTCTTTTAGTTCTGCATTCTCTAAGTCAGAAACTTTATTATGAGAATATAAATTTATTCTCCTTATATACGCTTCTCTCTCTCCTTCTTTTAAATCCTCTTCTGTAATTAGATCTCCCCAATACCTATAACCTAAATAAGTTGATGTTTTCTCTAACAAATTTCTAAATAAAGTGAAATGATATCTTTCTATTTTATTTTCTGAAATAGCCTTTTTTATCTCATATTTTATAAAATGATGATATCCAAAATTAGTATCACCAACATCCTCTTTGATATACTCACTTTCATTATTTTTTAAAAAACAACATTCATTTACAAAATTCTTTTTTTGTCCATCATTCTCTTTTTTATAACTTCCTCCTAGTTCGTTATAAATCACATTATAAAATAGTGCATGATGAGTTGTAATTATAAGTTTTATATTAAGAGACTTTGCTTTCTCTACTAATTCTTTCAAAGAAATGGCTACTTCTATTATATTATTATCATCTAATGAGGACATTGGATCATCAATAAATATATATTTCAAATTATTATAATTTTCTATTGCCCTCTCTTCTACATCACGAATACTTAAATCAGATAATATTGTTTCTAACATTACTAAAAATATTGACCAAATAAATATACTTTCTTCTCCTCTAGATATCTTTATATTCTCAATAACTTCATTTCCTTTTGGTATTCTAAAAGTAACTTCTCCTGTTTCCATATTAAATGCAGGTTCTAGTTTAGATAAAGTAAATTCTTGAAATTTTCTAATTATATTTACTTCTTGTCCTAAATCTTTTAATAATCGAAAAAATTCCGAACCCATATCAATTTTCAAAACACTACTATCTATATCGCTATTATCCCAAATAAACAAATCCTCTATAAAAGAGTTATAATATAATATCTTAGGATATTCATCTATATTATTGTCTTTTTCTACTAATCTCCTTAACTCCATAGATAATCTTGTTTTTCCAATACCATTAAAAGCATAATATAAAAATATTTTTCTTTTACTATTTATTATACTTTTAGCTAATTCCTCTATATTATCAAAAGTCTTACTACTCATAATAGTTATTTCTCCCTTATTATAAATTAAAACTTAATAATTGTTCTCTCCAGTATTCATATTGTTTCTGGCGTTGTTCAATTTCTTTAGGTAATCCCTCTTTAATATCATTTACTAAAATATCAAACTTATCAAGAACATTTACTACATGTTGTTGAACGTGAAGAGGGGGTAAAAGTATTTCATACTTACTTAATATTACCTTATTTAATCCTCCTCTAGATCCATCTCCAGAAGAAACACTTCTTAGGTTCTCATATTGAGAACCTAAATAGTAAAATAGATAATCATTTATAATTATTTCCTTCGGAACAATTGTAGCTAAAGATTGATTAGTCGATAATTTTATCTTAATTCTAGCTACCCTTCCTCTAGTCTTACCTTGGCCCGCTAATGCCACAACTGTAGAATTTTTAGGTACCAATGTTGCAGAGGAATTCCTATAACCTTCTTCAGTAATATAATTATCTGTAAAATATACATTTATTTTGTTAACTTCACCACTACTCATCCAAGGGATACTTCCGTTTTCCCAGTATTCTCTCATAGTTTTCTTAGGTGTTCCCCCCAAAATAATAGTTCCTATTTCCCTTAACACTTGCTCTTCTACCTTATCTTCAATATCTACATCAACAACTCTCGCTACTTCTTGTAAACTTTCATAGTAAGTATTAGATATTATGTGCGTGCGTGCGTGCTACTACATTCTATGTCAAATGTCAAGAGTTTTTCTCGATAATATTCATATTGTTTTTGTCGCTTCTCAATTTCCTCTGGCAACAATCCTTTTGTATCTGCAAGCAATATTTGAAATTTATCCAATATTTTCACAATTTTATTTTGAAGCGAAAGAGGTGGAAGAGGAATCTCGAACCTTTCCATATCATTAGCATGAATTCTAATCATCTTTGTTCCTGTAGCCTTTTTTTCTTTTTGCCTTTGAAAATTATTTGTTTGAAAACAATATGCTATATATTTTGAATTTTGCTGAGTACTATAACTATACATATCTCCTGAAAATCCGACTTCTTCATCACCTAGCCAGACAACACTTTTTCCAACATCTTCTATATTTTCTGACGTAGTCGCTATTAAAATATCATTTTTCTGCGCTTTTCTTAATTTAGAGAAAATTTCATCACTTACATATGATAAAACTTTCTCGGCTGTAAACCCATACTTAGTATAAATTTGTCCATAATGGATTACTGGATTCCCTTTATCTTTAAAATCTTTTTTCTGTAATCCATTACCCCTAGTGAATTCACCAATTTCTCCTAAAGTAACAATTTCTAACTTTCTATCTTCTTCCATTTCTTTAGTTATTTTATTTAGGTATTCTTCACTTAACAACTTATCTCTATAATAAGTATATTGATTAGTACGTGATTGAAGTTCCGATTGAAGTTCCGATTGAAGTTCCGTAACATAATTTGTGAATTTGTCAAGTATTTCTACTATTTTTTCTTGAGTTTTTAATGATGGGATAGGGATTTCAAAATTTTCTATCATAGGTTTTCTTATCGAGGTTACAGTCGATCCCACCATATTTTTTACAATAAATTCTTTAAATTTTGTTTTCATATAATAGTACACATATTTAGTCATAATATTCTCTTGTACCCTTATTCTGTATGCTCTTTGATGTAATGCATACTTCCCCTTTACATAATGAAAAATTTCACCAATTCCACCTTCTCCTGGAATAATTATCGCTTCTTCATCAAATTCATATTTATTAATCCTCTTGACAAATTTTGAACGAACATAAAATGGATACAAGCCATTTTCCACTTGTTCATTAGTATTAGATTTTCCAGTTCCTACTACGGCTACTTCCCCCAACTTCTTCCATTCAACTTTTTCATTTTTCAGAAGTTCTAATATGTTAGTCACTTACTTCCCTCCTTTCTTTGCTATTTTCTCAATGTTTTTAATTTCTTCTAAATAATCTTGTTCTACTTGTGTTAAAGTGTGTGATGAATACTTTTTGTATTCTTCATCTACTTTTTTCTCCATTTGTTTACGCGACACTTTCCCTGCATTTTCTAATATATTCTCACCTGTTGCTTGTAATATATTATCTACATGTTTTATCCAATCAGCCATTGTCATAGTTTTTTCTCGTTCTGCTTGTCTTTCAGCAAAATCTAAATATCCCGATACAAGCTGATTTAAGCCACGTAATTCTTTTTCATTCAAATAATTTTTTGCTGTTTTAGCTTCAGTTAGTGTTGGTAATTCTCCTTTAAAAGTTGTTAATCCCATAAATTCCTTATTACCATCAACTCTATCATATATTAACTCACTAGCTGTTTGATTGTGTATTGCATAATGCATTTTGTTTTGAACAGTAGCAAAGAAGTTTTTAGCTTCTTTACTATTTTTATCATAGTCTATTGATGTTGAAAATAATTCTAGCACTTGTCGATAAAATACTTTCTCACTAGAACGAATATCACGAATACGTTCTAAAAGTTCTTTGAAGTAATTACCTCCACCAAAGTTTTTAAGACGATTATCATCCATTGCAAACCCTTTGATTAGATATTCTTTTAACACTGTAGATGCATATTTTCTAAATTGAACTCCACGTGGTGAACGCACACGATATCCAATGGCAAGAATCATATCGAGATTATAAACAGCAATGTTTCTTTCTATCTCTCTATTTCCTTCTTTTTGAACTGTCAACTGATAGTTGACAGTTGAATCTTCACTTAATTCACCATCTTCTAATATAGCTTTTATGTGCTTGCTTATATTCTGTTTTGTCGTTTGAAAAAGTTCGGCGATTTGGAGTTGATTAAGCCATACTGTTCCATCTTCTAATCTAAGGTTAATTTTTGCTTTTCCATCTTCTGTATTATAAATAATTATTTTATTACTCATTACTTTCAAGCTCCCTAACTATCTCATCTATTGAGGCACGAAGTTCATCTATTTTTTTCACAGTTTCTTCAATTTCTTTATTTAATACTTTAATATCTATTTTTTCTCTTGTATCTTCTTTTTCTACATATGTTGATACTGACAAATTATAGTCATTTTCAACAATTTCTTTTGTATCGATATATCTTGAGAAATATTCTTTATCTGCTCTACTTCGAAATTCTCCCATAATATTTTCAATATTTTTTTCTTCTAATATGTTATTATTTGTTTCCTTTTTAAACTCTTTTGTCGCATCGATAAATAACACTTTGTTTTCTGTTTTATTCTTAGCAAGAACTAAAATACATGTTGCAATTGAAGTACCAAAAAATAGATTATCCGGAAGTTGAATAACACAATCAACAAAGTTATTATCTACAAGATATTTCCTAATAATTCTTTCAGCTCCCTTTCGATAAAAAATACCCGGGAAACATACTATAGCCGCGCGCCCTTTACTTGATAAATAGCTTAATGAGTGCATAATAAATGCAAAATCAGCATAAGATTTCGGAGCTAATTTCCCAGCTGGAGCAAATCGTTCATCATTAATAAGAGTTGGATCTCCATCGCCTATCCATTTTATAGAATATGGCGGATTAGAAACAATTGCATCGAATGGCCTTTCATCAGTATGTTGCGGATTTAAAAGAGTATCTCCACGTTTAATAGAAAAGTCAGCATAGTTAACATTATGTAAAAACATATTCATACGAGCAAGGTTGTAGTTAGTCATATTAATCTCTTGACCAAAATAACCATCTTCTATTTCAACACCCTCAAATTTACGCATTTGTAAAAGTAAACTTCCACTACCACATGTTGGATCATATACCTTATTAATTTTGGTTTTTCCATCTACAACTATGCGAGCAAGAAGGCGTGATACTGTTTGCGGTGTGAAAAACTCTCCACCAGATTTTCCTGCGTTAGACGCATAATTAGAGATTAAATATTCGTAGGCATCCCCAAAGGCATCGATGTGATTATCCTCAAAGTTTCCAAAATTAAGTTCATTAATCCCTATTAAAATATTAGTTAATTTTGTATTTTTTTCTTGAACTGTTTCTCCTAAACGGTCACTTGTAAGGTCTACATCCCTAAATAAACCTCTTATATCTTCTTCTGAACCATGACCTACTGCACTACCTTCTATTTCTTTAAAAATATTATCAAGTTGAACATTAAGATCATCCTGCTCATTTGCTGTTTTTACAACATTCTCAAAAAGTTGACTTGGTAAAATAAAAAATCCTTTTTCTTCTACTGTTCCCGCCTTAAAATATTTTAAAGCTTCTTCGTCACTTATATCCGCATAATTAAACTCAACATCTCCTGCTTCATACTCCGCTTTGTTAAAGTAATCTCTCATATTTTCAGAGATAAATCTATAAAATAAAATTCCTAGTATATATTGTTTAAAATCCCAGCCATCTACTGCTCCTCGAACATTATCTGCTATCGACCAAATCTTCCTATGTAATTCTGCACGTTGAAGACCTTCATTATTTTCTCTCTTACTAGCCATCATTTTTCTCCTGAATTTTTATTAATCAATACTAATTATATCATAAACTATCCCTTTTACGATGAAAAAAAGGCACGAAATTATTCGTAGCCTTTTTTTACTTCAATAATTAGTTTATTATTTTGACCTACTTTCCTTTATTCATCTTGTAAAGTTCTATTATTCCTTTTAGCGTTAACTCTTCATCTACAATATCAACCGATGAGCTATATTTCGCAATAAACTTCGATAACCCACCTGTTAGGACAACTTTATAGTCCTCACCTAAATCTTTTTTTAGATGAGTTATAATATTTTCAAATTGTCCTAAAAAACCATAAAAGAAACCTGCTTGCATTTGACTCGTTGTATCCATTCCTAACGATGTAGACACTGCCTCTAATTCTATACGAGGTAGCTTTGCAGCTTTCGAGTATAGAGCTTCTGCACTTATGTTCATCCCAGGACATATTATTCCTCCACGATAATTCATCTCTTCATCAACACAATCAAATGTTGTTGCCGTTCCAAGATCAACAATAATAGCCGGTAAATAACCACTAACCTTTGCTCCAACTATATCAACAACCCTATCTGCTCCTAGCTTACTGCTGTAAGGTGCTGGAACTTTTATTCCTGTTTTAATGCCAGCAGAAACTATAATTGGTTCTTTTTTGAAATATTTTTTACTTAGCAACTCTAAAGCAAACATCATTTTTGGGACAACACTTGAGATAACCACCCCATCAAAGTCCTCAAACTTAATATTTTTATCTACGAAAAAGTTTCTAATAATAACATATAGTTCATCCTCTGTTTTTGTATTATCCGTTGCGATACGCCATGAACAAAGTTGTTTATAATCACTTCCAAAAACTCCAAGGACAATATTTGTATTTCCTACATCTAATGCAAAAATCATCGTTTATCTCCTAAAATTTAAAAGTCACTTTATTATATCATATTTCCTAAGAAATATTTAGTGCTAATAAAATATTTTTCTCTCACTTTTATTTGTATAAAATTTGGAGTAGTCTCTATATTATAAGCTTCTAAATATCAATCGTTCTAAAAAAATAAAGCTGAAAATATTCAGCTTTATTTCTTATATTCTATTTTCTAGCTTTAGAAAGTGATTCTCTATATTTAAGAGGTGTCATTTTAACTAATGTTTTAAAAATTCTAATAAAGTAACTTGTGTCGAAATAACCTATATAATCTGCAACCTCAGAAATAGAAAAATCAGTATTAGCAAGTAAATAACATGCATTAGAAATACGTTTATCATGAATATAATCTACAATACTAATTCCCATATCTTTATTGAAAATAGAAGACAGATAACTCTTATTAACACCTAAGTAATCACTTACGTTATCTAAAC
>ERZ773250.863-NODE-863-length-16431-cov-33.156510_pt1 | contig 16431 bp, 20 predicted proteins | sample MGYA00511258_ERZ773250 | MGnify/ENA primary metagenome ERZ773250 (study PRJEB29015, sample SAMEA2738164) | human oral metagenome | biome: human oral; feature: human-associated habitat; material: saliva | place: China | collected 2187 ... | reverse complement strand
TAAAAAAAACGATATTCGGGTGGGTTATTTTGTTATACCCTAAATTACCCTCTGAATTTGTTTTTAAATTTGGAGGGATTTTTTTATGTCCTTTTTTCGGGCAGTTATCTATCTGCTCATACGAAGCAAAATTTATCAATACATAGCATATCAGAGAACGGCAGGAAACCAGTTAAAAAAATTTCTGCCAGTGCAACGGTACTTCTCACCTTGAAAGTAGAAGTACAATCTCCATACAATAGAATTACTATTTCCTATAACCGTAAAGGTCACAGAGCCTTTGCGGTTTTTCTTTTGTCGATTTTTGTTGGAAAGTGCCGTAGGGCTGTTTCTGATATGCGGTGTCGTTCTCCGCCTCTCCATCTGGATTTTTTACATTTCAAAAATTCAGATGGGAGGTATTTATGGTGAAATATGCACCAAGAAAGGTATATATCAGAGAAAGTGGCGGCTATGTGGAATTATCCTACACGGAGTTCTGCCGTTGCAGGGAATCCGACCAGACCTATATGGACAAGCTGTTTATCCCCATTCAAGGCTGTCTGCTTGAAGTCGTGAGGGAGCAATACACAGACTTCTACCGTGACAAGGAACGGTGGCGTTATCTGCAAAAATTAGATACAAAGAATAGACTGCTATCTCTCGACGGATTTACGGACAGCGAGGGGAATCCTCTGGACTTTATCACTGATGAAGCGGTGGACATTGCAGAAACCGTTGTCAATGCGGTCATGGTGGACAGGCTGAAAGCCGCCCTGCCTTTGCTGTCGGATAGTGAACAGGAGCTGATACAGGCAATCTTTTTTGACGGACTTTCCGAGCGTGAAGTCGGGGCGAGGTTGGGCATAACCCAGAGCGTTGTAAACAAACGCAAAGCCAGAATCCTAATAAAACTAAGAAAGATAATAGAAAATTAAAATTTAAGGCGTTCAGCCCCCTTGTTTTTTCCTTTGGGAAGATGAGGGGGCTTTTCTCTGCCCTCTCAATCAATTCTGATTGGAGGAAGTAAGAATGGCATACAACCACGGACGGGAGGACAGGAAATGGCGTATCTGGAAAGAAGCGGAGGAAAAGCTGCTGCGTGAGTGCGGCGTTGATGAAGCGACCATTGAGCAGATACGCATGGCGGACAGGGCAGACTTCAATTCCAACAGGCGGTTTTACCGATGGACGAATGACGTTGCGGAATATCTTGAGGACATGGCAGGCAGGGAGCGGCAGGCGGAAGTGGGTACGGTTGCGGAGTTACTGGAAGAGATTGAGAGCGAAAATCTCTATCAAGTATTAGTCACGGTGGACGGGCGTACCTTGAAAATCGTCCTGCTGAAAATGCAGGGGTATTCCACAAAGGAGATTGCCCCGCTTGTGCATTTGACGACTGGTGCCATCTATGCGAGGTTAGACCATCTGCGGAAGAAGCTGCGGAAAATTTTATAGCTTCTAAAACAGCCTGCCATCCTGCGGGCTACTGGGTGAGGGATGGAAATCCCCTCACTCATTTTTTGCAGGAGGACAACAGGATGGCATACAGGGTTAAGGCATACACGCTTCGGGAGGAATCCACGGAAAGCGGCACAAGGTATTTTATCAGCTTTAAGGACGGGCAGGGCAAATCCCACGAGTTGGAAGTGTCGGAACAGTTCTTTATGGAGTTTCGGCAGATGGAGCGCAGGAACAGGAATCTTTTCTAATGGGACGAGCGGCACAGGGAGTTTAACGAGGTATGGGACGAAACCCTTTACAGACGGGCGTTGCGTGTGCCTAAGAGCCTTGATGAACGCATGGTTGAGGAAGAACGGAATGAAACGCTCTATAAGGCGGTTGGGAGCCTTCCAGAGATACAAAGGCGGCGTTTCCTGCTCTACTACGAGTATGAGTTCAATTTTTACCAAATCGCCGCTATGGAGCATTGCACCGCTTCGGCAATACAGAAATCTGTTGCGATTGCAAAGGAGAAAGTAAAGGCGGAAATTGAAGAAATATCTCCAACCGTGACCGACACCGCCCGAAAAAGAAATCTGTTTTTTATTTGTGTGGGATTGGCGGCATTACATACTCTCACTTTTTTCCGTGGGAGTAAATTTATTTTTAAGGAGGTCAACGCCTATGTGCAACGAAAACAAAGACACCGCCCGAAAGGAGGAAAGCCATGCAGAAGTTACAGACAGTCAACGCCGAAACGCTCCTTTATGAACCGCTTGAGAAACCATCCTTTGTGGTGGACAGCCTTATCCCGACAGGCTTATCGCTGTTCTGCGGCTCACAGAAGATAGGCAAAAGCTGGCTCATGCTGAAGCTATGCTTATGCGTGTCGCAGGGAATCCCTTTATGGGATATGCCGACAATGGAGGGCGATGTGCTTTACCTCTGCCTTGAGGACACGTTCTGCCGCATACAGGACAGGTTATTTCGTTTGACGGACGAAGCAAGCGGGCGGCTCCACTTTGCCGTGGCAAGCTGCAAGCTGTCAGACGGTCTTATCGTGCAGCTTGAAGATTATCTGAAAGATTACCCAGACAGCAGGCTCATTGTCATTGATACCTTGCAGAAAGTCCGTACAGCTTCAAAAGACAATGCCTATGCAAGCGACTATGGGGACATCTCCCTCATCAAAGACTTTGCCGACAGGCACTCTCTGGCGGTCATTGTCGTACACCACATCCGAAAGCAGAATGACAGCGACGTGTTCAACAAGGTGTCTGGGACGACAGGATTAACGGGGAGTGCGGACGCTACCTTTGTTCTGGAAAAGGAGAAACGTGCGTCTGACACCGCCAAGCTGTATGTGACGGGCAGGGACACGCCTTATCAGGAATACACGCTGCGTTTCCGTGATTGCCGTTGGGAGCTTGTGGAGCGGAAAACGCAGGAGCAGCTTGCGAAAGAAACGATACCAGATGTCCTTTTTCGGTTGGTGGATTTTATGAGGGATAAGGAAGAATGGATAGGCACGGCAACGGAACTGATACCGCCGATTTTGCAGATGGTGGACGAGGGGAAAATCGCCCTCACGCCTGCGGTGGAACTGTCCTTCTTGAAGAAAGACGAGCAGGAAAACCTCTTTGCCACGATGGAGAGCGAAGAAGCAACGCCCTCACTCTCACAGGCACAGCGGATGAAACAGTTAAGCCAGAGCGGGCGGCTTGACATGGATACGATATTTGCGATTATGACGGAGGAAAAGGGCAACCAGAAAGAAACCTTGAAAATCAACACAAGCAAGCTGAAAAAATACTTTCCGAAGAACACAACGCCGAAGCAGATGGAGGAAACCATCATCAAACTTTTGGAGCGTGAGTTGCAGAGGAAACGCAACCGTGACAGCCGCTAATCTTCTTTTTTCGGGAAGTAAATACAGAGAGTTGAGGTATGGAGAATGAGAGAAATCCAGTATGAAATCGTAAAGGAAATCGCAGTATTGTCTACGGGCGACAGTGGCTACACAAAGGAAATCAATCTCATTTCATGGAATGGGAAAGAGCCGAAGTATGACATCCGCAGCTTTTCCCCGAACCGTGAAAAGTGCGGCAAGGGAATCACGCTGAACGCTGATGAAGCGGCGGCACTCCTTAAAGCATTACAGAAAGAATTAAACAGCGAGGATTAATGGTATCTGATTGGCAGGGCGGGGACATTTCCAAACTCTTCCCTGCCCTGTCTGGAAAGGAAGATTTAAGTATGGGCGAGGATAAGAAAGCAGATAAAAAGAGAAAGCGTATCGTGCCAAAAGCACCAGTGCAGATGATAATCAGCCGTGAATATGTCGGCACACAGACCGTTACAGAAGCGTTTGTCCCGATTATCTCCGAGGATATTCGGAAGAAGATTGCCGAGGGCGACACCTTCGACAATGAGGGGCTGTCCGCTTAGAATGTACGCAATGGGACATGAAAACAGATAGGACAGATACGGAGGTTTTACAGTATGGCAGGAATCAAAGAAGAAAAGAAAATCTATTTAGTCGGCATTTATTGCCGCTTATCTAAAGACGATGGTACGGATAACGAGAGTGCGAGCATTGCGACACAGAAATCCATCCTCACGGATTATGTGAAAAAGCAGGGATGGCACATAGCAAAAACGTATGTGGACGATGGTTATTCTGGTACAAATTTCCAAAGACCAAGTTTCCAGAATATGATAAAAGACATTGAAAGCGGTCTGATAAACTGCGTGATTACGAAAGATTTATCCCGTCTGGGGAGAAACTATCTTGATTGTGGGTTATATCTGGAAGTTTTCTTCCCAGAGCATAACGTGAGGTATATAGCGGTCAATGACGGCGTAGATACCTTGAATAAATCTGCTATGGACATCACGCCTTTCCGCAACATTTTAAACGAAATGTATGCCGCTGACATATCTGTTAAGATAAAATCGGCATATCGGGCGAGGTTTCAACAGGGGAAATTCATGGGAACTACCGCCCCTTATGGCTATATCAAAGACCCTGCCGACCACAACCATCTGCTGATAGATGATAAAGTGGCACATGTTGTAAAAGAGATATTCGACCTTGCATTAAAAGGGAATGGAGTTGCCAAAATTTGCAGACATCTTAATAAACAGCATATCCTACGCCCTGCCGCTTATGCGGCGGAGCGTGGCGAAACAGGCTTTGAACGTCATTTTGAGGGGAACGAGGACAAACGCTATATTTGGAGTGGGAACAGCGTGAGGAGCATTTTAAGAAGCCCGATATATGCGGGAAATCTTGTAGGCTACAAACGGATTGCCGCCAATATGAAAAGCAAGAAACGCCCCTCTAAGCTGCCCGAAGAATGGGAAGTGATACCCAATACCCATGAGGGAATAGTCACGCAGGAGGAATTTGATATTGTCCAACAGCTTATTACAAGTCGTAGGCTTCCACAGAACAAGGGAGGATTTGTAAATATTTTTGCAGGCGTTATCAAGTGTGTGGACTGCGGATGTGCTCTGCGGGCAATGAACGTACACAGGAGGAAACGCCCAGAGATTATCGACTGTGTACAGTATTCATGTAATAATTATGCAAGAAACGGAAGAAGCGAGTGTAGTGCCCACAATATAGAAGCAAGGGATTTATTCAATGCCGTTCTTGCCGACATCAACTGTTTTGCGGATATGGCAGTGAATGATGAAAAGGCGGTCAGGGCCATAGAAAAGCGGCTCACGGAAACAGACCAGAGCAGGGCGAAAGCATTAGAGAAAGAACGTAAGAAGCTGAACAAACGCCTTGCGGAACTGGACAGGCTGTTTTCCTCTCTCTACGAGGATAAGGTCATGGAGCGTATTACCGAGCGGAATTTTGAGATGATGTCGGGGAAATACCAGAAAGAGCAGCTTGAAATTGAAGCAAGGCTGAAAGAGGTGACGGAAACTCTTAATGAAAGCTACGAGAAATCACGGGGAATCCGTGACTTCCTCGCCCTTATCCGAAATTATCAAGGCTTAAAAGAACTGGATGCAACAGTTATAAACGCACTCATAGACAAGATACTTGTTTCGGAGCGTGAGAAGATGGCAGACGGAACAGTGAAGCAGGAAATCAAGATTTACTATAAATTCATCGGCTTTGTCGATGAATTACATATCATACCTACAAAACGGTGGGCAGCAATGCCCGCTAAAAATTGTACGGTGTGCGGCGTTGAATATGTCCCGGGCTCTGGTGCATCAAGGTATTGTCCTGCTTGTGCCAAGAAGATACGGAGGGAGAAATCAAACGAGAGCAAACGCAGGAGCAGAGAACAGAAAAGGATAGCATGTATGAACTGTCCGCAAAAAATGACCGACTGATATGGAACGATAGGGGTAATGCACATGGTGAATGAAAATTTGTCATGTGCATTTGCTTTTTGGCGAAGTTTCGTGAGATGATTTACAAGGTATGAGGGCGTGATTTATGATTTTTTCCTGTGGTACTTCAATGACAAGTACCGCAGGAGCATTTACAACTTCGACTATAAATTTGATGAGAACATAAAATGTGAAACTCCTCATGTTACGGAAGAAGAAATCACCGTTGTTTTTATCTCGGTAATGAATATCCTCATTACCGAGAAAGATGAAATCATAGAAAACATTCAGCTTATACAGCAGACAGTTATTGATGTCATAACCTTTAAGGAAGAACACGACAAACTTCGTAGCGAGATGAAAAGTGTGGTGGAAGTGATCCAAGGCTGTGTTGTGTAGAATGTGAGAATCGTATAGATTAAGAGGATTATCCGAAATGTTATGATGACTTGGAGGAACGATACAAAAGGGTCAAATCAGGGTACAATGCATAGTGGAAGATATTGAGAAAAAGTGGGCTCATTGTAAAAAGCTGGGCATTTTCATTGACATCCTCAAAAATACGGAGAGTCTATCACAGAATTCGATGCTGGGATGTGGGGCAGCATGGACGTCTATATCATTATAGATAAGGACAAAAACATGATCGTCACATTCAAGAATGGAGTGGGAGGGGAATTATAGGGATTTCGATAGAAAAAAACAAATTATAATAGATAGTTTATACAACTCTGTTGAAAATAACATTATTCATTTTACTTGTGTAAAAAATATTGACATAAAAAGCATGATATTCTAATTGCAAGAAAGGTGGTGTAAGAATGATAGATTTCTATTATCAATTAAGACAAAGGATGGTTGATGCAATGCAAGCGTCCTTAAAACAAATAAGACAAGTGTTAGGATTTGGTGTGCAGGAATTCGGAGATTTAATTGGGTTGACAAGGCAAACGATAAATAATCTTGAAACGCAAAAGAATAAGATGAGCTCAATTCAATATATTGCTGTTTGTGCAGTAATTGATAATTGCGTAAAAGACAAGCCGGAATTATTACCAATTCTTTCAACTATATTGTGTTCAAATGAAGATGAGAGTACAATCAATGTATTTGAAACGATTGAAAATGGCTCGCTTCTAAAAAAATTATAGTATCACTCTTGATACTGATATGATACTAAATAATTCAAAAACTACCAAAAATGGGTATAAAAACAACTATAAATAGGAGCTAAAGAAATACTGATATAGGAAAAGAGAAACAAATTAGATATGGTAATTATCGAGATGGAATAAATAAAAAAACTCCACATACCTTATAAATACGCTTAAGTAAAATTAGTCGGGGGGTTCATTAAACTTCGCTTTAAAATTAGTAATGGGTTTTGAATAGTAAAAAAGGATGACTATAAAGTGCTAGTAGTGGCATTCTGATGTAGTTATTCTTTTTATAAATTATTATCTCACTAGTATGTCATATAGGCAGCTTCTATGTATATTTTATTCCAATCAACGTTGGATGGAATCCTTATAATATCAAAATAGTTTTATCTGCAATATAACTTTTAATTAATATGTATCGTTCAAACAATTGTATCAACACTAACATTAAGTGTGGATATGATAATATCATTTATAGCCATTTGACACCTCCTATGTTTAATTTCAATCACTTGTAAGACTGGATTGTAGCATAGGAGTTTTTATTATAAATGGCATACCCCATTAGATTTTATAGGGTATCCCCGAGTTGTAAAAAAAGAGGTCAAAATTTGACCCCCGAGTCATTTTTGTAGGGTCGCCCTGCCCCCCGAGCGATTTTATAGTGCCGAAAAAATACTAGGCTTTGATATGATTTAGTAAAAGAAAAAGAAATATACTCAAGTGAAAAAGACGAAAGAGAATTGCAAAAGTATAATTCAATTTGGCTGTGAAAAGTAACTTTTTTAGTTGATATATGAACTATGGGAAATATAAATATTATGATCTATTGCTATAAATAATTTAAATAAAATATTAGAGATTACACTTTGTATGATAATAAATCATAAACGTAATTTTGACGATACACAATCCAATCAAAAAATTTAAAAGCCTTGTAATACAAATTTTTTGTTAAAAAAGTAAAAGGTAAGCAATTAAGTTTTCCTTCAATATCATCGAGTTTGAAAATCTAATATTTTATATTAATAAAGAGAATGCTACAATATATTAAAGAACTGCTTAAACTTCTAATTAAGGAGTGAATATAAAATAGTCACGATAAATAGTTGTTTGTTTTAAAAATAATAAGATGGAGAAAATAGAATTTGCAAAGTACTATGAAAAGTATGCTAGTAACTATGACTAAAATAGATAGAGTGAATAAATGGTATGTATGATGACAAATAAAATTCTATTATCATTGGCAAAATATTAATATAGAGTGGAGGATAAATATGAATGAGAATAATAAATCTCAGAAAGAAGTAGGTAGGCTCAAAAAAAATATGTGCTTGTTATCAAAAATATTGGGATTTCCCTTCAATGTTTTAAGTCAAGATAAAGTTTTGTGGATTTGGATAATAACAACTATCCTAGCAGGATTTTTTACTGTTTTCTCAGACATATTCCTTGGAAGGGAGTTATACGAATCTTTTAGCCAAGGTATTGTTTATATATTTTCAATTACACTTTTGATTCCTGTTATTTCTGATTCTATTATATATTTTTATTCAGAGGATAGAAAAGTAGAAGCAGAACAAAACGTTGAACACATTACCAAAAAAAAGTTATTACCAATTATAAAAAAATATTCAATAACCAGACATCTTTCTTTGATATTATTTTTTGATGTTATGATTATGCTGTTTTCGGTACTGTTATATTTAGGGAATTATAAAACTAATATATGTTTTCAAGTTTTAGCCGGAATTATTTCATTATATATAACTTTTTATTATTTTTGTCTTAATAGAGTGATTCAATATCCACAAAATTACAATGATTATATTGAAAATGAAAAAGACGAACTAAATAACTTGGTGAAAAATAGCAATGGACAAGATGTATACACCAATGAGGATGGGGAAGAGGTGAAGTTATAATGAATAAAGAAATAAATTTAATAGAAATTATGCAACCAATTGGAACCTTTTATGTTGGGAAGATGTATTCGGACGATTTAGTTAATTGTTTTTATGTTCGAAGTAGAGATGAGAAAGATGGAATACAGAGACTGGCATCTAGTAGACGTGTGGATGAAATAGAATCATATTGCAAAGACCCCGATGCAACGTTTCCAACACCGATAATTTTATCAGTCGATTCATCAAAATGTACATTAAAGGAAAATAGTAATACAAATATAAAAACAGTTGTTTATGAAAATAACAAAGAGATTTTCGAGGTTATTGATGGACAACATCGCGTTAAAGGAATAAAACAAGCTCAGATTAGGTTTGGATTCAAATGTGAACTATTAGTTGTACTGATGTTTGACTTGACAGAGGAAGAAAAAGCATATATTTTCTCTACGATAAATAGTAATCAAGCAAAGGTAGATAAATCTCTAATTTATGATTTATTTGAACTAAGCGTTGAAAGAAGTCCATTAAAAACATGTCACTATATTGCACGTGTATTGAATTCAAGTGAAGATTCTCCATTTTATCAAAGACTTAAAATGTTAGGTAAAAAAGAAAATGAATTGAGTACACTATCACAAGGGACTTTTGTTAAGGGTTTGGTTGATTTAATATCTAGGAATCCGCAAAAAGACATGATTGCTATAAAAAATGGAGAAATGTTACTCCATGAAGATCTGCCGCTTAGGACGTTCTTTATTAAAGAGCAGGATGATATTATTTTAAAAATTATAAAAAACTATTTTGGTGCAGTAAAAAATATCTTCACAAAAGAGTGGAATTCGGATGAGTATATTCTAACAAAGACTACTGGGTATCTAGGTTTAATTAAAGCATTTCCTAATTTTTATGATATTGGAATTAAAGAAGGTAGATTGAACTCAGAATTTTTTGAAGAGATTTTTAGAAAAATTAAAACAAAATTTGATGAGAATAAAACTGAATTCAAATCTGACAATTTTACATCAGGAGCTGCAGGTCAAAATAAATTAAGAGATGCTCTTATAGAAGCGTACAAAATTTAATAATTTTAAAGATAATATACAAATTCGTAAGAGAAAAAGATGTAATACAGTCCCATTAAAAGATGTTTGATAAAAAGACAATTCTATGGGTCCTCAAAATCTTTTTTGAGGGAGTGGGATACCGGGGAAATTGGGTTTAAGCGAAATCACTCGTGGGTTTGACTAAAATGCGCAACGAAATCAGTTGTGGGTGAATCATATACAAAATAAGGATATCTATGTCATCATAGCTGGTGACTAAGATATCCTTTTTTAGAAAAGATTGAAGTATAGTTTGATTTTATTTGTTTAATGTATCGATTATTTGTTTGGTATATGTGCCACGTTTTTTGTGTTCTCGTTTTCTGGAATATAGACATGTAGTCAAGCAATAGAATAGTTTGTCGTTTAGGCAGTATAGTGCACGTGCACGAAAACGTTCTAGGTTTGTATATCCATTGGATACCTCGATCAGTAATCGAAGTTTCTGATTGATGTTTTCAGCTAGAGCATTAGATTGCCGTCTATCATCATAAGGCCTTCTAAAGCTATTGATAATTTCTGGTTTCCAGTGCTTCAGTAGAGATATAAATTCCTTATAGCAGTCTAAGTCTGAGTGTTCAAATAGCTCAATCAGATAATCAAGTTTCATACTAGCTTCCTCAAAAGAGCAGCGTTTATTGAAGTCTCTATATAGTTCCTTTAATTCATACGCAAGCTTTAAATCAGGACTAATCTCCAACAACATGTTGTAAAGGTCCATGTAATTCATCTTCTGACGAAATTTTGAATTATATCTTGGCGCGTTATCGAGGTCTAATGAATCTTATTTTAACTTAAATCCTAATATGAGAGTTTTTCTATCTTCAACTCCCAACTAATTTTCTAGTATCCTAAATTTGATTGCTTGCAAATATGTGTTTGCTAATTTTATAAAGTATGACCTATACTAAACCAGACTCAGCTAGGCTTTCAAAAAGTTTTTTGCGACCAGAGTAGTTCCAATATGCACAATCTTGTTCCATAAAAAGCCACTTAATAGCTAGAATAATAACTTGAATTGGATGCTTTTTATTATCAAAATCAAGGTAAAATGCATTAATATGGGATAAATCAGGATTTTCACATTCATATATTGCGCGAATTGCCTCTTTGATATAAATATATTCATTCGGATAGTCTCTTTTACAGCTTTCCAAAGCATTAATAATATCATTGTGACTTGGATTGCTATATTTACGCTTTTTTTTAAACTGCATACCTTTCACATTTACAGTAAAATCAAATCCTTTATTAAGTTGTGTTGGACGTTTCAAATAAATACCATATTCACCGTATATTTCAACATTGTACTGATAACGTGATGCGTAATCACCTTTGCCAGTACCTGCGCGTTCTTTTAAAAAGCATTTAATAAGGGATTCTCTTTGTTTAGAGCGATCACCAGAAGGTAATTTATAATCACAGATTTGAATAGACATAGTTCACTCCTCTAAAAATAATTTATATGTATCAACTTCAAGTGCATCAGCTATACGTTGAATATTTTCTAGAGAAATACTTCTGCGATAACATTCTATTGCGCTAATATAAGTTCTATGCATATGACATTTGTCGGCGAAATCCTCTTGAGATAGACCCATTCGGGTTCTATATTTTTTGAGATTAGTACCAAAAACTTTTATAATATCCATCGTTATAGCACTCCTTTTCTTTATTATAAAAATTATGAATACAATAGGACTACAGACAATAAGTATCGTTAATATGAGAGGGATAACAGTGTTATGGAAAAAGAGGAGATTAGAACTTTAAGGAGAATTTAATAATTATCTGGCTTATATGGTTATTTCAAGATGTTCTTTTTCATTACAAAAATATATTCATGAGCTAATAAATATATCTGTTTTACTACATCTGTTTTTAACCAATATGAAGTATATTTGCAATTGTGTTGTTCTTTAATAATAATTTCTTTTAATTCAAATTTTGACTTGCAAAATTCTTCCATGAGTTTAAACCCTAACGGAATTACATTTCCATTTTTTCTAATGTCTCCAATCATAAATGCACAATAATGATTAGGCTTAAGAACACGATAACATTCTTCTGCAACCTTGCGCATTTCTAATAAAAAATCATTGTAATTGTGTAATGAAATATCATTTGGAATAGAATCGCTATAACGAATAATATCTGCATATGGTGGATGTGTACATATAAAATCGACCGAACTGTCAGATATAAAATCCATATTTTTGGCATTTCCTAGATAAATGTCTTGAATTGAATTGTTGTTAATTTGATAGGAAGTTCGTTGCTTTGTGATAGAAATCGCAGCGGGATTAATATCTATTCCAATCCCATTACGATTGAGTTCTTTGCATTCAATCATTGTTGTGCCAGAACCAGCAAAACAATCTAATACCAAGTCATTTTCTTTGGTGTATTTTAATATTAAATTTCGCGGGATATGTGGAGACCAATTCCCTCGATAATCCCCTTTATGAGTTGCCCAACATCCACGATTTGGGAAACTCCATACGCTAGTTTTTTGTAATGAGTAGTCCATAAATTTCACCTCTATATACGTATATGTAACTAACAGACAATATCCATATATTTATGATTTTTTATGGGTCTTTATATTGGTTGAGAACTTATGAAATTTGGTATAATAATTCAGAGTATTCTAGAAAAAACTAGAAGTACGATATGTGAGGTGTAATATATGCAGCCATTTATAAAGTGGGCAGGTGGAAAGAGACAACTATTACCAGAGATAATAGGTAGATTGCCTAAAGAATTTAATAATTATTATGAGCCGTTTATTGGTGGTGGTGCATTGTTGCTAGAGTTGCAGCCAAAGAATGCTGTTATTGGTGATGTTAATATGACCTTAATTGCAACGTACAAGATAATTGAAGAAACACCAAATGAACTAATGAAAATACTTAGTGAGTATGAAATTAAACATAATAATTCAGATGATAAAAAAGTTTTCTATTATGAGATGAGAGACTCATTTAATAAGAAATTAGAGAATAATATTTATGACATTTATACAAGTGCGCTTTTTATTTATCTTAATAAAACGTGCTTCAATGGTTTGTATAGAGTGAATTCAAAAGGTCTATTTAATGTACCTTTCAATAATAAAAAAGAAGTAAAAATCTATGATACAGATAATATCAGGAATATATCTAAATATATGAAATATGTGGATGCTGCTGTACGTGATTTTGAAGAAACTTGTAGAACTGCATGCAAAGGTGATTTTGTCTTTTTTGATTCTCCATATGTACCACTAAATGATGATTCATTCCAATCATATACAAAAGAGGGTTTTTCATTAGAAGAACATGTTAGATTATCTAAGCTATACAAAGAGTTATCTGATAAAGGTGTTTATTGTATGTTGACAAATCATAATACAAAATTAATTAACAACTTATATAAAGACTTTCATATTGATGTTGTTAATGTTAAGAGATTGATAAATAGAGATGCAAAAAAAAGAACTGGAGAAGAAGTGATTATTACAAATTATTAGTTCAATTTGGAAGAGGAAGAATAATGGACACAGGAATTCGAGACTATTTGAATAAAAATATAAATATATATTATGAAGAAGATAATAATGCACTCCTGCTTGGTGACTCTTTTGAACTATTAAAAAAGATTAAACCGAAATCTATTGATTGTATTTTTGCAGATCCACCTTATTTCTTATCAAATGGAGGAATTTCTGTTCGTGGAGGGAAGCAGGTTTTAGTTAATAAAGGTAAGTGGGATGAAGGTTTCTCGTTTCAACAAAAACATGCATTCAATAGGAAATGGATTCGCCTATGTAAGAAACTTCTTACAGATGATGGGACAATATGGATTTCAGGGACAATGCATAATATCTATTCTGTTGGTTATGCGTTGGAACAAGAAGGTTTTAAAATTATCAATAATATAACCTGGGAGAAACTAAATCCTCCACCTAATCTTGCTTGCCGTTGCTTTACACATAGTACAGAGACTATCATTTGGGCCAAAAAGAATTATAAAAATGTGAAGCATATGTTCAATTATGAACTGATGAAAAAATTAAATGATGGAAAACAGATGAAAGACGTATGGAGAGGTCCACTTACAAGTCAAAAGGAAAAGGTATGTGGAAAGCATCCTACACAAAAGCCAGAATATTTATTAGAAAGAATTATTCAAGCTTCCACACGAGAAGGACAAATTGTATTAGACCCGTTTGTCGGTTCTGGGACAACTGGCGTAGTAGCAAAAAGATTAGGTAGAAGGTTTATTGGAATTGATAATTGTGAAGAGTATATTTCAATAGCTAAATCAAGAATTGAAAAGGAAGAAAGATAATTATGGATAAAAGAAATTTTGAAGAATGGCTTAAAACTTTTACAGATTCAGTTGCTACATGGGGATACTATACGGATTTTGAAAAAGTATACAAGCATGTAAATGAATTGAAGATAGAGTTAAATATTCTTAATAGTTTGATTGGAAGTAATAATATCGAACGGGACTTTAGAAATATTGTAAGTAAATATCCTGAAACACTAAAATGTATACCTATTTTGCTAGCCAAACGAGAATCTGAGATTCTAATTAGAACGCCAGAAAAAGAATACAATTTTAATTTTAAAAAAATGAACTATTCTGTTGATGAATATGTTGAATTCATGGATAGAAATGGATTATTTAATCTACTAAAAAATCATTTGGTAAATAATTTAGTAGATTATCTAACGGGAGTTGAAGTTGGGCTTGATTCTAACGCACGGAAGAATAGAACGGGCCACACAATGGAAGACCTAGTTGAGCAATATATTATTCAAGCTGGGTTCATAAAAAATAGTACGTATTTTAAAGAAATGTATAAAACAGATATTGAAAAGAGATGGGGTATTGATTTATCTGCAATTTCAAATAATGGGAAAACTGAGAAGAGATTTGATTTCGTTATTAAAACAAATGATCAAATCTATGGGATAGAGGTAAATTTCTACTCTGGAGGCGGATCAAAACTAAATGAGACAGCTCGCTCATATAAGAATATAGCTCTAGAAGCCAAAGGTATTAATGGTTTTTCGTTTGTTTGGTTTACAGATGGAGAAGGCTGGCATTCCGCAAAGAGAAATTTACAAGAGACATTTGATGTAATGGATAATATCTATAATATTAATGATTTAAAGAATCATTTGGTACCTCTATTACATTAACGCTTATAAACATATCTAAAATACATTGATGGTGAAAATGAGTATATTTGCGATTCAGTACTTTCAGACATTGTGGGTATATGGGTAATGAAACTTACAGGTATGACGAAAGAAGAAATTGCAATAATCGCATATCTAATTTGTGATGGACAGGAAATGAATGCAGGTGAAGTAGATTTCAGCAGATATAATCGTAGTAAAGCACATCAAAGAATAGATGGAGATAAATCGTGGATAAGATAGTATACATAGCAATATTAGTCATTCTTGGCATTTTCTGTATTGTCAAAATGTTTAGACCATCAGTCGGATTAACATATACTTTGAAAACAATAGCACTAGATGACTATGACATAAGTAAATTAAAGGAGAATACACTTGGAGAATTACGATGTACTGTCAAGACTAGAAGAAGGTTTATTCTACCAACGGAAATGGACTTATGGTCAGAAGTAAATCTATTTGAGAACGGAATTTTATTAAAAAGAAATAAAGAGGAAAGAATTATCTTCTTTCATGAGTTATTTGCTATTCAACCATACGTGATTAACTCTCTATTTGCTAAGGCAAAATATTTTGGATATGAGCTTATTCTAAGAAATGGAGAGAAAATCAATATTGAAAGTAATAATCTTCCTATGCTAGATGAATTTACAGAAAAACTATATAGAATATTATCAAGTAAAAGAGAGGTTTAGATGTATGAAAATAGAACATGTCGCAATGTACTTCAATGATTTAGAGAAGGCAAGAGATTTCTTTGTAAAGTACTTTGCTGGAAAAGCAAATGATGGTTATCATAATCCAAATACAGGCTTTCGGTCATTCTTTATTTCTTTTGATGAAGGATCTCGTTTAGAGATTATGAATAAACCAAAGATGGATAATTTAGCCAAACCACTGAATCGTACGGGATATGCACATATTGCTTTCTCTGTTGGAAGTGTAGAAGCTGTTGATTTATTGACATCAAGATTAAGAAACGATGGCTTTGAAGTTGCCAGTGGTCCACGTACAACTGGCGATGGATATTATGAATCCTCTATCATTGATATTGAAGGAAATCAAATCGAAATTACAGTTTAGTAATAAAGAAATATGGAATAAAAAGGAAGATACCTGACTAACACTAGTCTAGTATCTTCCTTTGTTTATCTTGTTCTTATTTATATATTTAATTCTTTACTAGAATCTTTTTAATTACTTTTGTTTTCTATTTTGTAGAATAGTTTTTCTAAGAATAAGATGCGTTTATATATTGTTTTTCTCATAATCTACATCTCCT